>Ga0315900_10003005_pt1 | contig 25073 bp, 12 predicted proteins | sample LakEriMetagenome_FD_203521 | JGI IMG/M metagenome (GOLD analysis project Ga0315900, IMG submission 203521) | Freshwater fungal communities from buoy surface, Lake Erie, Ohio, United States - Buoy 12 MA114 | ecosystem: Environmental > Aquatic > Freshwater > Lake > Lake biofilm | place: USA: Lake...
ATAAAAGGTTCTCTTATTTCCAGCGATTGATAACCATAACGAATGGCGCGACGTAAAATTCGGCGTATTACATAACCCGCGCCGGTGTTTGATGGCAACTGACCATCGGCTATAGAAAAAGAAATAGTTCGGATATGATCGGCAATAACACGCATTGCAATACTTATACGCTCTTCGGATGCAATAGATGTTACACTAATGTATTTTTTACCCGATATCTTTTCAATGGAAGAAATAATAGGTGTAAATACGTCCGTATCGTAATTAGACTGCTTACCTTGTAATACACGCACCAAACGCTCAAATCCCATTCCGGTATCTACGTGCTGTTTCGGAAGTTTTTCCAAAGAACCATCGGCCTTACGGTTAAACTCCATAAATACATTATTCCAGATTTCAATTACCTGAGGATGATCATTATTAACCAATTGAGCACCCGGAACTTTTGCACGCTCTTCATCACTTCTTCCGTCGTAATGTATTTCACTGCAAGGTCCACAAGGCCCCATGTCGCCCATTTCCCAAAAATTGTCTTTTTTATTTCCTTTTAAAATTCGGTCTAGGGCAATATGTTCCTTCCAAAAATCATATGCGTCTTGATCAAAGCCTAAATTATCATCTACACTACCCTCAAAAACGGTTACATATAATCGGTCTTTTGGAATACCATAAACGTCTGTTAATAATTCCCAAGCCCAAGCAATTGCCTCTTTTTTAAAATAATCGCCAAAACTCCAGTTCCCTAGCATCTCAAACATGGTATGATGATAGGTATCAATTCCCACCTCCTCTAAATCGTTATGCTTACCCGAAACACGCAAACACTTTTGAGTATCAGCCACACGGGGAAATTTTATTGGAGAATTACCCAGGAAAATATCTTTAAAAGGTGCCATCCCCGAATTATTAAACATAAGGGTTGGATCGTTCTTAACCACCATTGGCGCCGATTCCACTATTTCGTGTTGCTTGGATTTAAAGAAATCGAGAAAAGTTGTACGAATTTGGTTAGCACTTAGCATTATTTAGAATTTTTAAAAGTTCAGTTACAGTTGTTTTGTTTTTTTCAGGTTGCAAATTTAGCTTATTTAATTAACTTTGGAAGGCTTGTGAATAAAGGTTTTAATGCCAAAAGTTAAATACGTATATAACCCCAAAGCGCTCAGCTACGAAAAAGTGCAAATTAAATGGCGCGATCGCCTCTTAAAAGCACTGTGGTTTTTACTTACTGGGCTTGTTTTTGCTGCTGTTACCATATTTATTGCTTATCAATATTTCGACTCACCGAAGGAAAAACAACTAAAACGTGAAATTGAACAATTAAGTTTTCAGTACGAATTACTTAATAAACGCATGGAACAGGTTGGAAGTGTTTTAGAAGACTTACAAGAACGAGATGATAATATTTACCGTGTTATTTTTGAAGCTGAACCCATTCCGGGAGAGATTCGCAAAGCGGGTTTTGGAGGGGTTGATCGTTATCGCGCTCTTTTAAATTTTGATAATGGATCTCTAATGTTGGAAAGCAGCAAAAAATTGGATAAAATTTCCAAACAACTTTACATCCAGTCTAAATCGTTTGATGAAGTATTTAAACTAGCGAAGAGTAAGGAAATTATGCTTCAGTCCATTCCGGCAATCCAACCTATTGAGAATAAAAAACTAAAACACATGGCATCCGGATATGGCTGGAGAATGCATCCTATTTATAAAATACAGCATTTTCACTCGGGGATGGATTTTAGCGCACCAACCGGAACCCCAATATACTCTACCGGAAACGGAACAGTAGTTAGGGCTGATGCCGGAGAAAGAGGCTACGGTTTGCACGTTGTGGTTAATCATGGTTACGGTTATCAAACGCTTTATGGCCACATGAGTAGATTGGCAGTAAGACCCGGACAAAAAATTAAACGAGGAGATATTATCGGTTATGTAGGTAGTACAGGCACCAGTACCGCTCCTCATCTGCATTACGAGGTGATTAAAGGCGGTAACAAAGTAAATCCGATTAGCTATTATTACAACGATTTAACCCCTGCCGAATTTGAAGCCATGCTTGAACAAGCATCACAACCCACACAATCGTTCGACTAGTGTTCAAGTATATTGCACTTATTTTTTCAATTTGTCTTGTTCTTTTTTCGTGTAACCCCGAAAACACTTCTCAGGCTGTAAATCCTTCTGCCCAAAAGCCGCAAAAAGATAGCATAGCATTTAAAAAAACCGAAATCAAAAAGGAAACCTTTAACCTATACTTTAATAATTGTGCAAGGTTTTTGGCAGGATTGGAAATTAAAGACACTTTATTTAGCAAATGGACTGCGGACAGCACCTATAAGCGTTATAAAATTTTTACGGACAGCAATTTTGTTGTTCTGGAACAAAAACGTTTTTCGTTAATGCGTAGCTGGCAAGAAACCGTAATAAAACCCTTAATAAACGACACTTTAAATGTTTTTTATCCCTTTTCTGGACCCGATTTTATTCACGTTAACCCTTTGTTTCCTAAAGCAAAACACATTTTAATGCTTGCCAACGAGCCCTTGGGCAGTGTACCTGACTTTAGCGAATTTGCCGATACTACAAGAAATCAATACATTCAAAAACTGGCCAACTCGTTAAGCGATATTTATAAGAAAAGTTATTTTATTACCCGAAAAATGAATGAAGACTTTTCCAGAAAAAATGTAAACGGTGTAATTCCTGTTTTTATGTTCTTTTTTGCAAGAAGTAATTACATTGTGCTGGATATTACCCGAACCTATATTGACAGTAGCGGTAAATGCGTAAATGAAATTTTAAATGATTCAATTAAGCAAAGAAGTATTAAAGGCGTTAGATTTTTAATAGAAGACAATACAAACCAACAGCGTAAAATAGTTGAGTACTTTAAGTGTGATCTATCAAATGAGGGTTTTAAAGCACATCCGGAATTTAATTTATTTCTTGAAAACAAACCCAACGTAAACACTTTTGTAAAATCAGCCTCTTACCTGATGCACTATAATACGTTTAAACAAATTAGAGAAATTACACTTAACATTAGCGACGCCATTTTAGAAGACGATACAGGCATACCTTATAAATATTTTAAAAACTGGGGATTTTTACCGTTCGGACAATATACCATGCCCGTTAAAGACTTTAGCAATGTTTTTCAACCCGACCTCGATTCGGCATACAAAAAAGTAATACCTTCTCCTTTACCTTTTTCCTTGGGCTATCACTGGGGAACCAAAAAACAAAACTATATGCTTTTTACTCGCTAAACTAATTTGATCGGGATATCATGATCTTCAAAAAACAGATAACGTTTTTTTAAAAATCCATCTTTTTTAAAATCACAAGTAAAAATACGCCACCAACACCTTATAATTTGTTAGAGAATGTGTAAACTTTACAAAGCCAGATAAAACCCAAACTTCATCAGGCTTTCCCTTTTATTGTATTATATTTCTGTTGTATCAATCGGTATAAAATCAAAATCACAGCGAAAATGCCGTGATTTTTTGTTATTAAGCCCTAAAAATGGTCTTTTCTTGGCAATTTAATTGTAATTTTGGCATCAAAGCTTATATTATGGATAAATTCGATTATCTAAGTGCCTCGCACATAAACGCCATCGAAGACATGTACACATCCTATTTAAAGGATCCCCAAACCGTAGATGCATCCTGGCAAAAGTTTTTCGAAGGATTTGAATTCGCTCGTAAAAACTTTGAAGAATTGGGCGAAATACCCGAAAATGTTTCAAAGGAATTTAAAGTAATTAACCTTATTGAGGCCTACCGGAAAACAGGGCATTTGTTTACCAAAACCAATCCTGTTCGCGAACGCAGAAAATATACCCCTTCTCTCGATATAGAAAATTTTGGTTTAAACCAGTCCGATTTAGAAACCGTTTTCCAGGCAGGAACACAAATAGGAATTGGTGCAGCAAAATTATCCGATATCATAACCCACTTAAAACAAACGTATTGCAACTCTTTAGGTGTTGAATACATGTATATTCGTCGCCCCGAGGTTGTATCCTGGCTTAAAGACAGGATGGAAAGTAAACGCAATACCCCCAGTTTTTCAAAAGAAGAGAAAAAACGAATTCTAGAAAAACTAAATCAGGCGGTTGTATTTGAAAATTTTCTTCACACCAAATTTGTAGGTCAGAAACGCTTTTCTTTAGAAGGAGCTGAAGGTACTATACCCGCACTCGACACCATCATAGAAAAAGGAGCCGAATTAGGCGTTAAAGATTTTGTAATTGGAATGGCGCATAGGGGTAGATTAAATGTACTGGCCAATATTTTAGGTAAAACCTATAAAGATATTTTTACTGAATTTGAAGGAAGAACAGCCGATGACTCTTTGTTTGACGGTGATGTTAAATATCACTTAGGGTATTCGTCTGACAAAAAATTAGCGGGAGGTCAAGAAGTTCATTTAAGCTTAACACCCAACCCTTCTCACCTAGAAGCTGTTGATCCAGTTGTGGAAGGAATAGCACGTGCTAAAGTTGATAATATTCATCAGGGCGACTTTAATAAAGTGTGTCCGATTTTAATTCATGGTGATGCTGCCGTAGCCGGACAAGGAATCGTTTACGAAGTTTTGCAAATGAGTGTTTTGGATGGATATAAAACCGGAGGAACTGTTCACATTGTAATTAATAATCAGGTTGGTTTTACCACCAATTATTTAGATGCACGCTCCAGCACTTATTGTACGGATATTGCCAAGGTAGTTCTATCTCCGGTATTTCATGTAAACGGCGACGATGTTGAAGCATTAGTTTACACTTGCAAACTGGCCATGGAATTCCGCCAAACCTTTAACCGCGATGTTTTTATTGATGTATTATGCTACAGAAAATACGGACATAACGAAGGGGATGAACCTCGATTTACACAACCTATTTTGTATAAAACAATTGCAAAACATCCCAACCCACGCCAGATTTATTTAGATCAATTAGTTAAAGAAGGGGCTATTTCGGAGTCCGAAGGCAAGGAACTTGAGAAATCGTTTAAAGACTTACTCCAAGCCATGTTAGACGAGGCTAAACAAACCGAAACAGCAAAAATAACCAGCTTTTTGGAAGGCTACTGGAAAGGAATAAAAATGGCCGGTGCCGAAGATTTTGAGAAAAAATCCGAAACCGCTATTGACCAAAAGAAATTTTTAGAACTGGCTTCTAAAATTACTTCATTACCGGAAGGAAAAAAATTCTTTAATAAAATTGAAAAACTATTTGCTGATCGTTCTGACATGATTAAGAACGATAATTACGATTGGGCAATGGGCGAATTAATGGCTTATGCTTCATTAATGAGCGAAGGGCATTCGGTGCGGTTTACAGGTCAAGATGTTGAACGCGGTACATTTAGCCACAGACATGCAGTTGTTAAGGTTGAAGATTCGGAAGAAGAATACACTCCATTAAATAACCTGGGTGAAAAAAGTGCTCCAATTTTTATTTACAACTCTCATTTATCTGAATACGGAGTATTAGGTTTTGAATATGGCTATGCTTTTGCATCTCCACAAACCTTAACCATTTGGGAAGCTCAGTTTGGAGATTTTTTTAACGGTGCTCAAATAATTGTGGACCAATTTATTTCATCTGCCGAAGCAAAATGGAGAAGAATGAATGGATTGGTTGTTTTATTGCCACACGGATACGAAGGTCAAGGTCCTGAACACTCCAGCGCACGCATGGAACGTTTCTTACAACTTTGTGCAGATTATAACATGCAAGTAGTAAATACCACCACACCTGCTAATCAATTCCACGTATTGCGCAGACAGTTAAAACGTGATTTCCGTAAACCGTTAATTTGTTTTACTCCCAAAAAATTATTACGATATCCAACCTGTGTATCTAAAGCCGAAGATTTTACTAAAGGCTCTTTTCAGGAATTAATAGATGATCATAAAGCGGATGCAAAAAAAGTGAGACGCGTAATTTTTTGTACAGGTAAGATATTTTATGAACTAGATGAACAACGCGATATGGTTAACGCTCAGGATGCGGCTATAGTTCGTTTAGAACAAATCTATCCTTTACCTTTAAAGCAAATTGATGCAATTTTAGCTAAATATAAAAATGCTGAAAAATTTTATTGGGTTCAGGAAGAACCCGAGAATATGGGAGCCTGGTCGTTTATATTTAGAAAATTAAGAAATATTCCTTTTGAATATGTTGGTCGTCCGGAAAGCGCTTCGCCTGCTACCGGATATGCCAAAGTACACCATAACCAGTCCGTTGCAATACTAAATAAATTATTTCAAAAAGAAGCGGTAGAAAAAACCAGTTAAAATAAAATTATGGCAATTATAGAATTAAAAGTTCCCTCTCCCGGAGAATCAATAACAGAAGTTACCATTTCTAAATGGTTAAAATCCGATGGTGAGTTTGTAGAAAAAGATGAAGAGTTAGCAGAAATTGAATCAGATAAAGCCACTCTTACCTTAAATGCAGAAAGTTCGGGTGCAATTAAAATTTTAGTAGCCGAAGGCGAAACAATAGCTGTAGGTGCTGTTGCCTGCACTATAGACGATTCCGTAAAAGGTGAGGCAAAACCTAAAGCCGAAGCAAAAACAGCTCCAGTTGCAGCTTCTGCTCCAACCGAGAAAAAGGCGGAAAAAACAGCACCTGCAGTAGCAACAACAGGTAGCACTTATGCCACCGGTACACCGTCGCCTGCAGCAGCTAAAATAATGAGTGAAAACGGAATTAAGTCAAACCAGATTTCAGGGTCGGGTAAAGACGGAAGAATTACCAAGCAGGATGTTGTTGCTGCTATGGCCAATGGCTTTAGTACCGAAGCCGCAAAAGGTTGGGGAGGCAGCAGAGACACTGATCGTAGCAAAATGACTCCTTTACGTAAAAAACTTGCTCAGCGTTTAGTTTCTGTAAAAAATACAACCGCCATGTTAACTACTTTTAACGAAGTTGACATGAGTGCAATCTATGCTTTAAGAGCAAAATACAAAGACAGCTTTAAGGAAAAATACGGCGTTAACCTTGGCTTTATGGGGATTTTTACTAAAGCCGTTACCGAAGCATTAAATTTATTTCCGGCTGTAAACGCCATGATAGACGGCGAAGAAATCGTTTATCATAAATATGCCGATGTTGGGATTGCAGTAAGTGCTCCAAAAGGATTAGTTGTTCCGGTTGTTCGTAATGCCGAAACCATGAGTATCGCTCAAATAGAACAAGAAATTAAAAACCTGGCGCTTAAAGCACGCGATAACAAATTAACAATTGAAGAAATGACCGGCGGAACATTTACCATAACGAATGGTGGTGTTTTTGGTTCATTAATGAGTACTCCAATTATCAATCCTCCACAGGTTGCCATCTTAGGGATGCATAATGTAGTGGACAGACCCGTTGCCGTTAATGGGAAAGTAGAAATAAGACCGATGATGTACATTGCTTTGTCTTATGATCATAGAATTATAGACGGAAGAGAAAGTGTTGGCTTCTTAGTTAAAGTAAAAGAAATGTGTGAAAACCCACATAAACTAATATTCGGCAGTAAATCGCCTGATGAGGTATTACTAGGCTTATAAACCATAATCCTAATTCCTATACAAAAACGACACTACATTAGTGTCGTTTTTGCATTATAAGCAACTGCAAATCAGTTTTTCACAAGAACTGTAAACTATCAACAAAAACTTTATATAGATTCAATTTAGTTATCTTTGCAACCTATAAATTTTAATATGATACAGGAACTTTCCGAATTAGAAATCCTTCGTCGTAAATCGCTCGAAGAGTTAAATAAATTAGGCATTAACGCCTATCCTGCTGAAGCATTTAATGTAAATGTATCGGCAGCCGATATACATCAAAATTACGAAAGAGATAAAACATCATATAAAAATGTAAGTATTGCCGGGCGTATAATGAGTCGCCGAATTATGGGAAATGCTTCTTTTGCAGAGCTACAGGATAGTACCGGAAGAATACAGATTTACATTAAACGTGATGATATTTGTCCGGATGAAGACAAAACTTTATACAACACTGTATTTAAAAAGTTACTTGATATTGGAGATGTTATCGGAATTGAAGGATATGTATTTACAACCCAAATGGGCGAAACTACTATCCATGTTAACTCTTTAAAAATACTAAGCAAGTCGCTGCGACCTTTACCAATTGTAAAAACTGATGCAGAAGGAAATACTTTTGATGCTGTAACCGACCCTGAGTTTAGATATCGTCAGCGCTATGTAGATTTAATTATTAATCCTGAAGTGCGCGATGTGTTTAAGAAACGTACACAAATTATTACGTCTATGCGTAATACGTTTAATTCGTATGGTTTCTTAGAAGTTGAAACTCCTATCCTTCAGCCAATACCAGGCGGAGCTGCTGCACGCCCATTTGTTACACATCATAATGCACTTAATGTTCCGTTATACATGCGTATTGCAAACGAGCTTTATTTAAAGCGTTTAATTGTGGGTGGATTTGACGGCGTATATGAGTTTGCAAAAGACTTTAGAAATGAAGGGATGGACAGAACACACAATCCCGAGTTTACGGTAATGGAAATATATGTAGCTTATAAAGACTACAACTGGATGATGGATTTTACCGAAATGTTTTTGGAGAAAGTAGCGATGGATTTACACGGAACTACAAAAGTAAAAGTTGGCGATAAGGAGATAGATTTTCAACGTCCGTTTAAACGCATCTCTATGTTTGATGCTATTAAGGAACACACCGGAATTGACATCAGTGAAATGAATGAAGATCAGTTACGTGATGTTTGCAAACAGCTACGTATTGAGGTTACACCAAGCATGGGTAAAGGAAAATTAATAGATGAAATTTTCGGAGAAAAGTGCGAACACCACTATATTCAACCTACTTTTATTACCGATTATCCTGTAGAAACTTCACCGCTTACCAAAAAACACAGAAGCAAAGAAGGTTTAGTTGAACGTTTTGAATTAATGGTTAACGGAAAGGAATTAGCCAACGCATACAGCGAGCTTAACGACCCTATTGATCAGCGCGAACGTTTTGAAGAACAGGTAAAATTAATGGAACGCGGCGATGACGAAGCTATGTTTATTGATTATGATTTTATAAGAGCTTTAGAATATGGCATGCCTCCAACAGCAGGCTTAGGAATTGGTATTGATCGTTTAACGATGATTTTGACTAATCAGCCTTCTATACAGGATGTATTATTCTTCCCACAAATGCGCCCCGAATTTTTACATCATAATCAGGAATAGATAATTGACAAAAGATCCTAAAATAGCGGTAATTGGCGGTGGCTCCTGGGCTACTGCCATAGCTAAAATGTTACAAAACAATAGTAACAATATTGGTTGGTGGATAAGAAATCCGGATACTGTAGAATTTATTAAAAAAAATCATCATAATCCAAATTACATTAGTGCGGTTAGCTTTGAAGTGAGTAAATTCAACATCAGTTCTGATTTATTAGAAATAGTAAAAAACTATGATATCTTAATATTTGCTATTCCTTCTGCTTTTTTAAATGAACAAATTAAATCTTTAGATTTTAATTTACTGGAGAATAAAATTATTGTATCTGCAATAAAAGGAATTGTGCCTGAGCATAATTTAATTATTGGCGAATATTTTAATACTCAATTTAATATTCCATACGATCAAATAGCAGTAATAACAGGACCTTGTCACGCTGAAGAGGTAGCCCTCGAAAAGTTATCTTATTTAACCATTGCCAGCGAAAATCAACAAAACGCCGAAACCATTGCCAAAGCATTAAGTTGCCGGTATATTAAAACCATTACATCGGACGACATTTTTGGAACGGAGTATTCTGCAGTTTTAAAAAATGTTATTGCAGTAGCGAGTGGAATTTGCCATGGCTTGGGTTATGGAGACAACTTTCAGGCCGTATTAATTTCTAATGCAATTCGCGAAATAAAGCGATACGTTAACAAAGTTCATCCCATTAATAGGGATATTAACGACTCGGCTTATTTAGGCGATTTACTGGTAACCGCTTATTCTCAGTTTAGCCGTAACAGAACTTTTGGTAACATGATTGGTAAAGGATACTCTGTTAAAGCTGCACAACTGGAAATGAACATGATTGCAGAAGGTTATTATGCCGTAAATTGTATCCATCAAATAAATAAAACATTAGGGGTTGATATGCCTATTTCCGAAGCGGTTTACAACATTCTTTATCAAGGCGCAAACGCCGGAAGGGAAATCGCCCTATTATCTGATAAGCTAAATTAGTTTTTAACAAAATAAATTATTGAAAAAGAACTACTTAGACTTTTATACTGATTTAAACGCAAAACATTAAATGTTATAACATTTATTTTTATACATTTGATTAATTAATTAAAATTTAAAAAATGGCAACAAAAACCTGGGCATTAGATCCCACACATAGCGAGTTACAATTTAAAGTAAAGCATTTAATGATTACCAATGTAACCGGACAATTTAAATCGATTACGGCTAGTGTTAACAGTGATGACGAAAACTTTAAAAATGCTGAAGTTAGTTTTAGTGCACAAATAAATTCTATAGACACTGCAAATGAGCAAAGAGACGGTCACTTAAAGAGTGCTGATTTTTTTGATGGAGAAAAATTTCCTGAAATAAAATTTGTTTCAAAATCATACCATGCTAGCGAAGGTAAAATTACGGGTGATTTAACCATTAAAGACGTTACTAAAACCATTACGCTTGATGCAGAGTTTTCCGGAACAAACAAGGATCCATGGGGAAATCAAAAAGCGGGATTTTCAATTAGTGGTAAAATAAACCGCACTGATTTTAATCTGCATTGGAATGCTGCTTTGGAAACAGGAGGTGTATTAGTAAGCGAAGAAGTTAAACTTGCAGGAGAATTTCAGTTTGTTATGCAAGCATAATAATTTTATTATCTATAATCATATTTAACAAAAAGGCCTCAACAGAGGCCTTTTTCATAACCAAAAGCTCTCGCAAGTTTAGCAATAGCGTAACTTGTGAGTACGTAATATGCAAAGTTTTAAACTTTGCATACACGCTTTTACCCAACATGGGAGAAAGACCCCCAGTAAGCTCTAAACAGAAGCTTTGCAAGTGAAGGAGCTTATGGTGTAACTAATAATTTTAATCATCATTGAGTTAGGCCGGATATAATCCTACTGCAAAATCAGAACGATAACAAAAAAGGCTGTCAAACAAATTGACAGCCTCTCTTAAAATTGATAGAAGTTAACTATTCAACAACTACTTTTCTTACCACTGTATTGTTTCCAACATTAATATTCATGAGGTAGTTTCCTTTAGCCAAATCGCTTACATTAACTGTAGTACTCTTAGCATTAATATTAATTGTCTTAACAATAGAACCATTAACATTGTATATAGAAATGGTTTCAATATTAGCATCAGCTTTAACATTTACTAATTGAGTAGTTGGATTAGGGAAAGTAATTACACCAACTTTAGTTCCGTTGTTTAATCCGGTAACCACAGTTAAATTAACTTCCACTTGTTTGTATTCAGCGTTAGGGTCATTGCTTGGGATTTCTAAAATAGATTGGTATGTACCATCAGTTAAACCTGTAGTGTTAAACGATAAAGTTAAATCTTGTGTTTGTGCAGGTAAAACAGTTCCCGATGAAGGACTAACAGTTAACCATTGTACAATTGGGTTGCCAGTTAAAACACCAATAGTATGTATGTTAGCATCAACAGTTGAGTTCATTTCTGTCCATCCTGGTCCGGTAGATAACCAGTTAACACCAGCAACTCTAGGTCCATTGTCAGTTCCAATTGCGTAAGTTCCAGAATCACAAATCATTCTAAACCCAAGCCAAATATCTTTGCCATCTATGTAAATTGGTGCTGTTAAAGGAATATCTAATTGTTCTCCAGCTGAAGTAAACATAGCTTGCACAGAATCAAGTAAAGTACCAGGGCCAGGTGTTATTGAAGATCCTCTGCCGTAAACAAGTAAAGTAACTGCGTTATTTCTAGGCAAATATCCATTTGAGGTTAAACTAACTGAATTTATCGATTGGCCAATTACTGGAGATACATGAACTGGAAGATATAACGATGCTGCTCTTACATTTACATCAGCACCATATCCTAAACCGCTGGTTGTATTAGCACCTGTAGAATGGGTTAACTCAACTTGAGTTTGAGTTCCTTGAACATTAGTTGCGCTATAAGGGTAAGTTGGATAAGCATTAAACATTAAATCTTGATCACCAGAGTTTGTAATAGTAACCGTTTCATTTACAAAACCTGCAGTATTAATTACCGACTGACTAACAGCGATAGTTGGAGGAACAGCTGGTTGAACTACTTCAACTAAACTAACATCATCAACGTAATATTTACATGATTGACCTGGAATTGCACCTGCATAAAAATCGATACTTCCTAATTGTTTGATACCAGCTCCCCCACTAGACTTTGTTGAATATTTCCATTGAACAATTTTAACACCGTCTATATAAAACCATGCAGAGTCAATGTCTAAATCTACTATAGTTTCAATTTTAATCCAGGTATCCATTGCATGATTAAAGTTTGTAATTACGTTATTTGTTTCAATATTCCCCTGGCCGTTATTGCCAAAATACACTTCGTTTGCCCATTGTACACCAGGGTTTTGGTATTTTTGTAAATTAAAATAACCTCCGAAACCAGTTGGTAAATAATAATTAAATGTAAGGTTGTATTTTCCACTTGTTTTATTACCTAGTTTTAAAATAACATCACTAGAGTCGTTGTCAATTTTAACCGATTTGGTTCCACTTAATGCAAAATCTTCCGAAATTTTAGCGTCTTCATAAGAAGCAGGTAAATTATTCCAAGTAGCCCATATCGAAGATGTTCCGGCTTGTTGTACTAAATAACCGCCAGTTGTGTATGTTTCAAAGCTGTCTCTAAAAAATACAGTTTGTGCTTTTGAAGCAATACCGGCAAACAACAATGTAATAGCTAGTAAAGTTTTTTTCATTTTTTTGGTTTTTAGATTTATGGGTGCAAATTTAAAAAATTATACAAGTAAAAGCGATAAAAACTGCTATTTAATCTATAAAAAACAATCGATTATCTGATGTTAAGCACTCGGTTAGATAAAAATAGTTGATTGGCATAAACAAATAAGACAAAATCAGTTACTTTTTTAACAATAAACTTTGTTGTATTAAACTTTAAGTTAATTTCGCCAAAATTTTTAAACTATGAGAATCGTACTTTTATCATTACTTTTTGTTGTTTCAACTTGTACATATGCGCAAACATTAATTGCAAATTACAATTTTTATCAATCTTCGTTAGCAAATCAAAACGGTACAACAGGCATTACTTTTTCAAATATTACATCAAATTTGGCTGTATTAAATTTCACTTCAACAAATATTACCGCAGGTTCTAATTCGTTGGTTGGATTTATAGAAGCAATTCCATCAAAGTCATTAAATATATCTTCTGGTAATCCAGGAACTCAAATTAAGTTTGATTTTACTGGTACAGGTTTACAAAATGCGTTTGGATATAAAATTTATTTTCAAGCAATGAATTCTGGTACTGGCGCTACTACTTTAGCTTTAAGTTATAGTAGAGATGGAGTAAATTATTCTACTATCTCAAGTAATTCAATTACATCAACTGTTGGAGAATATTTGTATGATTTAAGTTCAATTTCAAGTATTAACAACTTAAAATCTACAGATAAAATTTATTTTAAAATTGAGTTAAGTGGAACTACCGGAGGAACTGGTTCAACAATCATTGATAATATACAAATACAATGTTGTCAAATAAATAATCAGGTAGGTTCTTCTTTAAGTGGATACCAATGGGATACAAAAGGTAATTCATTTCCAATAGGAGTGCCTCTCGATGCAACAAATTTTATTCCCAGCATAGGTACAAAAAGCAACTCAACCTTTACACTTAAAACCAATAATACCGATCGAGTTCATTTTTTAGCAAACGGTGCAATTGGAATTGCTAAATCTAATCCAAGTACTACGTATAAATTAGATATTGGAGGCTTTATTAATGCTACAGATTTTTATAAGAATGGTATTGTTATGGTTAGCAGCCAATGGGCTAGCAATGGTTTAAATATTGGATATACATCAGGTAGTGTGGGTATAGGTACAACAACTCCTGGAGCTTCTTATAAATTAGATGTTGCAGGTGCTTTAAACGCAACAACTTTATTTCAAAATGGATTAGCTGTAGTTAGCAGCCAATGGATAAACAATGGAACAAAAATAGGTTACACAGCGGGTAGTGTAGGTATTGGAAACACCAATCCTAACACCTTGTACAAATTAGATGTAACAGGTGCTTTAAACGCAACAACGCTATATCAAAGTGGAACGGCTGTTGTTAGTAGCCAGTGGGTAACTAACGGGACCAAAATAGGATATACAGCAGGGAGTGTGGGTATTGGAAATAGCAACCCAAATACATTATATAAATTAGATGTTACAGGTTCTTTAAACGCAACAACGCTTTATCAAAACGGATCTGCGGTAGTAAGTAGCCAGTGGGTTACTAATGCTGGTAACTTAAATTACACAACCGGAGGGGTTAGTATAGGTACAGGAACTTTATCCGCTGGAAACAAATTAAGTGTTTTAGGTAATACTGATGTAAGCGGTAATTTATCAATTGGTAAAAGTTCTGCAACTTCTAAATTAGAAATAAAAGGTAATGCCGCTGATGACGTTGCTTTTAGAATCTACAACTCGTCTGATGTAGAAAATTTTAAAGTAAAATCTAACGGTTTTGTGTATGCCAGAGAAGTGCAAGTTCATCCGGATGGTACTGCATTCCCCGATTATGTATTTGAAACTAACTACAGCTTAATGAGTTTGAATGATCTAGAAAACTATATAAACGCAAATAAACATTTGCCTAATATACCAAGTGCATTAGAAGTTGGTGTTAGTGGTTTTGGGGTGGCAGAAATGCAAATTAAACAAATGGAAAAAATTGAGGAGTTAACTCTATACATAATAGAACAAAATAAAAAGTTAAGCAAATTAGAGGAAGAATTAAAAGTTTTAAAAACTCAACAGTCTAAGTAATAAATTCAGATTAACGTATTATGAAAAGACTTCTTTTATTCTTTCTAATTTTTATTTCCGGTAATTGGGTGTTTGCTCAAAACACAGCCACCCTCGAAATAAATTCTACATTAACTAACACTCAATCTTCTGCCCGCGATTTAATTAAAATTAAACCGGGTTCGGTAATTAAGGCTAATAGTGGTGGGAGTTCTAAGGTGTTTATTAATAAAGCAATTGAATTACCGGTAGCAATGTCAATTACAAATTTTGTAAACAATAATAATGGAAATTTGGAAAGAGACATTGATTATACATTAGCTTTTGGTAAAACACCTTCTACTTATAATATAAATACTAGTAATGGTTCGCTTGAATACAATGTGCCTTTGAATGTACCAATTGGAAATGGAAATGTTTTTAGTGGAATTTCTTTAAAATATTCTAGTTCTAGCTCTGAAGGGATTTGTGGTAAAGGATGGAATATTTCTTTGCCAGGAGGTATAGTTAGAGAAAACAAAAATTTGTATAACGACAATAAAATAGAAAAATTAAATTTTAGCGACGAAGACGTCTTTTCATTTAATGGGAATCGACTTTATAAATCATTAGATCTAGGTGATTATAAGGAATACAAAACCGAAAACGAAACATTTGACCAAATTATATCTAATAAAGATTGGGGTTCAGAATACCCTATGTTTTCTATTAAAACAAAAGATGAGTTAAGTATAAATACAACATCATTTATCCCTGCCGAGGGAAGTATTCCATTGTATTATCCGATTAATAGAGTTAGTGATAATTATGGAAATGTGTGCGAATACATTTATAATAACATCGATGGTGAATTGCTTGTAACGGAAATAAAATATGGAAATGCAGACGTTCTTAATTTACCTTTTAGTATTAAATTTTATTACGATGTAAAGAATAATTCTACCGAAAAATATATAAATGGGTTTAAAACAAAAAATACCAGAATATTAAGAGAGGTGGCTGTGTTTTCGTTCGGCATGTTGTATAGAAATTACAAACTAAATTATACCGAAGATAATGAAGGTAATGAGCTTCTTGCCGAAGTAATTGAATCAAACAAAAACGGAGAGTCGTACAATAGTTTATTATTTAAATATAATTCTACCAATTCAAATATCAATGTAAATACGTATGATTTATATCTTTTAAATTCATACTGCAAGCAATTTACCATAGATTTTAATAGCGACGGATTAAAGGATATAATTTCATTTAATGGTACTCGAGTTATTAATGGTGATGGATCTTCAACAATTAATTGGCAAAATTGGTGTGTTTATAAAAATTCTGGTAACGAAACAAATAGATTTATTAAAATTTCAACTAATACTAGTTTTCCGGCTAACTTCGAATACAAACAAAATTTTCAATCCGAATTAAATTCAATAGGAGGATTTGCTATTAGTATTTTCGATATTAATGGTGATGGTTTCGAAGATATATTTTTAAGAGGAATTAATAACGCCGTTTCTTACAATGTGCTTAATTCAAACAACACATCCGATCAATTACTTTTAGGGCATACTACAAATGTATATTTATCAAACGGAATAGATATTAGTGCTACACCAACGACTTATTCGAGTTTTTTATCACAGACTCAGCAATTGGCAAATGGAGTAAATTCGGCTTTTTTTACAGGAGATTTTGATGGTGATAAAAAAACCGAAATATTAACCTATTATGCTTGGCATAATGGAGCTTCTAAGTTTTTTTTCACAAATTCCTCTAATGCAACTTTTATAGATAAGAGCTATCGAATTGATTTTAGTAATGCGTTTGTAGCTGATTTTGATGGTGATGGAATTTCTGATATTTTAAATTGTTTCATTGATAATAATAATGCTTCTGCTGCACAAGTTAGTTCCGGTGTTTATGCTTTAAAATTTGATAGCAATAGAAATTTTAAAATAATGCATTTAAATACTGGTTTTGCTTTAAATAAGTTATTCACGCCTGTATCTGGTTGTATTGGTGTTGATGAAATAATTAATTTAATAGGAGATTATAATGGCGATGGCAACCTGGATAATTTAATAACTGTTAGTAATCCTTTATATAACTATGATTGGAAAGGCTATATTAACAAAGGAAATTCAATGGGTTATATTACCGAAATTTCGTATAACAATGTATTAGGACTTAAAAGTCCATTTAGTTCTCAATACAGATGCAGACTGGTTCATGCTTCGCATGATATGAATGGAGATGGGTTAACCGATGTTCTCGAATTTGACAACAACAATTCTAACGTTACTACTTTAAGTGTATTTTATTCAAGAGGGAATCAATTTAATTTTACGAAGGTAGATTATACAATACCTTGCCGAATTGATTATGACAATAACAATGTAACTTTTGGTGATTTTAACGGTGATGGTGTAGAAGATATTTACATTACAAATACACTTTCTAATCAGCCATTAATTGTTTATATGAATCGAACAGCAATTACTTCTTTGCTTACGGAGGTATTAGATGGAACTAATTTGTCTACTAAATTTACTTACGAAAAGCTTACAACTACTCCAAATTATTCTAAAACTTTCCAAAACACTGCAGATATATTAAATTATAAAGGAACAACATCTGTAGTTACAAAAGTTGTTTTTCCCGATGGAGTTGGTGGTAATACAGAAATAAACTATAGTTATAAGAATTTTTTAATACATAAGAAAGGTAAAGGTTTGCTTGGGTTTACTGATTGTATTATTAATAATTCAACATCTTTATTACGAAGCGAAATTAATATTGATTTTGATTTAGCAAATAGTATTTATTTTCTACCTAAAACAAGTATTTCAAAAACATATTTAAACACCACAAACACACTATTATCTACAGTTACAAATACTTTTGAACTAGTATCATTAAATACATTAACTAAACAATTATTTTATAGCCTTAAAAAACAATCTACAATAGATCATATTAGTAATGTAAGTAACGAAACAAGTTATAATTATAATTCGGCAAATGGAAACTTACTTTCAAAGGATGAAAAAAATGTAAATACCGGCTATATTAAAACAAATACGTTTTCTAATTATATTGTAGTTGGTACTGATAATAATTTGATACCGACTGTACCTACTGTTACTGCTCTAACTTATAGCGATGGGGTAAATCCTAACATAAGTTCCACATCGACTTTAGAGTATGATCTTAGTAAGGGTTCAGTAAAATCAAAAACCGAGTATGCCGGTACTACGGGTGAAGTTAAACACAATTACACCTATAGTTCATATGGTAAATTAATTGAGGACAGGATTTCGCCATATAATATGCCTGATATTATAACGAAATACGATTACGATCAAAATGGGTTGTTTATTGAAAAAACTACAAATGCTGAAAATGAAATTTCTAATTTTGTTTACAATAAATATACCGGCCATCTATTAACTGTTGAAGACAAGGGTGGTCTGATAAGTAGATATGAATATGATTCGTGGGGCAACCATGTTGCTTCAATAAGTCCGGATAATAATCGGGTGGTTGTTAATAAAGGTTGGATTACAAATGGACAAATTGATGGCACACATCATTTAAATACTACTCAAATAATTTCCTACAAAAAAGTAAGTGGTATTGGAATGCCATACTACATAGAGTATTATGATGCATATGGAAGAATTATATTAACTGAAACCGAGGGCTTGGCAGGTAAAAATTTTAGTGGTAAAGAATATAATGCTAAAGGTCAATTAATTAAAGAAACAAATAATTATGAAATAGTAAATCCACAATGTTCGGTAGTAGTAAAAAGTTACAGTTACGACGATTATAATCGTTTAATAGAAACTAAAACCACCGATGATATTGTTTCCAATTTAAACGAATTAGTAACCTCGTATAATTATGTAAATAATGTAAATGGCAATTTAACAACAATAATTACTTATCCCAATCAAGAATCTACAGTTAAAATTACTAATCCGCTTGGTTTAGTGTTAAGTTCTACGGATAATGGAGGTACAATTACGTATGAGTATTTTGCCGATGGTAAATTGAAGAATACCAAGTTAAATAATGTTCTAACAAATTCAGTTGTATATGATGATTACGGTAATCAAAAAGAGCTTAATGAAGTTAATAGCGGCAAAACAACTTATTTATATGATGCCTTAGGTAATTTAATTAAGCAAACAGATGCAAATTTAAATGTGTATGATTTAATTTATGATAAAATAGGTAGACCCAAAACTAAAACAGGACCCGAAGGTGTATATACCTATACCTATGTATCATCGGGCAAAGCTTTAGGTAATTTAGAAAGTATTATGGGGCCTAATAATACTATAACTAGTTATGTTTATGATGATTTGGCACGTGTAACCAAAATTACCGAGGGTACTACAACTAAAAATTTTGTAACTCAATTTACCTATAACCAATATGGCAAGTTATTAAGTAAAAAATATCCGGGTAATTTTGAAGTTAGTTACGAGTATAATACAATTGGGATATTAAATAAAATTAAACAGGCTTCGAATGGCGCGACAATATGGCAAGCCAATAGTATGTTGCCAAATGGAATAATAAATAAGTATACATATGGTAACGGTTTATTAAATATTAATACATATGATAATTATGGAAATATTAAAAAACAACAAGCCGGTACAGTTTTCGATTTAGAATATTATATAAATCCCTCTACCGGTAATATGGAGTGGCGAAAAGATAATGTTGCTCAATTAAGAGAAGATTTTACTTATGATAATTTAAATCGTTTAGAGACATACATACCTTCTTTAAATGCCAACTACCTACAAACTACAATTGCATATAAACCAAATGGCAATATCGAAAGTAAAACGGATGCGGGTAATTATACCTATCATCCAACCAAAATTAATGCGGTAGAATCAGTTACAAATCCTGTAACTAATATTTCATTAGCTCAGCAGGATGTTACTTTTAATTCCTTTAAAAAAGCATCGGTGATAACCGAAGGTAATTTGGTTTATAATTTAACTTATGGCATTAAACAACAACGCATAAAAAGCGAATTAAAAAACAACGGTACAACACAATACACCCGCTATTATGCTTCAAACTTTGAACAAACTATTAATAGTGCCGGCTTAGTAACCGAAGTAACCTATATAGAAGCGCCTACCGGTATATGTGCCATGCTTGTAAATGATAACAGCAATATGCAACTGTATTATGTTCATGCAGATCATTTGGGTAGTATAAACACTTTAACTAATAGTAGTGGAGGAATTGCTACATTTAATGGCAATCTTTTAAAACAAAGTTTTGATGCCTGGGGACGAAGAAGAAACATAACCAATTGGAATTACGATAATTTAAATACTTTGCCTAATTGGCTATACCGTGGTTATACCGGGCACGAACATTTATACGAGTTTAGTTTAATAAACATGAATGGCCGCCTGTACGACCCTATAGTTGGGCGTATGCTTTCGCCTGATAAATATGCCCAAGCACCGGATTTCAGCCAAAGCCACAATAGATATAGTTATTGCTTAAATAATCCTTTAAAATATACCGATCCAAGTGGTAACACTTGGGAACAGACCGTTAGTAAAGGAATTTCAGGTGTTTTTACTCCTTTTAGAATGATAGATGCTCCTTTTTCTGCGGCAAGTGATCGAATGAATGGAGTAAAAAACAACAATTATTTTACATGGCAATATTTAAATGGAAATCAAGCTCCATATGCTGCAAGTGGAGGTTCTTCACCTGGATCTAGCCAGTATTCTGCAACCAAATTAGGAGGTGCAAATAATCATTTAGATCCGCAGTACTCTAATTACGATGATATGTACGATGCTTTAAATGATGGTATTGAAGTTCCAATATTTGGATATGCTGGAATTGGGATGACATTTAAAGCTCAGAAAAGAAATGGTGATTGGGTTAGGCAATATAATGTATCACTTGAAGAACGATATGTTAAAGGGTTTTATACATTAAGAGTGAAAAAAGGTGAAACAAATATGAATAGAGGTAAATTGTTTTTACCAGATAATGTAAAACTCAATCTAGTTATGGACAAAAGGGCTTTGATATATAACTATATTGGCCCTGGTCCGACGATTGATCCTAGATATTTATTGAGTTTAGGTCTGAAACCAATGAATAGATTAGATTATGCGGCATATTTACATGATATTGCATATTATGAAAATAAAGCAGATGGTGTTCCTGGTGCATTATTTAATCTTGATGTAGCTAATGCAGATGCAAAGTTGGTTTATGATTCTTTTGATGTAATCAAAAATGGTAATTTGGCAGAAGGTGAAACGAGATGGGCATTTGCTGTAGCTGGAATATTTTCTGCAATTTCTGTACATAAAGCATTTGCAATTGGTGCATCTGAAAATTACACCGATAATAACTTTATTAAATAAATTTTTAATGAGAACAAGAAAAAAGGTTACAATAATTTTTATAATAACCTATTGGTTAATTTCTATTTTCTTTTCAAATATTTGTGAATATTTCGAATTAATAAATAATTCAATTATTAATATTCTTTCACTGTTTTTTCTCCCACCATTTTTATTAGGGAGTATGTTGGGAGTTCTTGGAGGTGCTCAACTTATGTTTGTTGGTCATTTAATTAGCCTTTATTTAATTTTTTTAATAATAAAAAAGAAAACAAATTTGTTAGATTAAGCACACTAAAGTTATTGCATATTAGTGATTAAAAAAATAAAAAATGAAATATAAAATTCAAAAAACATTTGCCTTACTATTATTTACTAGCATCTCAACCTATGCCCAATCCGTTAAATACACTTACGATAATAACGGAGCACGTATACAACGCAAACGAGTGAGTATTTACGATGCGCGTTTGGCTTTTAATAATGGAGATAACGATAAGGATAAAGACAAAAAGGCTCGTGAGATAGAAATTAAACACGGCATATCGGCTGCTCCAAATCCTACAAAAGCAGTGGTTCATTTAACGGTAAACGATTTAAAAACTGAGGAAGATGCTACTTTGTTTTTACTTGACTTTAACGGAAAGGTTTTAGAAAAAAAGCAAGTAAGTTCTAATGTATCCGATATCGATTTAAGCACCTATGCCAACGGCATGTATTTTATACGGGTATTAATTGATAAAGAAAACTTGTATTATAAAGTAGTAAAAGAATAAAAAAATCCCGGAGTTTTGTCTACCCTTCGACAAGCTCAGGGTGACATTAATTTAGTTGTCAGGCTGAGGAATCGAAGCCTCGTGTTAGTTTATTGTTTCAATTGTATTTAGATTTTGTATACCCCCCTTTAAGCGCTAAGCTGAAGCGTTGCAAGTGGGTGGGGCTTAGGGTGTAACTCATAATTTATAACACCATTGAGTTTTGCAAGATACAATCCTTCTGTTCATTAAGCATAACTGATAAATAAATACAATAAAAGTTAATGATTTTTAATTTAAATTATACATTCGCACTAAGCCCAAGCGCACCATGCTCTGGCTTCAGCTTTGCGCTTTCAGAGGGAGAATATCGGGCTGTGGAAGCTTTTCAATTTTTTCCTGAATTACTAATTAATTTTAGACAATTTAGTTGACAATAACAATTATTCATCAATAATGTATCTAAGTCAGTATCAATAAGTAATTCAGATTTTATAAGGAGATAATACGTAGGGCTTTTCAAAATTATAAGTATATGATTACAATTATATTTTATTTAAATTTATCTTATCAAAATGATTTGGAAATATCTAATAAAGCCGCACAACTATATTCAATTCTTAGGAATTATTATCTTATCGTTAATTGCTTTCTCTAATTCTTTTTCACAATGTAATCAATTTTACATAACTGGAACCCCCTCCCAAACGGCTTGCAAAGAAGCAATTGAAAATATTGTTTGGGTCAATACCGCAACTTCCACCCGACATAACATAACTGGAAACTCACTATCCAAAAACAGTAATAATGGTAGTTGGGACGGTAATGGATTCTCTTTTCAGTCGGTTAGCAACAATGGCTACATGCAAACCACAGTCTTAGAAACAAACACTGATCGTATGATAGGGCTTAGTTCCTCAGATGCCAATGCTAGCTTTAATTCAATTCAATTTGCTTTTTATCTTCAAAACGGCGGTGCACTCAGAATTTATGAGTCTGGCGCTGACAGGGGTTCGTTTGGCAGCTATACAAGCGGCGATGTTTTAAGAATTACGGTTGAAAATAATATTGTAAAATACTACAGAAATAGTATTATGCTGTTTATTAGCTCTACCGCACCTGCGCTTCCGCTTTTCGTTGATGTTTCCACTTTTAGCGTTGGGGCCACCGTTAACGATGTGAAAATTTCAAATGGAAATATCGGAGTTTTTACTGCTGTGGCAACGGCTGCTGGAACTTCTCCAACTTTTCAATGGAGATTAAACGGTGTAAATGTGGGTACCAATAGTAATACTTATTCCAACACCAATTTAAGTGCCGGAGATATTGTATCCTGCAGACTTACATCAGACATCAATGGCTGCTTACCCAGCACCCTATATAATTCAAATTCTATAACCATTGGAAATATTAACCCCACTACCCAAAACGAATTTTACATTACCGGAACCGGAGCAGCCAGTGCCTGTAAAGAAGCATTGGTGGACGTTACCTGGGTTATTGCGGCTTCTTCTCTACGAAACACTATTAACGCCAATACACTTACCAAGCTCACCAACAATGGCAGTTGGGATGGAAATGGTTTTTCGTTTCAGTCGGTAAGTAATAATGGCTACATGCAAACTAGCGTTGCAGAAACCAATACCGAACGTATGATTGGCCTAAGCAATACCGATGTTAATAGTAGTTTTAGTTCTATTCAATATGCCTTTTATCTTCAGAACAATGGAAATCTTCGCATTTATGAATCCGGAACCGACCGCGGTGGTTTTGGTACTTATGCAACCGGCGATATTTTAAAAATAGCCGTTGAAAACAATGTGGTTAAATACTACCGAAATACTACTGTTTTATTTTCTAGTAGTATTGCCCCTACCTTGCCTTTATTTGTAGATGTATCGAATAACAGCATTGGCGCTACTGCCAATAACGTTAAAATATCCAATGGTAATATTGGTACTTTTACTGCAACAGGTACTAATTTAGGAACAGCGCCAGTGTATCAATGGAGGCTTAATGGCGCTAATGTAGGCACCAATAGCACAACCTATATCAATACCGCTTTATCTAATAATGATGTGATTACTTGTAGAGTTACTCCTGATCTGGGAGGATGCTCAGGAAATAGCTTTTCGTCAAACTCTGTTACTCTTACGAATATTAACCCCACCACCCAAAACGAATTTTACATTACCGGAACCGGAGCAGCCAGTGCCTGTAAAGAAGCATTGGTGGACGTTACCTGGGTTATTGCGGCTTCTTCTCTACGCAACACCATTAATGCCAATACACTTACCAAGCTCACCAACAATGGCAGTTGGGATGGAAATGGTTTTTCGTTTCAGTCGGTAGGTAATAATGGCTACATGCAAACTACTGTTGCAGAAACCAATCGTGACAGAATGATTGGCTTAAGTGCTACGGATGCTGATGCCAGCTTTAGTTCCATACAATTTGCTTTTTTTCTTCAAGGTAATTCCCGATTCCGTATTTATGAATCTGGAACCGACCGTGGTGATTTTGGAAGCTACACCTCTGGAGATATATTTAAAATAGCCGTTGAAAACAATGTAGTTAAATACTACCGAAATACTACTGTTTTATTTTCTAGTAGCATTGCCCCTACCTTGCCTTTATTTGTAGATGTATCGAATAACAGCATTGGTGCTACTGCCAATAACGTTAAAATTTCCAATGGTAATATTGGTACCTTTACTGCAACAGGCACTAATTTAGGAACAGCGCCAGTGTATCAATGGAGGCTTAATGGCGCTAATGTAGGCACCAATAGCACAACCTATACCAATGCTTCGCTGTCTAATAACGATGTGGTTACGTGCCG
>Ga0315900_10003006_pt1 | contig 25072 bp, 17 predicted proteins | sample LakEriMetagenome_FD_203521 | JGI IMG/M metagenome (GOLD analysis project Ga0315900, IMG submission 203521) | Freshwater fungal communities from buoy surface, Lake Erie, Ohio, United States - Buoy 12 MA114 | ecosystem: Environmental > Aquatic > Freshwater > Lake > Lake biofilm | place: USA: Lake...
CAAACTCAGGATCGTTTGCTCTGGTATAATAATAAGACCCATAATTTTCTTTGTTTGTATCTATTAAAACCCTATCTGCATTTCTAATTTTGGGAAGTAAATCAGACTTACAAATAGTTTGTACCATACCATCTGGTACGCGAATAGTATTAGATTTAGAATTCCAGTTAAACCAATGTTTACTGTCGAATAAGACTGCTAAATAAACTAGTTCTTCTTTATTGGATGCATCAAAACCAAAACCATTACACACAGGGCATATACTAAGATCTCCAAATGGGGATGGTCCGGTGCCGTTATACTTATTTAAAGATCGATTAGATAAAGGATCGAAGATGCAATTATTACATAACACTGGGTTGGTATTGGAATATATTAATTTACAAGGCAGACTAAGGGCATTTTGTTCTAAAATAGCATCTATAGCATTATTAAACAACCCCTTGAATTCCGGAGTAAAAACATTGTTAAATATATTAGTCATATAATACTATCCAATTCTTCTATAGATGATGCTTGTTTAATACTATTCATTTTTGTCGAATATTGTTGACTATGAGAAACTAAATAGTAATACACCGCTATGTTTGTGTAATATAATCAAACATAATATGCTAAATCATTTAAAGATATTTCAGTTAAAGTGTAACCTCCACCCAAAGCTATCATCATGGTATTAATATCGTCCTTATAATAAGCAATATGTGTTCCGGCGCCAGAACCTCCATATGTCCAGACAGTAACCAAAACTAACTCTCCATTAATAATCAAAAACGCTGGATTTCCACTGTCTCCAGCAACAATATTTTCAAAAAATTCATATCTTTTAGGGTTCCTTGGTATACTAAAATTAGCAACACTAGATAAATTAATAAGATCACTGATTAAAGCTTTTTCTTCTTGGTCCAATACCAAGCACGGAACTACATAGTTGTATGATAAATTAGGTAAATAATTTGTCCAATTTTGGGGTAAAATTTTAACAAATTTAATACTACTCGGCACATCACTGTTCAAAACACCTATTGTTAGGTCTGGTTGATATGGAGTATAATTTGGATGAGTTAATTTATTTACCATGGTTCTGGTAATAATGTTATTGTTATTATCTACAAATCTAATAGTTGCTCCATTATTAATTTGATAATGAGCAGCAAATAAAATGTGCCTGGGACTAATCAAAGTCCCAGCCCTATTAACACTGTCTGTGCTGTTCCAAGGACTAATACATGTTAAATCAATACCAGAAGCCCAGCATCCAGTATTTCTAACATAAATACCACTATTATGATTTTGTGTAGAAAATATGGGCTTCGAGAAAGACGCTACCTTATCAACTATTCTAACATCTATAGCATCAGAACACATTTTTGATAAACTTCCAGAAACATACCCAATAAAAGATACTCCTGTTGTGCCTACGGGATTATTAACAGATGTACTAATGCTACTAAATGATCCATTAACTGATGATGAAGCCAATAATAACACAGTACCCGATGCTACTCCACTACATACTCCATAAATGTCAGGATTTCTTAATATGCCTGTATCACTACTAGTGACTGTAATATTATATGTTCCAGGCACTAATTGGTTAACGATAATAGCGTAATCAGTAATAGTAGTAGCACCACTGACTCTGTATAAATTTACATCTTTATTGATTAAAATTCCTGAAGATGCTTGACTTATTACTCTAGTTATAGGACTTGCAATTAATCTAAAATCATCACCCCCTATACTTGGCTTATGAAAGGAATAGGTCGGAGAATTGGATCCAATAAATGATCCACAATTAAGAGGTATTCCCACTGCATTATGCATTATGGTGTTCCATAGCTAACTTGACTAATATCTATCACAGCTACCCAGCGAATATTTTTACCTGTTAATCCGGTAACTAATATATCTAAAGATTCAGTAGTATCGTTAGCCACCACATTTGCAACAGTGGAACTCATAGATAACTCTTTCCAATTTTCTTCTATTATACTACCAATTATAGAAGTATTATTAGCCCCATCTCTTTTAACAACTCCTCTGAAAATCCAACCAGCAGCAGCACTATCTGTATCATTGTAGGCACTAAGTTTAATACTAAACACTGATGTTGTTTTAGCAGATAGAGTTAATAAGTGGGAGGTTCCGTCTAGATAAAGTATTTGATTAGCAGTATTATTTGTGGTAGTGTTTCTGGCGATCAGTGTTGTATGTTGAGCATCTCCTATAAAACCAAAATGTCCGGCAGCGTGAGCAAGCTCTCCAAAACGTGTTGTCTTAGCTCTAAAACCTCCAGGGATTGTAGAATACAAAGCAGATGCTGTGTTAGACCAGCCTCCACCTATTGTCTGAGCTGTTGTGTTTTGACTACCAAATATTGGAAAAAATACATTTAATCCGGTTACATAAGATATGTTATTATTTGCGCCTCCTCCAATCGTTGATGCTGTACATCCTGATGATATGGCATTATTATATCCATTAACTATAGCTGACCATGGGCTTCCTGTTGATATAATATTTCTATCTCCTCCTCCGATAAAACCAAAACTGGATGCAACAAAATTACCATAATTTGCTCCAAATCCTCTAAATCCTCCACCTACTATACTACTACAAATACCACTAACAATAATATTTCCGATGCCAGCTCCGATAAAATGACGACTACCACTTATACTATTTCCTCCCCAAAAAGAATCTCCTCCTCCGACTATAACATTACCAAATCCTCCTGATATAGAGTTTCTATATCCTCCTCCGATAATGCATCCTCCTCCTTCCAGAATTCTATTGCCTGTGCCATTAATTATGCTAGAATTACCAGACACAGTTGTTCCAAATGTCTCAGTTGTGTCTGTAATAGTATTGTGCTGACCATTAGATATAGATAGATATATACCACTAACAGTATTATTGTATCCTCCAAGAATATTTGAAAAAGTTCCACTAATATATCCTATAGTAGAATGTATTGGCGCTATATTTGTATATCCGGTTCCCGCATATCTATATGGTCCCGGACCGATAAAGTCTCCTCCACTAGTGCTTCCGTCTCCAATATAGAATCGTTGAGTATCTGTAGTCCAAATCGGTTCTCCACTAGCTGGGGTTATTAATAGTCTTTCAGCTTCTGTACCTTGTCGGAATCTTAGTTGTGCTGGTTGCGCTAATAGCGATGATCTTAATCCATCTCCTGTTAATTTATATGTGGTTACGATACCTGTTGGTTCAACAACGATCACAACTCCGCTAGAAGATAATCCTGTGGACGCTGGTAGGCTAGATACATCTATAGTAGAAAATTTTAAAGTATTTAAATCACCTGAAGATCCTACAATAGATCCACTAACTGTCAGTTGTGATACAGCGTCGGAGAATGTGAGGTTATTAGATCCCGTAACTGTATTACTAGCATTTTTATATACCACTTGATTAGCGCTACCAGCTACGGGACCGGTAATACCTTGGATACCTTGAACACCCTGACTACCCGTAGAGCCCGTACTTCCAGTAATACCCTGAACACCTTGACTACCCGTAGATCCAGTAATACCTTGTACGCCTTGAACGCTCTGTAGAGATATTAATGGAGCAATATCTCCGCTAGTTAAAGTCACCTCTCCCCTACGACCATTAAATGATAATACTCCCGTATTGCTAATTTCTGCACCAACGATATTGATACCAGAGCCAGCAAAATAACTTCCAATACCACCTCCGCTACTACTAATAATTATAGCATTAGCAGCATCATTAAAAAATACATTAGTAGATCCACTACCAGCAATAATTAAATCTTCTCCAGTATTATATGATATTACTCTATTGGCACCATTAGAAATATATAGGGGATGATTATGGTTGGCTGGTGCATAAGAACCTACTGGTTGTTTACTGTTAAGCTCATTAACTAAGCCACTAATATCAGTAATCTGATGATAATGTACTCCACTAGCATATATGCCAGTAGATTGTTTGCTATCTAAAGTATTTTGTAGTCCACTAATATCAGCAATAGCGTGTATATGTCCAATAGTGCTATAATTTCCAGAAGGTTGAGGAATATAACCTAGAGCACCAGTAATTGCGCCTAAAGATGACCCACTACTATATATAGTTATTATATTATTAGTATCATCAAAATATATAGCTGTATCCCCAGAACCAACTATATCCAACCTTTCTCCAGCATCCCAGTATAAACTATTAACTTGTCCGTTGCCAAAGGTTAGCTCTAATCCAGAAATATTGCCTAGCATATATGGTAATAAGTTCCATGAATCATTACCATTGCCTATTTTTATTCTATTAGAATCTAACTCTACACCAGGCTCACCACTGCCAAGCACAGGATTATTAGTACTCCAATTTAACGAAGTATCTCTTCTAAGCCTTATTCTTTCTTTCATAGTTTTTTAATTCCAAAATATCCAGATGTTTGATAATTTGTTGATGAATTTTGACCCACTTTAAAAAATGTGCCAGAAGTCCATGGTGTATTAGTTATTGGATTATTAAATATAAAGCTATTTTTTATATTATATGTAGAATTTTGTACAGTATATGTTGGGCCTATCTCTACGTAGGATGAGTTATTCATAACGCCGGTTCCAGTAGCGTAAACATTAACAAAATTACTATCTAAAAATGTTTTACGTACATCATTAAATAATCTAATACCTCCAATTCCATTACTAAAATATGAGCTGGGAGACAATAGCTCACTACCTGGTGTTGTTAATGGCGCGGCACTGATATGTCCGCTAGTTTCAGAGAATATATATGATGCGTCTCCATTTCTAGTATCTAATGCGGAATCGTATCCTCCTGCTCCTAGTGCCCAGTCTTGTTTGAGGGTCCAATTACTACTTTCTCCAGCATACAAATTATTTCTTAATAAATAAATTCTAGTTTTTGGCCCCATCCACATATTGGGACTATTTCCACTATTATTACAAATAGCTAAATCATCAATAGTAATAGCTCCATTATCAAATCCCCAAAAAGAATTTGTTAATGAACCTCCATTAGTACTAGTAATACCCCTATTATAAAATTTAATATTATCGATAAGATCAAACGTATTCAATCCACTAGCATGGGGATTATACGGAAAATTAGTTAATCTATTTAGGAGATCGAAACCTTCTAATCTACAATTTAGTCTATTATTAGTACGATCTATTAAAAATTCTAAATGTATAAATCTAGTTTGAACATTCGATAGATTATTTACTATTCCTAAAGGCCCATTTGAACCTAATCCATCTATTCTTGCGTCGGTTATGGCATAATTAGCTAAATCTCCTATTCTTAAATCGAATAATCCCAATTCGCTCCCAGACTGTTTAACAGAGATACCTATCCCACTATTTGCATGCTTCCACTGAGTTCCTCCTTGTATACTGACACCCGAGGTTCTAACAGTATCAAATACTAAACTTTCACTATCTCCATTACATAATGTAAATAATTTACAGGTAAAAGGAAAACTATTATTAAAAATATCATTGTGTGTTAAGCCTGCTACTCTAAAAGATATATAAATTTGATCGCTGTTTAACCCTGAAATGCCACTCAGTTGTATAAAAGTAGGTTGTTGTATAGGATTTGTGTCCAGAAAATATCCCGATATACGCAGCCCACCATTAGTAGCGCCCAATATAGTATCAGTATTTATGGAGAAGGAGGTAAACTGTAGTCTTGGCAAGTTGGGATCAAATGGCCTGCTCCAGTATATGGGATCCAAATATGGGGTGGTATCAGTATTTTGTATATTAAAACCTTCAAAAAATAATGTAGCCATAAAAATCCTTTAGGTTCGATAAGTTAAAACATCTATTCCCATAAACCCAAGATGTATTTTAGTATTAGGTAATTCATAAGTGAGGGTATCTATGCTAAAAAATGTTTGATGAAGCGTCGTAGTAGGTAGTGTGTGGGTCATGCAGTCTATTCCAAAAAATGTCAAATTAATAAATTTTTCTGGTAAGGGAAAAGTCAAGGTGTCTACACCAAAAAAAGTAGTTCGTAAAGCATCCCAACTATTATCTTGAGATTTAGTAGACGATCCGAAAAACGGTGGTAATATCATAAATTTTCCTATTATGAATTATTACTACTAGTAGTGTCACCACTTAAAATAGTTAAATTATTAGTAGGCTTAACAATAGTAGCAATAGAATATTGTCCAACTAATTTAGTATGACCTAGTCTATTCACCAAATTGGATCCGGTGAGTCTAACTTGTCCGTTTCCAGTTTGTGCCAATAAACAATTAAAACCAACTGATAAATCTGAAGGAACTACAACATTAACTACACTATTTGCGCTAAATACCAATACCTTACCGTTGTCGGACTGTAAAATAGTATAGTTATTAGAAGTAATTACATTATTATAAGCTGAAAACCTACTTAGAGAACCATCCGAAAAAGATTGGCTACCATTAAAATTATTATCTCCAATAATTCTAGCAAAATCACCAGACGCAAAAGTGGCTATTGATCCTAGGCCCAAAGTTGATCTTTGATCGGTCGCTGTTAAATCGTCTATTAATGATCTGCCAGCAGATGATATTCTACCAGTAGTAAATTGTTGATTACCCGTAGCGTATATATAATCGCCACTACTAGTAATTAAATTAGCTAAATTTAACAAACCGCTACTAAATGCTTGAATATCTTGTCCAATTTTCAAACCAGTCACACTAATTGTTAATGTGTCTAGTTGATCATTATAGGCTATAAATATACCAGTACCAGGCTCTAATAATGTATCTATTCTATCATCAACATATTCTTGTATTCCAATAATATTATTAGCATAATGATTGTGATCTAGTGGTGCTGAGATGGGGGAGCCAATTGTAAGCCCTGATAATGAAGTAAAAACAGAGGTTCCTCCGCTACCATATATATTAAGATAGGAATATTGTCCTGATAAATTTAATATATTATTAATTAATAAATTATTTATACCACTACCTGGAGCACCAGTGTCGCCTTTAACGCCTGGAGGACCAATTGGACCTGGCGGTCCTTGTGGGCCTATTATAGATAAACCTGAAGGTCCAGGTGGTCCTGGTATACCCGGTAATCCTCTGTCTACAGCAATTACTGATATAAAATGATGAAATGCGTCATCAATATTCAGATTGGTGCTAATAACGCCGTCAGAACTACCGTCTGTAGACTGATTGATAACTAGAACATTTTGTGGTGGTGTTTGAAGAATAATATTAGCCATAATTAATATACCGCATTAATATATGTAAGATCAAACCCAGTCTCATCGTACACTTTCAAAGCAACCGGACTTTGAAATATACCAGACCAATTAAATCCTGGCTTTGAAGTTAATGTAAATAAAATACCAGAATGAGATACAATAGTTTGTGTGCGATTAAAAGTATGAATATATCCGTTAAGCTCGATCTCTAGGAATCTATCTGCTCTAGGCACATAACCGCCAGTAACTGCAAAACTATATGTCCATGAATTATTGACTAATGATACAGTGGCGGATGGGGCCACGATAATTGGTCGTGTAGTAATTGTTAATGAATAGTCTTTGCCATATTTCTTAGGCGCCCACTGCGTTATTCCTGTTACTAGTGGCAAACCAGAATTTTCGGATGTAGCAACACGATAAATATAGGAACCAACAACATTAGGCGTTCCTGTAATAGCAAAAGTTGACTGACCGTTAGCGTTAATATTAGTACCAGAACTAAAGGCTATTTGTGGTAAATTATTACTAGAATGATATATATTGTGTCTAGCTTCACATAAACCTGTTCCACTAGCATCTAGTAAATTACTATAATAATTATTTAAATTATATCCACTATAATATATTAGTACATTATTAGTCGTAGCCCCAGTATAATTAGACGATAGAGTGATAGTATTAGAAGTAATAGAAGATACTACATGATTACTTGGTAATGTATTAGTTGGACTATATAAAACAATGCCAGTATTTAATATATTTAATGGATTAACACTACAATTAGTAATAACAGAACTGCCATTAGTTAAGGTTCCACTAAACACCAAAGATCCAACAGCAGCATATGACTCTGTGGACGAGCCAGAAATAATAGTTAATCTATCTTTATTTGGAAAAATATTACCTTGTACAGAGATGTTGGGATTTGTCAAACTAATTAGATCTATATGTTTATTAACCGCAAACTCATCAGCTACACCAGTTCTATGTATAATTTTAATTTGATTAGAAATTGATCCAGATGAAATGCTGAGTATATCATATGCATCAATAGTACCACTCTTTACTGAGAATGTTGGCGTAACAGCATTCCTCAATAATACCACACTACCTGTAACATCTGTGAGCCTTACGCCTGTACTATTAAATGGTAAAGCAGCATAACCTTGGTAGCTATTGAATTTGATGCCAACCCTATTGCCACTAATAAATGGATTATTATCAATGTATAAATACACATCTGAACTATTAAACGGTTGTATATACGTTCCAGTATATTTCACTTTGGGTATAGTTTGCTGTATATATCCAGTAATGTGTGGAGGATAGTCCGCATAATTCCATCCGCCAGACGGAAAAGGAAAACTATTTTGTGGTATATATCCACCAACTAGTTTCATTGTATTATTAGTTGTAATATTTATACCACTAATAAATAATAAAGATTTATCTTCTACGGGTACCACCGGAGGGAATGACAGTTGTGTGGGTACACTAGTATTAGATCCTCCTTTATGGATCCAATAATAAATATTGTTCAAGGACGGTATAGCGAATCTATTATATGTTGGAAATTCTTCGTTAGATAGATATTGGAGATACAAGCTATAAATAGCTCCACTACTTAAGTTAGGTGGTGTAAATGCCGTACTAGCAATACCATTATTATCAGTACTAAGATTACCAGATGTTAACTCGGTATTGTTTGTAATATTAAAAATTTCATAATTAACATATAAAGATCTAGCATTTAGCGAATTATTTTTTTGTATATCTGTATTTCCATAAGCGGTTCTAATTGCAATAGCAATAGCGCCTCCATCGTTGAATGAATAATTATTACCGCCACCAGGCGGCGGGTCGGTACTGTCTAGAGACGGATAAGGCAGTATAATACCGCTAACTCTAAAATAACCTGTCTCATAACAATTAGTAAATTTAATTATATGGGGTTGATTATTTTCTCCATTTATGGTAGAAATAGTAAAATCATCTAAATGTGTACTATTTGTTCTATATATTCCACTAGTTAAAGAAGCAATGAGTGATGGCTTAATACGCCCCACAAATCCTCTAACTCCATTTACGGTTTTAAATTCTCCAGCCCCTAATATGCCTGTAGTGGTTGTGTCTACTGGAGACATAGTAGGGGTACCTCCGTATACCGCAGCATTTACAGACAGTGTTTGTATATTACCTTCTGTTTTCAAAATTTTAACCATGCCAGAGGTGGACGGACTAATATTATGATTATTATTTGTAATACTAATAACATCATTATTGATGCGAGTAATTAAGTATTCTTTATTTAAATTAGAATTAACTTGATTATCAAATTCAACATAAATTTTTTGATTATTAGATAATTGTTTAAACCATGGAATAGATAACGAAGTACCATATCCGCTTAATCTTATATTGTTATTATCTATAATAGTATATAGTCCTGTGGAATATAAACACTTATTATGGGGTAAAATACTTAAACACTCCATAGAAAATGGAGAGGCTGGTGGTCTGGGCATATGCTGATTTTGATTACTTATAATATCGTTACCAAAAGATCTAGTATATTGATAGCCAGACTGAGCAAAATATATAGATATGTCAGTTGGAGATGCTTCTATAGGAGCAGAACCATCTGAAAAAGTAATATTATTTAAAACACCAGACTTACCGCGAGCATCAACAACAGCCACATTTAATCTTTGAGGATATTGTCCACCATCGGCAAAGGCGGTTGGATAACCCTGAATAGTAATAAATCCACCAGTCAAATCACTATAAGGAGCAAAATAAGTACCAGCTCTAGAATCACTAAATGTTAATCCCGGTGGCAAAGTACCCCAAACTATTAATCCTGTAAGACCAGTCGGCCTAGGACAAGTTTGACGCACATTAATCTTATACGCAGCCTTGGGAGACTGATAAGACAGACAATTAGGATAAAGTCTGGTATCAGAAATAGACTCTATACTTGGCCCTGGATGATCTCCCAAAGATTTATATGTTATACGGGTATTGGCTGTGTCTGTGCCATAAGTAGCTTCATTGATTCTATCTCTAGCAAAAACTTCAACATTAAATTCTCCTTGAGTTAAACATATTGGCGTACCAACAAATTTATATATCCACTCTTTAGCATTATTATCCCATTGCTTACTATTAAAACAACTATTATTAGATGCGTCTGGAATTCTCGGATCATACCCTGTACATGGTGTGGGTAAATTAGATAACTGAATTTCTGGTGGGTATTTACTATCTTCTAATCCCCCTTCTGTTCTAAATGTAAATTCCCAAGGAGAACCTTCGAATACTTCGTATGAAGTATTTAAACCCTTAATATTTAATGGCTTAAACACACTTAAGGTATTTTCTGTTTCTACGGTAGTTATTCTACCGGCAACATATAGTTTATCAGATAAAATTCCTTTTGCTCTAACAGATAAATTATTATTTGATAATGATACTGAAGCATCCCATTTTTCGGTGAGCGGAGCACAACTGTAGGAAGCCTCCCAAATACTGATATCTGGATCATACTTGTAATAGGTACGAGTAGGTATGATCAAGGCTTCTTTAAGATTCTCTGGTATAGATAGCGAAGGAGTTGAATTATATGTAGCTCCACCGATATCCGCATTAAATTCAAAACCATTATTTGGAGTAGCATATTTATTAGTATTAATATTTATTAAATATGGGTTGCCAGTTACATTAGTATTAATAATGCCATTGATATATCCAGTATCATCTTCAGCATATATATTAATAGGATAATTCCCAGTAGATACTGCATTTTCCCCAAACAAATCTTTCTTACCCGTTACCGATATTTTCCAGTACTTCTCTGTGGAGTTATAGTTATATCCTATCCTATATTCTAATGGACCGCCCTCATTAATGTTATATATCCCAATATTAGGAGTATTACTTAAATATACTTTAGGAGGCATATTTTCTCTATATGACGATCCTCCGCCCTTAATATAGAAATCAAAGGACCAATCTTTGTTAATGTCAAATTGTAAAGGTTGAACAAGTTCTGAAGAATCAATAAATATATTGTTATATATTGTTAAATTTATACCAGTGGACAAAGAATATTGACCATATGACAATCCACTAGGTTGAGACACATTAATATTAACAAACGGAGTGTAGTATCCTGGATTTCCACTAATATTAGCTCGATATGTATATACTTTTAAATTAGGTCTGTATTCTATAATAGGATTATTAATATTTAGTGCAGTGGTATTTGTTAGCAATACATTAAAATTAGCATCTGTGTTGGTTTCAACAGGAACAATAAATCCGAAATCATTAAACTCAGTATTTAAATATTTATTAATAATATTATTACTAAAAGTTCTTGGCACAATAGAATAAGGTTCTATAGGACCTGCTCCTGGTCTGACTATTAAAGTACCTGTTCTATATATAGTGGTAGAACCATCGTTAATAGCAACAACAGGATTAAATATACCACTATTGGGACCCGGAGAACCTTGTATAAGCACCCCATACCATCCACTAGGATAACCCAAATATTCTACCGTAGCATATGCTGTGGCGAATTCTGGGTATCCTTGACTAATGAGACCTATATTAGGTACTTGAGCTTCACTTAAATTTCCTCCATAAACTTCAAATAATAATCTCCAGTATAAACCACCCCCAGCATAACCATAACCAACATTACCAATATTGGTAGATGTCAATGGTTGAACTACACTTAAAGATATATCCTTATATATCCTAGCGCTTTCATCAGAAACTGTAATATTAATATTTTTATTAGTAACTAGGCGTGTTATTGTTCCACAGCGAACTATAATTTCCCATTGATTTAAAGAAGTATTATATACTTTTTCATTATCAACAATCTCATAATTAGAGATACCTAAAATATTAATTCTCGGTGCTGACTCATTAATAATAGTAGACCAGTACCCCGCCCCATTTTTAACAATAATTTTAAATCTTAGTGAATCACCAGCGTTGATAGACACTGTATCGTTATTAACCGGACTATAGTTTATATCGTCAATACTATATTGAATAGAACAAGACAGGTCCTCTGGCGTTAATATAATAAATCTTGTTTGTTGAGACGTATTTTGGTTGTCTCTATTAATAGAGAATGTTTCTGTATATTTATTAGGAGATAAATTATTTTGGATAGATAGAGCATGTTTCCATCTATTATTAGCTTCATTATATCTTGATAGTTGATGCTTATATATGTTACTGGGACTAGTGGACAAGGATCCGATACTAAAAACATTATTATAATTAGGATGTTTATTAGTTTTGATATTTTCTACACTATCTATCAAATAGACCAACCCACTTTGATTCAGATAGTTACTATTATAAGGAATATTCAACGTTAATATATTATTAGATATTTTATCATTAATACTAAATATACCAGTGAGTACTGTATTAGACATATCTATAAAATCAAAATAAAAACTATCTCCCGCATTAATAGGTGCAAAATTACTAATCCCACTAATATGTATACATAGTGTACCACTCTCACATAAAAATGGAGAATTATAAATATTAAAAAACCCAGTTAAAGGCGGATTAACATATTTTCCATTTAAATCTCTACCCCAAGACTCAGATCTACCACCGTAAGAATGAAAGTATATATTATTTAATGGGCTGTATACAAAACCACTAGTAGAACCTATATAGGACAGTGAACCTGAATCACTAACCCCATCAATAGATCCAGATACCGGACGAATACTGTATATATTATTATTGGTGTCTATGCCAGTAATTCTAAAATTTTGATCCCATCCAAAAACATTATTAAATATGCAATAAATTTGATCATTGGTTTGTAAATAGTTTTTATTAAAATTTACCCTTAGTGTATTATTGCCGCTATTTTTCGTATAAGAAGCTGTTTGAAAAATATCAAAAACTGGAATAGAATTACTCTCTTTAATCAAATAATTTGCATTATCATTAATCAATAAATAATCACCAGTAACTGCTAGAACATCAAACATACTATTTTTAGGAATTCTATTAGTAGGATGTGTGCCTGTATAAGAGGGTGTCGCTCCTCCACCAACAACAACATAATTATTGGGTCCAGAAAATACCAATGGAATTTGTTGTAAATAATTTGGCATTGATGCTGGAGGAACATATCCGTGATCTTTATCTAGTGTGGTGGTAAGTAAACCTGTTGAAGAAACACCAGAATCTGGCATAAGATGTCTAGTTCTGATTGAAAATGCACTTTGTGACACCCCACTAATACGATAGTTATCAGATACTGGTATTAAACCATTACTATTGCTACGAAATCTGATATAAGCCAATTCTGCTTCGGACATATTAGCAATATCAAATAGATTAACCGACATATCGGCAAAACCATAGTCAGGATACAATATAGCCTGTCCTGTTAAATATGCACCACTACTATTGCCATACAATCTTTGTACCTGAACTCCGGAACCATTATATAGATTTTGAATCTTAAAATAATTATTTTCTGGAGGAATTTCTCCGCTGTATACTATTAAACCCGTAGTAGTGATTCCACTAAAAGGCAAACTCATCGTGATACTATTACTGGTAGGAGAAATACTTACTGTATTACCAATAGGGAAACCAGAAACAGATGATGATAAAATCATACCAGAGAAAATTTTACCGCTTTGAATAGGCGAACAATTAGTAATAATATTAGAACCACTAGTCAAAATCCCACTAAAAGAATTAGTTGCAGTTAAAAATTTAACATAAGGACTATAACTAGGAGCAAAGCTAGATATCAAACTATTGGTACTTATATCTATATTACCGGAACCATTTGTTGACTGATATTGAATATATGTTCCATAATATGGATTAAATATAGCAGAAGATCTATTGAATCTACCGTCGTAGCTTCGTTTTTGAGTACAAATTAAAAATCCTGAATTATTGATGGTGGGTGAAACCAGTATTGGGCTTAATATTACTGGTCCTGTGAATCCGGAAGTAGCAATCTTGATTCCGGACGTAGTGAAAACTACTTCTCCAGTTTTATCTATAGCTAAATTATAATTAGATACTAAATCATCAATAAATACTGATTTACTACTATTAAATCTATAATAAGAATATTGATTAAATTCAAATACTTTACTAATATTATTTAAACCACCAGTATATGGAACGCTTAATGTTAAAGTTGAACCAGACACACTAGTAACCACGGGAGTTCCGCTAAACCCTCCATCAACAACAGATAAAGGCATACCAGAGGATATTTTACCAATAATTGATGGGGAGCAATTTAATACCGTATTAGATTGATTCCAGACATTGCCAGTAAATACCGTTCTTAACTGATTATCTATACCAGATATATTATTATTTAATATGTCTATAAATCCATTTTTATAATGTCCTATCCAAAAATAATCTGAAACACCAAATTCATCCTTGTTATAAACATATTTGACTATATGGCCCGAGTCTGGCGGATTCACAACAATACCAGAAGTATAACTAATATTTACAATCGAACCCGTAACAGCTCCATGGTTATATGATTTGATTTTAATAATATAATCATCTTCATTCTGTGTGAACGAACCACTAGAAATTGGTTTGTTCATCTGAACAACCGTTCTGCCATCAAAAGTCTTATAGAAATAACCACTAATTTCAGATAAGTTAGGACGTATTCTGCTAATACTAGGAAGATTCTGGATTTGTAAGGAATTATTTAATAATGGAGGTTTTAAAACAGATAAAATTTGATTTTGATTGGTGTTTGACCCAACTCTAATGGTATACAAATATTCTCTAATTTGAGAATCATTATACAGCTCGGACTTCTGGTGGTTTTGTAAGAGATATGAGGTACCATTAATATTTTTAACTATGCCGCTAGCAAAAGAAAATGCCGCAGCGCCGCTGCCACCTAATTTAGTAAATAATAAATCAATATTATATAGTATAGTTTTATTATTTGGAATAGTAATAGTAGGACTTAATGACTGAAATGAGCCATTAGTCACACCATTATATCCAATAGCAGCTACTGAATGTTGACCTAATCCAATTCTAGTAATATTGTCGTTTGGATTTAATTCCTGAAAAGCACCAATACTAATTTGATTCTGTAACCATGTTGTTCCGTATGAACCCATAGCTAAAGAGTTTGGTTCTGTGGTTTTAGAACCATTATTAATAGCAACACTATTATTCGCGTTAACAGAATTATTAGATCCAACAGCTAAGCTATTATTAGTAGTAATAATATTATTAGTACCCACGGCTGTAGAATATAATCCCTGTACATTATTATTATTGCCTACTGCTAATGAGCCATTCTCTACAATAATGTTTGAGGCTCCGGATTGTCTCACTATAGAATCAGAGACGGTTCTGGAGGGACCAGACGTTCTAGTATCAAATCTTGATAAATAACTCGTTGTACCACTAATATTACTAACAGTAGTATTATTATAATCTAAAGTTCCAGTTAAATTAACGGCATTTCTATAATAAGCGCCATGATTGTTGTCCAGTAAATCACTGTTTAGGTTAGTAACCAAACCACTATTTCCGCCCACGAAAATGGGCGCACCGTTATAGCCGGTTCCTTGAACAATATTAATATAGTTATAAACATTAACTGGACTTATAAAAGTTTTAATCCCACTAATAATTTGATTCGCTACTAAACTAATATATCTTTGGTCTGCTATGTGCTGAAGTAAAACTATGGCCTCATCACCCTGCATATTTCCTAATAGATAAATACTAGAAGAATTACCTCCATCAATTTCGCCATTGAAATTATTTTCACTATTACCTCCACCTAAATCATTAGTACCTGTGCCAAATATATCAGTAATAAGTTTTAATTGATTATCTGCTGGATAGTATGCTAAAATACCCGTTTGTTTGAATGTATTACCATAAACGAAACTAAATCCTCGCGGATCGTTTGGTAATAGACTAGCATTGTCATAAGCAAAAATAGGCAAATTGTCTTCTAGAGTTAAATTACCATTACTAATATCTACATTACCAATAATATCTAGGTTGCCATTAATAACATCACCAGACACGCTAACTGGCCTATATCCTAAAGCAGTCACCACATCCGCATAATTAATTCCCGTACCATTTAGTACCAAACCTTTGTCATTAACAGTTACTTTAGAATATGTGCCTGGAATAGTATTAGAAGGCAAAACATCGGTTTGAATAGTGCCCGTAAAATTAGAAAAATTTAAATAATAAGAACCTTGTTGACCGTCTAGTAAATCGGCATCTAGTCCGCTGTCTTGTCCATCATTACCAATATGCCAAGGGGTATATCCTAGTATGTCTATAATATCTTGCTGTGTTAATAGTTCTCCAGAAACTACTCTGCCTTTATTGTCAGTAGTAACCTTAGTATAAGTGCCTGCAATACCAGTTATGGATAAAGATATGCTATTTTCCGCTACTAAAATATCACTAGACTCTCCAATATTAATAACGACAGAACCGCTAGGAATAGAAATCGATCCACCACCTAATAATCCAGATCCCGCGACTATGCTAATGGATGACCCACTAGTTACTATGCGTCCAGTATCAAGAGGAAAACTAGCTAGTTTGCTACCGTCAAAATAGACTAAACGATTAGTATTAAAAACAGAATTATTAGTACCACCCTTAGAGATACCTAGTATACCAGAAATATTCCCGACTGTTAGTTCAACTCTTCTAGCTATGGTATCATCTACAATAATATTATTATTATTATCTACAGTAAGACCTTCACCTAAATTTGTATTTAGTGTTACCGTAGATCCGGAGGTTACTTTTGATAGTCCTGTATTAGTTATAATGCCGGTAATAGCATCAGCATTACTAATAGCTAATAAATCATTAATACTGTAGTTAGTACTAGATAATTTACTTCCATCATAATAAATAATTTTATCATTAGTAAAAATAGTGTTGTTTGTTCCACCACTACTAATAGGCAAAAGCTCAAAAGAGATAGCATTTTGTCCTGGTGGGCCAGCAGGACCCATAGGCCCTTGTTCGCCCTGTGGACCTCTTTGTATATCCACTAGTTTAATTAAATTATTAGCATTGTCAGTAATAGCTACTCTAGTGGTAATTAGAGTACTAGGATCTTTTTGCTGACTAATAATTAAATATTTAGAATTATTATTTTGTTCAATAACATTTACTATTGTCATGGGCTACAAGTTCCACAATCATTTTGTACATCCGTATTACAGAAGAACGCATCGTTCCCTGGAACATTTCTGGTAATTAATCCAATAGATCCTTGAAGGATTCTAAATATTTTTCGCCCTCCACCAGTGTACAAATCATTGGGTTCTTGTAATTCAAAATCATATCTTGCACTACCAAAGTTAAAAGAAGCGGTAAATGCTGCGCTTAATTTAAGAACAACTTTACCTAATAATGGGTCTATGGTGAATTCATAGTCATTATTTCTAGTATTTGTTATAAAAGTTCTGGTTGTGGGTGTACTTTGATCCTCTATCCACCTTATTCTTGCGCACCAATTTGTAATATTTATGGGTATATTATTATCATCTTTATATTCAAACGCAATAACAAAGGATGTTCCTTTTTCTATACTAAAATTATATTCAGCAGCTGGCATAACATTATCACCCTATTAAGAATAAAAATCTCTGGCTCTATAGCCATAACTCTGAATGTACCTGGGATTAAAATTATTCCCAACGAATGGACTAAGTATAGCCCTAATAGCGCTAGCATTTGAGACATCCCAGTGTGAAGTTAATTCTTCATAAAGAGCACATGGTCCGTGTTCTAATACCATCCTGATACCCTCAAGACTGCCTCCCACACTCAAACTAGCGGGTCCCAAAGCGGCTCTAATACCTTCCATAGCGGCTTTGGTTCTTAGACTACTTTGATCAATAATACAGGCCGCCTTAAGAGAAACTAAACTAATAAAAATTTCATCTCTATCTATGGTAGGGTCTGGTATTATACCTGGATTAGCTACATCAACAGAATATTTATGATCTAATACGACATCAAACTGAACATACTGTGCTGCTACAGCTATAACCTGAATAATTCTTTCGTCACTATAAACTGGCTGATCTGACCAGTCATTAATTAGAGTGCGAACAATAATGGGAATTTCTGTTTGCCAGCTCATATTAGACCTTTTCCATAATTTGATGCCGTATACTCTATAGATACACCCTTATAAAGCATAAATCTAAATCTTGGTCTAATTAGCCATTATTTTAAGAAATATCTTGATGCTTGGTGTATTTCTGTTAAATTTACATTTTGCAATAAATTTAACCTATTTTTGTCAATTAAAGAAGGTAAAACCCACCAATCTTCGAAAGCACTATTTTCATTTGGAGAAACATCATTCACAATCAACTCATATCCCATAGCCGACAGATATCTACGTGATTTATCTCTATATGATCTAGTAATATCTACATAATAATCGTGTTCATATGTAATAATTTTAAATTTATATTTATCTAAAGGAATAGATAACAATGCTTCAAAAGTATTTTTGGAGGGTTCTATGTCCAACTGTAGATAATCAATAATATATTGGTTAGGAAAATATTTTGTTAAAATTTGATTATAGTTAACATTTAAGGCATTTTCATGTAATACTGGATTTTTTCTTGATGCTACATACTTATCTACGTATTCTTTGTTAAATTCTATACCAACTCCCGTCCACCCAAATTTAGTTTCGAGTAAAGCAGTATTGTTGCCGTGAAACGGGTCTGATGAGCCAATCTCTAGATATGTGCCATTTGTTGTACCGTCTAAAAGAGAAAGAATGAACATATCCTGGTACACTTGAGAATAATTCTCGTCTATAATATTACTGTTTTGAAATGGAAATTTGAGCCTATCATGTTGTGACCGAGTATATTTGAGTATTGCTTGAGAGGTTGGCCCACTACCTAAATTGGACAAATTTTGTTGTAGTAGGTCTCTGTATTGAACACTTAGTTCGTCTATATGATGATTTAATAAAAATTGATAAATATCTCTAGATTCATTTGGTTTACCAAACCACCATGCCGCTTCTGCTTTTTGGAATAATAACGCATATTTCCCAGGAAATGGTATCTCTTTAGAGAGATTATTTTTTAAATTATTTGTGAGTTTTAAAGCAATAGTTGAGTACGTGTAAACATTTGTCCAATCTGATCTACCAGAGTATAGTTCGCATAGAAGATAATAGGCTTCCGCTCTTTCTGGACAAATAGATATGGCTTGCTTTAAAATACTTTCACACGTAAACGTTCTGTCTGATAATTGTTTATAACACATAAACATCATTAATAAAGCTTCGTATCTCAGATTAGTATATGTTGTTCTATCAGCACATCTTAAGAAAAAAGATGAGGCTGGAGAGAATTGATTTTCATTAAAATACCATAAGCCTAGTTCAAAATTTAAAAAATCATTTTCTGGATCCAGAATATATTTATATAATACTGAACTCATATATATAATAACTCTTTTTCTATAATAGATTTAGATATAGACAATATAAACGAAGCATTGTCTTGAAATCCAAACGTAATTAAAAAATTATTTTCATATTCACATAATCCGCAACAAAATTCTATTTTTGCACCCATGAGGGTGAATCTTGGTGATAAATGTAGGATATTAAAATTTTTATCCCATACAACAAATCTATGATAATATGACCCATCTTTGCGCCCAGCTTCACTATTATATAGATTCGTTTCATGCACAATAGCTAAATAATAATCTTTATAAGGTATAACCTGAGAACCTCCTCTTAGATCTAATGAGTCTAAAAATTTATAGTCTTTAAGAATCACTGTCTGGCATGTTTTATCTGAGGGATTATATTTCACTAGTTCTGTGGGATTTGTCCACTTAATAAGATGATATGGTTGATCTAGTATAGGCATCCAATTTTTTTCACAATAACTGTTATCTGGAGGCGGTGCTGGAATTCTTTGCCTATTTATTTCTATAGCTTTAAGTTTTTTAAAAGATATTTCTGATAATTCTATTCTACCTTGTCCATTAGTAGTAGTATCTCTACGCACTCCACTTAATAACAACTTATTGTCCCAGTAAACTAGTCTACAGTCTTCTAGTCCAACAAATTCCCATAAAGGATCTATATCTAAAAAAGAAGTATCTACTTTAGTATATCCTATAATATCTAAATTATTATTAAGTTCACATAAAATATTATATGTGGTTAATGTAAGATTATTTTCAGGATGTAAATAGCATAATGGACCAAAAGAATGCTCATTTTTTTGTGTCTCTGAATGATATAATATATAATTAATATTTCTAAGATTTACAAATATTCTATTGTTTGCTAATAGAATAGATGGATTCATTAGTGATGGACCACTAAGATCTTGCGATGAAATTAATAATGGTTTAATAATTCCATTATGTTGAATAGCTAATTGAGATAAATTTATCATAGATACTAACAAAAATTTATTAATATATTTATTATTTTGTAAGATCACACATAATTAAGTTAACGAGTCCTAATTATCCAAAAATTAAATTATTTCCTAAATAAATTTTACCTACTAAATTAGTATTATAGTAGAACCTATTCGGAGTAAGAGTTCCATATCTGATATTATTTGCTGCTAGCAATAATGCTAGAGCTGGTATTCTAATTCTTAGAGGCATATAAATTCTCCTTTAATAAGGGCTTATTCTAGTCTCCGATCAGAGGCGGGCGGTTGGCGTAAGGGTGCGCGCCGCCCAACAGAACGCCCCATTTCCACGCAAGGTAGCCTTCGACAAGTTGCCGCAGCCGTGCGTTCGTGTTCTGCACCATCAGCACTTCGCCAAACACGCAATTCAGAAATCGCGCAGGGTTGATCTGATGAGCGAGAACGTAGCCGTCGTTGTTGGAGTTTGGCGTGGTGATGCCGTTCGTGTTGCCTTCCAGCGTCCCGCTGCGATGCACGCTCCACGCAGTCGCGCTAGACGCAGCATTAGCCTGAAACGACATGACGTAGCCAATGCCGTTTTGATATGCCGTGCCAGAGGTCAGGTCATAACTTTGGGTCGCTGGGTGGTTGTAGTACGGATAGGACGCGCCGAGAGCGTTGCTGTTCTTGACGTAGTGCAGCGCCCCACCGTCAGAGTTATTTGAAGTTCTCACCGAGATCGTCGGGTTGTAACCCGCTCCGCCAGCGTTGCCGCTGATGCGTCTGAACACCCAGTAGACGCCGTGCGTCTGATTGGTGATCTGCGAACTGATGCCAGTTAGCCGCAAATTGTCATCTGTGCCGTCGAAAGTGATGCCCGGTCGCCCGAGGAAACCCGTGTCCGAGTACGACGGCTGGTTTGCCCCGGTCGCCTGCGTGAAATGACGGTTGTTGCCGCTCTTATCTCGCCACTCGCTGACGCCCGTGGCAATCGTGATCGTGGAGCGGTCAGCAGCGTCTTGCCAGAACGATAAATTGGGCCGCACCAAATCAGGCGTCCACAGCCTACCCTGTAGCATCGCCTCGTCGAATCGTGATATTCCTCTCGGCATTATACTATATCTTCGTTGAATGGACGTACATAAATTTCATTACCGCTTGCAACAAAAGCCACACCTGCGTTATTGATTACGCTGATTCGCAATGAATACGGGTAAAGTCTTACCATATTGATAACGGCAACCTTTGCGCTTGCTCCCGATGTGAGCGGCACCACATACAAATCTCCACCAATTCTATCAGAGGTATCTGTACCATCGTTTAGAGTAATACGCACCGTAATTGAACCACCTGTTGACGGACTAATACTTCCCAACTTTATGGTTAGAGTTGCATAAAGATCACGATTGGTACTATTGTCATAGGTGACAACAGCCGACTCGGTACCGTTAGCAATAGAATTAAGCGTTGTGCCAGCAATATTACTAGATCTAGCTGATGGGGTTGCCCATTTTGCAATTGCCATTATTTAGTCTCCTTTTTTAGTATTATATTAGTCATATTGCACCTCTAGCTAGTCCTACTGTTCTGGCATCCACAACAACATTATAATACTCTGACCAGCTCGGATATCTAGTTTTTTTTGAGATAAATAAAAGTTTTTCTAATTGCTCATTAGTTAATATGTTTATTGGAGATTGAGCTAGTCCTATTATTTGTTCTCTAATTACAGGATTAGATAAATCTAAACTTTCTAATTCTATAATTTTTAATAGCCATTTTATAGAGCTATTATTAGTAGATAAGTTTGATAATTGATCCAGAAAATTAACTCCATCATTAAGACCCAAAGTTAATAAAATTAGACCAAAACCAATACTTGTTTTTTCCCAGTCAGTAATAATGGGTAAAGAATTATTTGGACTATTTAATAGTTCAGCAACCTGCCAATCTGGCAAATTTACCAGTTCTGATTCCAGTATTTTTTCTTTTAGTGTCATATAATTTATCCTACTATTATATAAAGGGTTGTGGAAACTTTAACAGGTAGTGCATCATATTGTGTCTGAGTACAAACAATAACGTTTAATACTTGAGTACTTCCAGAAATAGAAGAGGTATTACTGTCGATTACACCGTTTGCTCCTTGTGTGCCGGTAATACCTTGTACTCCCTGAAGACCAGTTCCGGTAATCCCTTGTATACCTTGAACGCCCTGACTGCCAGCGGCTCCCGTATTGCCCGTAATACCTTGAACGCCCTGACTACCCGTAACGCCAGTACTGCCAGTAATACCCTGAACACCCTGACTACCCGTAACGCCAGTATTGCCAGTAATACCCTGAACACCCTGACTACCCGTAACTCCAGTATTGCCAGTAATGCCTTGAATGCCTTGAACGCCCTGACTACCAGCAGCGCCCGTACTGCCAGTAATGCCTTGAACGCCCTGACTACCCGTAGATCCCGTACTTCCAGTAATGCCCTGAACACCCTGACTACCCGTAGCGCCAGTACTACCGGTGCTGCCGGTAATGCCCTGAACGCCCTGACTACCCGTAGAGCCCGTACTTCCAGTAATGCCCTGAACGCCCTGACTACCCGTAGATCCCGTACTTCCAGTAATGCCCTGAACGCCTTGAATGCCCTGACTACCAGCAGCGCCCGTACTGCCAGTAATGCCCTGAATGCCCTGACTACCAGCAGCGCCCGTACTGCCAGTAATGCCCTGAATGCCCTGAGAACCCGAGACACCACCACCCTGAACACTAACAGCCACAATTTCCCATGCTGCTCCTGTCCATCTATAATTTCTGCCGTTTTGAACGCTTTCTTGTCCTATTGATGGAGATGATGGGAAATTAAAAGGCATAATAGGTTCCTATTTATAGATCGATATATAGCTGTAATACACCTTACAATATTTTATATTATTAAAGCTATAAAAAATAGGCTATTTATAGTATAATTTACTATTAATGTGTATTATTGTATATTTCTAATATTTTTTACTATTAATAGAATAGTTCATTGGACTCATTAATAATGAGATATTAATTTATAGCAATAATACCTCGATCTTGACCAACTTTCATAATATAGTTCATTAGACCGATAATGACCGATGCTAGTTCTGGATCGGATGATGCTCCAGATAATAGAGCATTCATATCCAAATTAACATATTCATTGGATACCGATGCTGAACCATCTTCATTAGTGGCAAATTTTACTAATGATACACTAGCGTAAGCATCTCCATTAGGGTCTGGCGCATTAATATGAATATTGCTAACCCACCATTTATCATAAACTTTTGCTGGAACTGTTGTAGGATTAGAAGCTGTTAAAATTGGTAAACTCATGGTAATACTCCTGTATTAATATTTTGTAAATAATTCTCAACCACTTCGTTAACTTCTTCTTGAGATGGAGCATGGTCGAATTTAAAGAATTGGGTAGAGTATTCATCTATTACCACTCGTGCTCTATACTTACCAGCGGGATCCACTATCACTTCACTAATTTCATAATTCATAAATCACCCTAAACTTGAGTTATGCTAATATCGTCCACATAAACAGTTTGCACAGCACCGACAGCAAAAGGATGAAAACATTCTGCAATAATTTCCACAACACCAATTTCTGTTGGGGTAAATGTTAACGTTACTTGTTGCCAAGTATCTGCTGCTGCGCTCATATAGCTAGTAATATCATTAGGAACTCCAGCTATTTGACCCCCTTTGACTCTTAAACCAGCAGAAATAAGTGTACTTGTTCTTCTAAACCAACCCTTAATTGTGACTAAGCTATTAGCATTTACAGCAACCTTAGCTATACTTAAATCCAAAGGATAAGAAGATGTTCTGATAGTACTGTTGGTTGGACTCATACTCCAAGCATATCCAGTATTGCTATATCTAACTGCTGTTTGAGGGAATATTAATCCATTATCTGTAAATATATAATGATTATTATTAATATTATCCTGATTAGTACTATATATTCTACTATTGCCAGAATAAACACCACACTCTAAACTCTCATTAATTATACAGTTCTTTAGATAAGTATCGCCACTAAAAAGAAAAAATCCATAATTATTTGCATTACCAGACGTTGTAATATTTATATATGAATCGTTTTGGCTGGCGTATGATCTCATTCCATCAGCAGCATTTTGAACTAAAAGACCACTAGTAATAATATTATTACTACTACTATCAAAAAATATTCCAAAAGAATTAGTTGCTGATAATATATTATTTATTTTATTATTAGAAAACCCTCTAGATATATATAAACCATTACTTAAATTTCCTATAGTAATTATTTTTTCAAAAA
>Ga0315900_10003008_pt1 | contig 25063 bp, 17 predicted proteins | sample LakEriMetagenome_FD_203521 | JGI IMG/M metagenome (GOLD analysis project Ga0315900, IMG submission 203521) | Freshwater fungal communities from buoy surface, Lake Erie, Ohio, United States - Buoy 12 MA114 | ecosystem: Environmental > Aquatic > Freshwater > Lake > Lake biofilm | place: USA: Lake...
GTCGTGGCGCTTGTCGCCGGTGCGATCTTCTCCGCTCCCTCAGCGACGACCGCCTGCACCCGCTGCGTCTACCTCGGCCCTGACGGCACCGTGATCGTGGCCCGGTCGATGGACTGGGTCGAGGACCCCGGCACCGAGGTGTGGTGCCTGCCCAAGGGGATGAAGCGTGACGGCGCCGCCGGCGCCGGTTCCCTGACGTGGACCAGCACCTACGGGTCGGTCGTGTGCTCGTTCTACGGCGTGGCCTCGGTCGACGGCATGAACGAGAAGGGGCTCGTGGTCAACACGCTCTATCTCGTGGAAAGCGACTACGGAAAGGCGGTACCCGGGCGTCCGAATCTGTCGATCGCCTGTTGGACGCAGTACGTCCTCGACTCCTACGCAACCGTGGCCGAGGCCGTCGCGGCCCTCGCCAAGGAACCCTTCACGGTCGTGGCCCCGACGCTTCCCAACGGCGTGCCGGGGGTCGGGCACATGGCGATCTCGGATCCCAGCGGCGACTCGGCGATCCTCGAATATGTGAAGGGGAAACTCGTCATCCACCACGGTCGCCAGTACCAGGTGATGACCAACTCGCCCACCTTCGACGAGCAACTGGCCCTCGACGCCTACTGGCAGCAGATCGGCGGACTGACGATGCTCCCCGGCACCAACCGGGCCGCCGACCGCTTCGTCCGCGCCTCGTTTTACGTCAACGCGCTGCCACAGACCGCCGACGAGCGTCGCTCGGTGGCTTCCGTGTTCAGCGTCATCCGCGGCGTGTCGGTGCCGCTGGGGTTCACGACGCCCGACAAGCCCAACATCTCCAGCACGATCTGGCGCACGGTCCACGACCAGAAACGGAAAATCCTCTACTTCGACTCGGCAACGAGCCCCACCGTGTTCTGGATTCCTCTGGCCGATGTCGATCTGTCCGCCGGCGCGGCCGTGAAGAAGATCCCCCTGGTCGGCGGCGAGACGTACAGCGGCAACGCGGCGGCGGCCTTCAAGCCGGCCGCCCCCTTCACCTTCCTGCCAGCCACGCCGCAGTGAGCGTTCTGGCCACGCGTCCGGGTCGAAATCGCCGCCAACGGCCACTCCTGCCCAGCCGGTCACACCGCGGCATCAGCGCGGTCTGATCAGGCTGGAGAGGGTGATCGCCGTCTGGTCGACCAGTGAGGTGATCAGGCCCGTTTCGTCGCGGGTGAGCGGCCGTGGCGGATCGAACGCGATCAGCAGCACACCCAGGGCCGCGCCGCTGTGACGGATCGGCAGGCACGTGACCGCCGCGCCCGGAAGCGTGGTGGTGCCCAATCCCGCGATGCGGCCGAATTCGTGCGTCCAGGAGACGACGCCGACCTCCTCCTTCTGGGCCACGATCGCTCCCTGCCGTGCCTTCACCAGCAGGCCGTGCACAGGATCTGCCAGATGCACCTCGACCATCGTCGCATCCGTAACGGCGGCCACCGAACCGGCCAGCGCCGCTGCGGCCGCATCGGCATCGACGGCGACGGCCAGGGCTCGCGAGTGTTCCAGGAGCCGCGCCGTGCGCCGCTCCCGCTCGACGGCCAGCGCGGTCTGCACCTTCAGCCGCACCAACAACTCCGCCACGAGCAGCCCCACGGAGAGCAGGATCGAGAGGGCCACGATGTCGGTGGGGTTCGCGATGACGAACGTGTAGAACGGCGGCACGAAGAAGAAGTTGATCAACAGGGGCGCGAGCATGACGGCGATGATGCCGGACCGCCGGCCAAACCAGAGCGAGGAGGTGACCACGATCAGTAGCGACACGAGGCTGAGGATGGTGGAGTCGACGGACGGCCAGAGCCAGCACCCAGCCGCCGTCATCGCGGCCAGCGTGCCGGCCACGTAGCCCAGCCCGGCCAGGGGGCGCGACGCCCGGTCGCCGAGGCTGGTGGGCAGGGGCGGAGGCTCGCCGTCGTCGCCGCAGACGACGAGCACGTCGATGTTCTCACTGTGCCGCACGAGGCGGTCGACGATGTTCTCACCGGGGAAAAACCGGCGCTCGTGATGCCGCGGCTTGCCGATCAGGATCCGTGTCACCCCCGTCCGTTCGGCCTCGTGGAGCAGCGCATCGGCGATGCTGGTGCCAGCGATGCGCACCACGTGGCCACCAAGTGATTCGGCCAGCCGCAGGTTGGTTTCCAGCTGCTCCAACGCCTGCGATGACGGCGGTGACGCCGCCGGAATCTCCACCGAAGCCGCGACCCATTCGGCACGGAGCCCGGCGGCGACGCGATGGGCCTTGCGCAGCAGGCGGGCCGACTCGGGGCTCGGCCCCACGGCCACGAGGACCCGTTCAGCCGTGCCGCGGCGCTGCTCGGTGCCGCCGGCCCGCCGGGCCGATTCCACGTCGCGATCGACCCGCTGGGTCATCCGGCGCAGCGATAGCTCGCGGAGTTCGAGCAGGTTGGAGCGCTTGAAGAACCGCTCCGTCGCCCGGCTCGCCACGTCGGGCAGATAGATTTTCCCCCCCTTGAGCCGCTCGAGCAGTTCTTCCGGTGGCAGATCGATCAGTTCGATCTCATCAGCGCGGTCGAGCGCATCGTCGGGCACCGTTTCCCTGACGCGGACGCCCGTGGCCTGCTCGACCAGGTCGACGAGGCTCTCGACGTGCTGCACGTTGAGCGTGGTGTGCACGTCGATGCCGGCATCGACGACCGCGAAGATGTCCTGCCAGCGCTTGGGGTGGAGCAGGCCCGGTGCATTGGTGTGGGCCATCTCGTCGACGAGCAGCACCTTCGGCCGTCGGGCGATCGCTCCCGCCAGGTCGAACTCGCGCAGCGTATGGCCCCGATAGGCCACCGACAGCCGCGGCAGCACCTCCAACCCCTCCACGAGCGCCGCGGTCTCTGACCGGCCGTGCGTCTCGATGATGCCCACGACGACGTCGCTGCCCGAGGCCACGAGCCGCCGGGCCGACTCCAGCATGGCGTACGTCTTGCCCACGCCGGGAGAGAAGCCGAAAAACACCTTCAGGCGGCCGCGCGCCGCCCGCTTCTCGTCCTCGTTGATCCTGGCGAGCAAGGCATCCGGGTCGGGTCGTGATGGATCGACTGGCATGGCGTCGGTTCAGTTGGCGGACGACCGCCCCGGCCCCAGCGACAGGCTCTCCAGCGCCAGGTTCAGTTCCAGCACGTTCACCCGCGGCCGGCCGAACACGCCGAGCAGGGCGGGCTCCACGTGCTGCTCGACGAGGCGACGCACCGCCTGTTCGTCGAGGTCCCGCGCGGCCGCGACGCGGGACACCTGCAGCAGGGCCGCCGCCGGCGAGACGTGCGGATCGAGGCCGCTGCCGCTCGCCGTGACGAGGTCGATGGGGATGGCCGCGGAATGGGCCGGGTTGTCCCGCGTGAGGGCCTCGGCCCGCTCGCGGACCGCTGTGGCCAGCGCCGGATTCGTCGGCCCTGCGTTCGTGCCACCCGAGGCGGCTGGATCATACGGTCCGTTGCCCGTGCCGCTCGGACGACCGTGAAACCAGCGCGGCCCGCCGAACTGCTGGCCGATGAGCCGCGACCCGCGCACCACGCCGGCCGTGTCCCGCACCTGGCTCCCGGAGGCCGGCCCGGGGACGATGGCCTGGATCGCCACGGTCATCGCCACCGGGTAGACGATGCCGGTGACGACCGTCAGGACCGCCAGCACGGCGCAGGCCGGGAAGAGCTGCGCGACGACGCTGGCGGCGAACCCGGGAGCGGGACGATCGTTGGCTGGGGATGGCATCAGTTCACTCCGCAGGCGGCCAGCAGCATGTCGAGCAGCTTGATGCAGGGGAACGGCAGCAGCAGGCCACCCAGCCCCCAGACGAGCAGATTTCGCTGCAGCAGCACGGCGGCCGGCAGCGGCCGGTACTGCACGCCCTTGAGGGCCATCGGCACCAGGCCGACGATCACCAGCGCGTTGAAGGCCACGGCGGCGAGCACGGCCGTCGTCGGCGAGTGCAGCCGCATGACGTCGAGCGCCTTGAGCTGCGGGTAGATGCCGCCGAACGCCGCCGGCACGATCGCGAAATACTTGGAGACGTCGTTGGCGAGGCTGAACGTCGTGAGGCTGCCGCGGGTCATCAGCAACTGCTTGCCGACGGCGACGATCTCAAGCAATTTCGTGGGATTGCTGTCGAGGTCGACCATGTTGCCCGCCTCCTTGGCCGCCTGCGTGCCGGAGTTCATGGCCACGGCGACGTCGGCTTGGGCCAGCGCGGGGGCGTCGTTGGTGCCGTCGCCCGTCATGGCGACCAGATGCCCCTCCTGTTGATAGCGACGGATCATCGCCAGCTTGGCCTCCGGCGTGGCCTCCGCGAGAAAGTCGTCGACGCCCGCCTCGGCGGCGATCGCTGCGGCCGTCAGCGGGTTGTCGCCGGTGATCATCACCGTGCGAATCCCCATGGCACGGAGCTCCCCGAAACGCTCGGCGATCCCGCCCTTGACCACGTCCTTGAGCTCGATGACGCCCAGCACCCTGGCCCCATCGGCGACGACCAGTGGCGTGGCTCCGGCCTTGGCCACGTCGTCGCAGATGCGCTGCACTTCCGCGGGCACGGTGCCTCCGGCCGCCGTGACGTGCTTCACGATCGCGTCCCGGGCCCCCTTGCGGATCGTCCGGCCGTCGAAGTCGACGCCGCTCATCCGCGTCTGGGCGGTGAAGGGCACGAACTCCGCGTGGAGCGACTCGATGTCGCGGCCGCGGATGCCGTGCCGCTCCTTGGCGAGCACGACGATCGACCGCCCCTCGGGCGTCTCGTCGGCCATGCTGGCCAACTGGGCCGCATCGGCGAGTTCCCGCTCGGTCGCGCCCGCCGCAGGGAGGAAATTGGCCGCCTGCCGGTTGCCGAACGTGATCGTGCCTGTCTTATCGAGCAGCAGCACGTCGACGTCGCCCGCCGCCTCCACGGCACGGCCGCTGGTCGCCAGCACGTTGGCCCGCACCATGCGGTCGATACCGGCGATGCCGATCGCCGGCAGCAGGCCGCCGATCGTGGTGGGGGCGAGACACACGAACAGCGCCGCCAGCACCGCCAAACCGAGCGGCTCACCGCGGCCGGCGATGGCGACTGCGTGCACGGAGAAGGGAAGCAGCGTGGCGGTGACCACGAGAAACACGAGCGTCAGTCCGGCCAGCAGGATGTCGAGGGCGATCTCGTTGGGCGTCTTCTGCCGCTTCGCCCCCTCCACCATCGAGATCATCTTGTCGAGGAAACTCTCGCCGGGGTTGGCGGTGATCCGCACCACCAGCCAGTCCGACAGCACCCGCGTGCCGCCGGTGACGGTGCTCAGATCGCCGCCGCTTTCCCGGATCACCGGCGCGCTCTCGCCGGTGATGGCGCTCTCGTCGACGCTGGCGACACCGTCGACCACCTCGCCGTCCCCCGGCACGATGTCCCCCGCTGCCACGAGCACGTGGTCGCCGGCCCGCAGCTGCGTCGACGGCGTGGGATCGATGGCGGCGTCGTGCCGCGGCGCGGAAAGCCGCTTGGCGAGCGTGTCGCTGCGGGTCCGCCGCAGCGCGTCGGCCTGGGCCCGGCCGCGGCCCTCGGCCATGGCTTCGGCGAAGTTGGCGAACAGGATCGTGGCCCACAGCCCGGCCGCCACGGCGGCGATGAACGCCGGATGCTCGCTGCCGGGCTGGCCCGCGGCCCGGGCCACCGCCAACGCGGTCGTGAGCGCGGCGCCGACCTCGATGGTGAACATGACAGGCGCGAGGATCATGCGCCGCGGATCGAGTTTCACGAATGCCTGGCCCGCGGCCCGGAGCAGGGCGGCGGGGTCGCCGAGGATGCCGGCCCGGGCGTCGTGGCTCATGCCCCACCCCCCGCGGCGGCAGCCACCGGCTGCAGCGATTCGGCCAGCGGACCGAGCGCCAATGCCGGCACGAACGACAGCGCCCCCACGAGGATCACCGCGCCGGCCACGAGCAGCACGAAGAGCGGCGTGTGGGTGGGGAGCGTGCCGGCACTTTCGGCCACCGTGCGCTTGGCCGCCAGCGAGCCGCCGATCGCCACCAGGGGCAGCATCGTGAGCAGGCGGCTGGCCAGCATCGCGGCGGACAGGGCGAGCGTCCAAAAGCCGCTCGTCGCCGTGAGACCGCCGAACGCTGAGCCGTTGTTGTTGGCGGCGCTGGAGAACGCGTAGAGCAATTCGGAGAATCCGTGCGGCCCGGGATTGGGCGCCGCCGCCGCCTCGTTCGGCAGCACGCAGGCCGCCGCCGTGCCCAGCAGCGTGGCGATCGGCGGCACGAGCAGCACGACCATGCCCATCTTCATTTCGCGGGCCTCGATCTTCTTGCCCAGATACTCGGGGCTGCGGCCCACCATCAGGCCGGCGACGAACACCGCCACGAGCGTGTAGGCGAGGAGGCCGGCCAGCCCCGTGCCGACGCCGCCGAACACGACCTCGCCGAGTTGGATCATCCACATCGCCACCAGGCCCCCGAGCGGCGAGAAACTGTCGTGCATCGCATTCACGGCGCCGCAACTCGTGGCCGTCGTGCCCACCGCGAAGACGGCCGATGCCGCCGGGCCGAACCGCACCTCCTTGCCCTCCATCGATCCGCCCTCGTGACCACCCGACGGGGACTGGTCCACGGTGGGTGCGGCGGCCACGAGCTGCGGATTGGGCTGCGTCTCGCAGCACACGATGAGCACCAGGAACGGCAGGAACAGCACGCTCATCGCCGCCACCAACGCCCATCCCTGCCGGCGGTCCCCCACCCAGCGACCGAACGCGAGGCAGCTGGCCATCGGGATCATCAGCATGGCCACGATCTCCAGCAGGTTCGTCAGCGGGGTCGGGTTCTCGAAGGGATGGGCACCGTTGGCGTTGAAGTAGCCGCCGCCGTTGGTGCCCAACTGCTTGATGGCCACCTGCGAGGCGACCGGCCCGATCACGATGCGTTGCCGCGACGGGGCCGTGCCCTCCGGCGTCACCGACTCGTCGAGCGTCGTCACCTCGAGCTGGGTGCCGAACGTCTGCACAACGCCCTGGCTGGCGAGCACGAGACCGAGCAGAACCGCGAGCGGCAGGAGCAGGCCCAACGTGCAGCGCACGAGATCCCGCCAGAAGTTGCCGACAGTGCCGCTCTCACGCCGGACCAGCCCCCGGACGAGCACGGCGAGCACGCACAAACCGCTGGCGGCCGACACGAAGTTCTGCACGGTCAGTCCCAGCGTCTGGGAAATCGGAGCCAGCGTGGTCTCGCCGCCGTACGACTGCCAGTTGGTGTTGGTCGTGAAGCTGGCAGCCGTGTTGATGGCGATCAGCCAGGGGACGGCGGGAAGCTGGTCGGGATTCCAGGGCAGCAGCGGCTGCAGCCGCAGCACGGCGAGGAGCAGGGCGAAGCCGGCCGCGTGAAACACGAGGATGGCGGCGGCGTAGGCTCCCGCAGTCATCTCCTGCGCGGGCCCTGCGCCGACCAGCCGCAGCACGGGCCGTTCCAGCCGCTCGAGCCACGATTCGCGCCGGTCCGCCGCCGCCCCGTCCGCATCGATACGAAACACGGACGCGAGCCATGGCGCCACGGCGCTGGCCGCGACCGCCGTGGCGACCAGGATGCAGGCGACCTCGATCCAGGCTTGGACCACCATCAGCCGAACCACTCTGGAGCGAGCATGGCCACGACGAGATACGCCGCCAGCACGAGGGCGACGACGGCGGCGCTGGCGAGGATCGGTGACATCGGCGGTCGCTCTGGTGAATCCGAAGGATTCTCGCCCGTGCCGGAAGCCCGGGAAAGGGGGGGATGGAAAGTCTCGCCGTACCGGCCGGCGCGACTGCTGCGGGCACTTTCGTGTCGTGGAACCGGCGGCGGCAGCGGCGATGATCGGGTCAGCCGCGACGGACATCACGAGCCGCGCCCGCACCGCGCGGCGTCGTATACTGCCGTCGTCGAACATCCGAGGATTCGTGGCAGACGACGCCCACCTCCAGGTCGGGCGATTGCGCGGCCTGGCTGACACGCTGGAATCGCATCGCGGGTTCGCCGAGGTGGTCGCCAGCCTCCATGCGGGGCACGGCGGCACGATCGGCGGAACCTGGGGGTCGGCCTCTGCGCTGGCGGCGGCGGCGCTGCTGAAGTCACGACGGCCGTCGAGTGCGAAACTCCCCGCGCCCGGCCCGCTCGTCGTGGTCCTGCCGCACGCCGCCGAAGCCGAGGCCTTCGTCGACGATCTGGCCCTGTTCAGCGACGTGCCGGTCCTCCTCCTTCCGGCCGTGGAGAGCCTCGGCGACGAGGATCCGTCCGCCGCCGACCCCGCCGAGCCCGAGCGACTGGCCGTCGTCAAACGGCTGGCGCTGCCCGCGGCCGACGCGCCGGAAATCGTCGTCACCAGCATCCAGGCCCTGCTCGCCCCGCTCGTCGACCCGCGCGAGATCGCCTCCAGCACGCGCCGGCTCGAGAAGGGAGCCCGCCTCGACCCGGTGGAACTCGCCGACTGGCTCGGCGCCCGCGGCTGGCTCGCCGCCGACGCGATCGACTCGCCCGGCAGTTTTGCCCGGCGCGGCGGGATCATCGACCTCTTCGCCGTCGACTGGGACCGGCCCGTACGGATCGAATTCGACGGCGACGAGATCGATTCGCTGCGCACGTTCGACACGGTTTCGCAGCGCAGCGTGGCGGACCTGCAGGCGGTCGATGTCACCGCCCTCGTGCTGCGCCCCGACGGTGCCGCGCGCCGCACGCCGTTCACCGACCTGCTGCCGCCGGGCTCGGCCTGGGCCCTGGTGGAACCCGGAGAACTCGCCGAGGAGGCGCAGCGCATGCGGCAGCGGCTGGGAGCGGCGGCGGGGCTGCTCGATCCGGATGAGGTGTTCGCGCGGATCGGCCGCTTCCCGTCGGTGACGCTCGCGGCGCTGGCGCCGTCGGGTCTTGACGCCAGCGCAACGCTCGCCGTGGAGAGTGTGGAGCGATTCACGGGCGTCCTCGACCGCGTCCGGGAGGAACTCGAGACGGTGGGCCGCGACCAGGACGTGTGGGTGGTGGCGCCGACGGAGGCGGAGGAGAAACGGCTCCGCGAACTGCTCGACGGTTCGGCACCGGCCCGCGGCGGCCGGCTGCACTTCGCCCGCGGCCGGCTTTCGGGCGGATTCCGCCTCGTGCCCGAGAAACTCGTGCTCGTGTCGAGCGCGGAACTGTTCCGCCGCGAGGACGCCGCCCCGCGGCCCGTCCGGCAGCGGCTGTCGCGGGCCATCGACACGTTCCTCGACCTGCACGAGGGCGACCACGTGGTCCACGTGTCGCACGGCATCGGCCGCTACCGGGGACTCAAGCTGCTGGAACGGCAGGGTCGCACCGAGGAATTCCTGGAGATCGAGTTCGCCGAGGGCACGCGGATCTACGTGCCCGCTTCGTGCATCGAACTGGTGCAGAAGTACGTGGGCGGCAGCAAGCTCGTGCCCAAGCTCGCCAAGGTGGGAGGCGCGGCCTGGGAGAAACAGAAACTCGCCGTGCAGAAGGCGGTGGCCGACATGGCCGCCGACATGATCCGCCTGCAGGCCACGCGCGGCAGCCGGCCCGGCATCGCCTTCCCGGCCGACACGCCTTGGCAGAGGGAGTTCGAGGAATCGTTCCCGTTCGACGAGACGCCCGACCAGCTGACGGCGATGGAGGCGATCCGCGACGACATGCAGCGGCCCCGACCCATGGACCGGCTGCTGTGCGGTGACGTCGGATTCGGCAAGACGGAACTGGCGATGCGGGCGGCCTTCAAGGCGGTGGAGGCGGGGGCCCAGGTGGCCGTCCTCGTGCCCACCACGGTGCTCGCCGAACAGCACCGGCGCACGTTCGCGGCCCGGTTCGCCGAATACCCGTTCGCGATCCGCTCGCTCTCCCGCCTCACCGGCACAGCCGAGGAACGGGACACGCTCGAGGGTCTGGCGCGGAAGAGCGTGGACATCGTGATCGGCACGCACCGGCTCGCGCAGTCGGACATTCACTTCGCCAACCTGGGCCTCGTGATCGTCGATGAGGAGCAGCGTTTCGGCGTGGACGTCAAGGAACGTCTCAAGGCGCTGCGGGCCAGCGTCGACGTGCTCACGATGACCGCCACGCCGATCCCCCGTACGCTGCACATGTCGATGCTCGGCATCCGCGACATCTCGAACCTCACGACGCCCCCGGCCAATCGCATCGCGGTCGAGACCCGCGTCGCCCGCTGGGACGACTCCCTCGTGCGCACCGCGATCGAGCGGGAACTGGCCCGTGGCGGTCAGGTGTTCTTCGTCCACAACCGGATCCTCGACATCCACAAGGTGGCGACGAGGCTCGCGGGGATCGTCCCCGAGGCCACGATCGGCATCGCTCACGGCCGCCTCTCCGAGGCGGAACTGGAGGAGGTGATGCTCTCCTTCGTGGCCGGCACGACCGACATCCTGCTGGCCACGACCATCATCGAGAGCGGCCTCGACATCCCCCGGGCCAACACGATCTTCATCGACGAGGCCGACGGCTACGGGCTCGCCGACCTGCACCAACTCCGCGGCCGCGTGGGCCGGTCGCACCACCGGGCCTGGTGCTACCTGCTCGTCGACGAGGGGGCCCGGCTGACGAGCACGGCCGCGAAGCGGCTTCGCGCCATCCAGGAGTTCTCCAGCATGGGCGCGGGCTTCTCGCTGGCGATGCGCGATCTCGAGATCCGCGGCGCGGGCAACCTCTTGGGCACGCAGCAGAGCGGTCACATCGCCACGGTCGGCTACGAGCTCTACTGTCGGCTGCTCGAGCAGGCGGTTCGCGGCCTCAAGGCCATGCCGCCCGCCGAGCCGCCCCCGGTGAACATCGACCTGCCGGGCGAAGCCTGGTTGCCGCGGGATTACATCCCCGACTTCCGCGCCAAGATCGACGTCTATCGACGGCTTTCCCGGGCGACGGCCGAGGGCCAGGTCGACGACCTGGCCGCCGAACTCTCCGACCGGTTCGGGCCGCTGCCTGACGAGGCCAAGAGACTGCTCGACTTCGCGCGGCTGCGCGTCGCTGCGGTGACGCTGGGCATCGACTCGATCACGAAGCACCCCGACATGATCGTGATCGGCCACCACGACCGGCCGGCCATCGAGACGTTGCGGCAGGCCGCCGCCGCGCGTGGCACCACGCTCCGCATCGCCGACCAGCGCACAGCCGTGATGCCCCTCGATCCGGCCGTGTCGGGCGTCCCGGAGGCTGTTTTTCAGGCGGTTCGGACGCTCTTGCGACCGCTGCGCGGGCGTCCCTATAGTCCCCGCCCGCCCTCGGCACCGCGCTCCTGACCGCGGACCGGCGGCGCGCGTCCCGAGACCCCGCGATGCACGCCGTCACCCCACCTGCTGCACCGAATGCGATCGCGCGCCGACGCTGCCGCGCCGGGCTCCTGGCCATGGCCTGTGGCGTGCTGCTCGGGGCGGCGCGCGTCGCACTCGCGCAGCAGCTCGCCGACCCGTTCAACGATTCCGCGGCCGGCGGCACGGCAGCCACGGGGCCTGCGGCCAGACCCAACTCCGGCCCACTCTCCACGATGGGGCCGGCCTACGTGCCCACCGTCCCCAAGGCGGTGTCTCGTCCGCAGGGCTGGCCGGGCGGCGGCGAGGCCGTCGACGCCGAAAAGCACGTGCTCTCCAGCATCCGCGCCCGGCCGGGAGCGCCGCTCGACCCATGGCCGGCGGCCGACGAGGGCGTCGTCAGAGCCGCGTTCGAGGCCCCCGCCGGAGACGCGACGCCTGCACTGCCGGAGGCGAAGTCGCTCGAGGCGGCCATGGTCGTGGCCCGCGTCGGACCGGAGGTCGTCTTGGAAGCCGACCTGCTCACGCCCAAGGCATTGGAGTGGCTCGAGAAGGTCACGCCGGGCCTGCCCCCCGAACAGGTCCGCGCGCTCCGACTGCAGATCTGCCAGCAGGTCATCGCCCAGCACATCGAGACCCTGCTCGTGTACGTGGATGCCTGCCGGGAGATTCCCGCCGACAAGTTGCCCGAGATCCGCAAGAACGTCGACAAGGCGTTCGACGAGCAACAACTGCCCCGGCTCCTCAAGGAAGCCAACTCTCCCAACACGTTGGAATATGAGAAGTCGCTGCGCGCCCGCGGCATGTCACTCGACCGGATGCGCAAGATGTTCTTCGAGCGCGGGCTGGCCCAGGAATGGATGCGCAAGAACACCAAGACCGACGAGGAGGTGCCGCACGCCGACCTCATCGCCTGGTACCAGAACCATCTGGACGACTACGACTACCCGGCCAAGGCCCGCTTCGAGGCCCTGACCGTGAAGACGGGGCTGAAACGCTCCCGCAAACAGGCCTGGGACCTGCTCGCCGCCATGGGCAACGAGGTGCTGGCGGGCCGCGACTTCGGCGACGTGGCCCGGGCGCGATCCGAGGGTCCCACGGCCGCGCAGGGCGGGAGTTTCGACTGGACCAACAAGGGCAGCCTGGCCGCTCAGAAGCTCGACGAGGTGGTGTTCACGCTGCCGGCGGGACAGCTCAGTTCCATCATCGAGGATGGGGAGGCGCTGCACATCGTGCGGGTCGTGGAGCGCACGGAGGCAGGCCGGGTGCCGTTTCTGGAGGCGCAGGTGGGGATCAAGGAGGCGTTGCTCGAGGAACGGCGCAAGACAGCGGCCGATGAATACCTCGCCAAGATCCGGGAACGTACGCCGGTGTGGACGATCTTCGACGCCGGTACGGCGACGGATCCGCAGTTCACGGCCGGCCGCCCCGGGGGTTCGACCACGCGTCGCTGACCTGCGCAGCGTGCTGACGCAAAACGCGGCGCGCGTTGCAAAATCGAACACCGACGAAGGGCATGAACCCTCGTTGTTCGGGCCGGTGGCCAGCCACCAAAAGCCTCTGAAGCGGGGTTTGCAGCGACAAATCTTCGCCTCGACGCGATGGCACGGCCGATCTCCAGGTTGGCCACAGGTTTTGGCATGCCGTATGCTCCGAGAGGGGTGGTCTTCGGTCGTCGTGGGCCGTTTGGAATCTCTCCTGCAAGGACTGCCGTCATGAGCCGATCTCGGGTCCGCACCGCCAGCCACAAGCGTTTCACGGCGTCAGGTCGGCGTGCAACCGGCGGCTCGTTTGAACCGCTCGAAGATCGGCGGATGCTCGCCGCCACCTACGCCGACGGCGAAATCCTCGTGCAGTTTTCCGCAAGCGCGTCCGCCGCGGCCAAGGCCCAAGCCCGAGCGGCCGTGCAGGGACAGGCCTTGGAGGCCATCAACACAGCCGCCATGCGGTCTCAAGGCGCGGGAGTGCTCGAGCGGGTGGCCCTGCGCGGAATGCCGGTCGAACGAGCGATCCAGGCTCTGGCGAACCGTCCCGGGGTGCTCTTTGCGGAGCCGAACTGGAAGCTCGCGGCAGCGGCCGTCAGCAACGACCCCTACTACACGACGAGCGGACGGCTGTGGGGCATGTACGGCGACGACCAGCCGGCGGCCTCGGGTACGTCGGGCACGACCAACCAGTACGGAAGTCAGGCCGAGAAGGCCTGGGACGCCGGCTTCACCGGGTCGAAGTCGGTGATCGTCGGCATCGTGGACGAGGGCATCGACGTCACGCATCCTGACCTGCAGGCGAACGTCTGGGTGAACCCCTTCGAAATCGCCGGTGACGGGGTCGACAACGACGGCAACGGGTACGTCGACGACATCAACGGCTGGGATTTCGTCAACAACGACAAAACCGTGTACGACGGTCCGGATGACGATCACGGCACACATGTCGCCGGCACGATCGGCGCTGTCGGCGGCAACGGCATCGGTGTGGCCGGCGTGAACTGGAACGTGACGATGATCTCGACCAAGTTCCTGGGCGCCACCGGCGGCTACACCTCCGACGCCGTCAAGGCCCTCGACTACCTGACGGACCTCAAGACGCGGCACGGCATCAACATCGTGGCCTCCAACAATTCCTGGGGTGGCGGCGGCTACTCATCCGCACTGCACTCCGCGATCATCCGCAATGCCAAGGCCGGCATCCTGTTCGTGGCGGCGGCGGGCAACAACGCCAGCAACAACGACGCCACGGCCAACTATCCCTCGAACTACTCGACGCTCCAAGGGACGACCACGACGACCGCGGCCTCCTCCGAGGGCGTGATCGCCGTCGCAGCCCTCGACTCATCCGGCAATCTGGCGTCGTACTCGAACTACGGATCGGGCTCGGTCGACATCGGCGCTCCCGGCTCGGCGATCTCCTCGACGCTGCCCGGCGGCACATACGGCGCTTACAGTGGCACGTCGATGGCCACTCCGCACGTCACCGGCACCGTGGCTCTTTACGCAGCGGCATACCCGGGATCCTCGGCCAACACGATTCGCAGCGCGATCCTCTCGACAGCGAGGCCCACCGCCTCGCTGTCGGGCAAGACCGCCACCGGCGGCCGTCTCGACGCGGCCGCCGCGCTGAACGCGGCACCTCCTGTGGGAATCACGATCGTTGGTGGCAGCGTAGCCGAGGGCAACTCGGGAACGACCGCCCTGACCTTCACGATCACATTGGCCTCTCCGGCAGCGGCCACCGTGACCGTCAACTACGCAACCGCCAATGGCACCGCGACGGCCGGCGGCGATTACCTGGCCCAGAGCGGCGTGGTCTCCTTCTCCCCGGGAGAAACCTCGAAAACGATCACGGTCAACGTGGTCGGCGACACGGCCTTCGAGTCGAACGAGACGCTCTCCATCGCCCTCTCCGGGGCCTCGGCCAACGCTCGAATCCAGACGGGGACGGCAACCGGTACGATTTTCAACGACGACCTGTCGCAGACGCCGACGCTGTCGATCGCGTCGGCGGCCGCCGTCGAGAAGGCGGGGGCGCTGGTGTTCACCGTCACGCTCTCCGCCGCCAGTTCCTCGAGCGTTTCGGTCAGGTTCAGCACGGTCGCGGGCACCGCCAAGGCCGGCAGGAACGGCGACTTCAGTGCCACCAGTGGGACGCTCACCTTCGCACCCGGCGAAACGTCGAAGACGGTCTCCGTTAGGGTGCAGGACGACTCGGCCGTCGAGGCCAACGAGACCTTGTTCGTCAGTCTGTCGCGGGCTTCCGGCGCCTCGATCATGACCGGGACTGCAACGGGCACGATTCTCGACGACGACGGCGTGGCAGCTGCCCGCGTGGCCGCATTCGCCGCGCTCGCTGCTGCCGACCCGCCCACCACGCGACCGACGGTGCGCGTCGCACGCTGAAGGTGCCTCGCCCCGGCATGGGGGCCGCGGTCACAGCCCGCGGCGGCGATCGTCCTCGGTGATTGCCGACGGGTTCCGCGAGGGCTAGACTGCGCCCGCTCGAATTGCCCCGGAGATCAGCGCCGATGAGCACCAGCGCCCCGCAGTCCAAATCCCCCCCCGGCACCGCGGCAACGCCCCCCTGGCCGGGCACGCGGGCCGACGGCACGGCGCGGCTCGAATACAACGGGCTGACCCACGACCTGCCCGTGATCGTGGGCACGGAGGGGGAGCGGGCCATCGACATCGCCAAACTGCGGTCCCAGACGGGCCTGATCACGCTCGACGAGGGCTACGTCAACACCGGATCGACGACGAGCGGCATCACGTTCCTGGACGGCGAACAGGGCATCCTCCGGTACCGCGGCTACCCGATCGAGGTGCTGGCCGAGCGCTGCGACTTCGTTGAGGTGGCCTACCTGCTGATCTACGGCGAGTTGCCCACGACAGCCGAACTCGACGCCTTTCGCACGTCGCTTTCGCACCACACGATGATCCACGAGGACATGCGGAGCTTCTACGGCGGCTTCCCGCGTGACGCCCATCCGATGGCCATCGTGGGCAGTGTCGTCGGTGCCCTCTCCACCTTCTACCAGGACTCGCTCGACGTTCGCGATCCGCGGCAGGTGGAGGTCAGCGTGCACCGTCTGCTGGCCAAGCTGCCCACCATCGCCGCCTACAGCCACAAGAAGTCGTGCGGCCAGCCGCTCATGTATCCGCGAAACGACCTGGGGTATTGCGAGAACTTCCTGCAGATGATGTTCGCGGTCCCTTGTGAGGAGTACCGAATCGACCCCGACTTCGTCGATGCCCTCGACACGCTGCTCATCGTGCATGCCGACCACGAGCAGAATTGTTCGACGTCCACGGTGCGGATGGTCGGTTCGAGCGACGCCAACCTGTTCGCCAGCATCTCGGCCGGCATCTCCGCCCTCTGGGGACCGCTGCATGGCGGCGCCAACCAGGCCTGCGTCGAGATGCTGGAGCGGATCGTCGCCGACGGCGGCGACGTGCGGAAGTACGTCGACCTGGCGAAGAAGAAGGACTCCGGATTCCGGCTCATGGGTTTCGGCCACCGCGTCTACAAGAACTACGATCCCCGAGCCAAGCTCATCAAGGCCATCTGCGACAAACTGCTGGCCAAGATTTCCCGCCACGATCCGCTGTTCGACATCGCGCAGCAGTTGGAGGAGGTGGCGCTGGCGGACGACTACTTCATCGAGCGAAAGCTCTACCCGAACGTCGACTTCTACTCCGGGGTCATCTACCGGGCGATGGGGATTCCGGTGCAGATGTTCACGGTTCTCTTCGCCATGGGCCGGCTGCCCGGATGGATCGCCCACTGGATCGAGATGCACCACTCGCCGACGAAGAAAATCTGCCGGCCGCGGCAGGTCTACTCCGGGGAAAACCTCCGCGAGTTCGCGCCCCTCTCCAGCCGCTGAGCCCAGGCCGGCGCGACTGTCAGCGTTTGCCGCGGAAGAAGTCGCTGAGGATCCGGCCGCACTCGTCGGCGAGCACGTGCCCCACGTGGTCGACGCGATGGTTGAGGCGGGCGTCGTCGAACAGTCGATACAGCGTCTCCACGGCGCCAGCCTTGGGATCAGCGGCCCCCCATACCACCACCGGCACGCGAGCCTGGAGGATGGCGCCCGCACACATCGGGCAGGGCTCGAGCGTCACGTAGAGCGTGCAGCCCTCCAGTCGCCACGAGCCGAGGGCCGCTGCCGCCTGCGTGAGCGCGATCATCTCGGCGTGGGCCGTGGGGTCGGCGAGTTGCTCCCGCTGATTGTGGGCGCTGGCGATGACGCGACCGGCCGCCACCACGATCGCTCCCACGGGCACCTCGTCCTCCGCCGCCGCGGCTCGCGCCTCCTCGAGGGCCAGTCGCATCCAGCGGTCGTGGGGCCGCGCCCCGGGGAGGCTCCCGGCGTCGTCACCGAACGGATCCGTCGAAGCAGCGTCTGGGGCGTGCATGTCGAACACTCTATGCACTGCGGGGTCGCTTCGCCACGACGCGCCGCTTGGGAGGGGGGGCCCCATCGGGTAGGATTTCGGTTCGCCGACCGCGGCCGTCGCCATCCTCGAGGAAATCGCATGGATCCCACCCTGCTCCTGCTCCGCTGGGCCCACGTCCTCGCCGCCATCGTGGCGATGGGTGGCCTCGTGTTCGCGCGATTCGCTCTGCTGCCGGCCCTGTCGGAGGTCGATGCCGCGGCCCGCGACCGCATCCATGACGCCATCCGCAGACGATGGCTGCCCTGGGTGATCGGGGCGATCACCCTGCTGCTCGCCAGCGGGCTGGCGAATTTCCTCCTCTTCAATGCCCGCGTCAGGTCGGAGGGCTGGGAGGGTGGAGCCTGGATGCGCGCCCATCAGTATCACGCCTTGTTCGGCGCCAAGTTCCTGCTGGCACTCGTGGCCTTCTACTTCGCGAGCGCCCTGGTGGGCCGCGGCGCCGGCACGCAGTGGGTGCGGGACGACCGGTCCAAGTGGCTGTCGGTGACGCTCGGCCTGACGGTGGCAGTCGTGCTGCTGTCGGGCTGGATGCGGCAGTTGCACACCGGCCCGAACACCGCAGCCGAAGCCAACGGGGGCGTGCGCATGAGGACCAGCCGGATGACCGAGGAACAGTCGGAGGGTGGCCATGGACAAGAAGCAGAAGAAACGGATCGAGGTCCTGCAGCAGAAGATCGCGAAGCTGCAGCAGCAACTGGCGGGGGCGAAGAAGCAGCCCGATGACCCGGCCGACGTGCCGCGTCTCGAGAAGGAACTGTCGGCCGCCCATGCCGAGTTGGGGACCCTGAAAGGCGCCTGACCGTGCCTCACCGCGACAGCGCCGGACTCGTGAGCCTGGCCGTGAGCACGGTGCTGCACGTGGTGGCCCTGCTGATCATGGCCATGATCGTCAACTCGGCACTGACGGAACCGCGACTGCGGCCGATCGACGTCGACACGGCGCCGGAAGCGGATTTCGAGGAACTGGCTGACATCGCGCTCGAGTTCTTCGTGGAACCGCCGCAACCGGACGTCGCCGAGGCTGTGATCGTGGAGGCGGCGGCGCCCTCCCTGGAAGAGGTCGACCCGGGCGAGGTGGAGGCGACTGGCGTGTCGCTCGACGCGGAGCCTGCCGCCTGGGATGCGGTTGCCGAGGGCCTGTTGACCGGTGTCGGTTCGTCCACGGGGGCCGGTCCCGGGGATGGCTTCGGCGGGTTCGGCGGGGAGGTGGGCCGGCGGCTGAAGCAGGCCGGAGCCAAGACCGGCGACATCCAGGTGTCCCTGGCCTGGAACAACGTCAACGATCTCGACCTGCACGTGGTCACACCCAGAAAGGAACGAATCTTTTTCGCCCACCGGCGTTCCGCCTGCCACGGGCAACTCGACATCGACATGAACGCCGGCGGTCCCTTGTCCCGGGAACCGGTGGAGAACGTGTTCTGGCCCTCTCAGCGGGCGCCGGTCGGCAGGTTTCACGTCTTCGTGCACCACTTCGCCAACCATGGCGGCCCCGATCCCACCGCATTCGAGGTGCACGTGCTCGTGAACGGGCAGCGTCGGAAATTCACCGGGCAGGTATCCTTTGGCCAGCCTCCCATCGAGGTCACCAGTTTCGAGCGCGACGTGTCGGCGACGATCGGCACCGATCCGCCGGACGACTTCAGGGAGTGAAGAGCCGGGCGGCGCCCGGCACACGACAGGGATCCGGAAACATGACACACGGCGACCTCATCGACGAACCCTATGCCCTCGCGGATGCGGACGTGCGGCGCTTCCGCGACGACGGTTTCGTACGCTTGCCGGGCGTGTTCGACGCCGCGACGCTGGCCCGCTTCGACCGCGAGATCACCCGGCTCACGATGGAACACAATCCACTCTCGGACGTGCCGCTCGAGCGCCGCGACACCTACGGACGGGCCTTCATCCAGGTCGGCAACCTGTGGACGATGAGCGACGAGGCCCGGCAACTGAGTTTCTCTCGCCGTCTGGCCGGCATCGCCACCGGCCTGCTGGGCACCCGTGGCGTGCGGATGTGGCACGACCAGGCGCTCTACAAGGAGCCGGGCGGCGGATTCACGCCCTGGCATGCCGACCAACAGTACTGGCCGATGGCTAGTTCCCTGTGCGTCACGGCCTGGATTCCACTCCAGCCCGTGCCGGCCGAGATGGGCCCGCTGGCCTTCGGCCGAGGCAGCCACCTCAAGCGGATCGGCCGTGATCTGGAGATTTCCGACGAGTCGGAGCGGTTGATCCGGGAGGAGATCCGCGAGCACGGCGTCGTCGAGGTGGCCGAGCCCTACGCCGTGGGTGACGTCTCCTTCCACCTGGGCTGGACACTGCACAGGGCCGGTCCCAACACGAGCGACCGGCCACGCCGGGTGCACACCGTGATCTACATGGACATCGACATGCGGCTGGCGGAGCCCGCCAATGCCAACCAGCGTGCCGACCATGCCAAGTGGACGCCCTCCACCCGCGTGGGCGAGATCATGGCCGACCCGCTCAATCCGGTACTCTTCGGGTCCTGAACCGGGTCGCGACGGGCAGGATCGCGTTTTTGTATCCTTGCGGCGTCCGTTTGTCCGGTCGTCGACCGGCGCGGTGCATTCGGCTTGGCGGTGGGCAGATGGCGCTTCAAAGTTTTTTCTCCGGCTTGTTCGGCGGCTCGAAGCGCGTCGATCTCTGGAAGCGTTTCGAACGGCTGCGCGAAAGCAACTCGGGCACGATGTCCACGTTCTACAAGGTGCGCGAACTCAAAACCGGCGAGATTCACGGCCTGAAGCTGATCGACCGCGTTAAGTCCGCCCCCGTGGAGTCCCGCTACAAGGGGCTCGGCAAGCCGAGCGAAGGCGAGATCGGCATGCAGATCACCGGCCCCAACATCGCCCGCACCGTCGAGTGGGGCGAGTCGACGGCAGGTGATCCCTTCGTGCTCCAGGAGTTCGTGGAGGGCAAACTCCTCCACGCGTTGATCTCCGCCAAGCAGCCGCTGCCCCCGCCACAACGGCTCGACGTCGTGCGGCAGGCGGCCACCGCCATCGCCGCGGTGCACAAGGCCGGATTCGTGCACCGCGACATCTGCCCGCGAAACTTCATCCTCCGGCCGGACGGCCGCGTCGTGCTCTTCGACTTCGGACTCACCGTGCCGGACAAGCCGGTGTTCCTCCAGCCCGGCAACCGCGTGGGCACGCCAAACTACATGGCGCCGGAGGTGGTACGGCGGCGGCAAGCCGACAAGCGGCTCGACATCTTTTCGTTCGGCGTCACGGCCTACGAACTGTGCACGCTCGAGTCCCCCTGGCCACGGGGTACCTCCGGCTCGGCGGCCCTGGCCCACGACACGCCCCCCGCCCCCATCGACCGGCACTGGGCCGACATCCCGCCGCAGCTGGCCGCCGCGATCATGTCCTGCCTGGCCGCCGAACCCGACAAGCGGCCGCCGACGATGGACAAGTTCCTGGCTTCGATCGCCCGCGTGAACGTCTGAAATCGTCCCCTGCCGCCGCCACCCGCGAGAGGCCTTGAAGCGACCGCGGATTGGCCGTAATTTCTTTCGAGGAAGTCCCGCCCCCGGCGGGATCCGTGACACAGAGGATCGCCGCCATGACGATGGACAAGAGCCTGCGGGTCCGTAAGGGTTCCTCGAGCGCCCGCGGGGTGCTGACGAGGGCGGAACGGATCGTGAAACTGAAGGAACAGGATCGCTGGAGCGAGGGCCGCAGCCCTCTGGGTTTGCCGAAGGTCCGCGTCACCAAGTTGGCGATGAAGAAAAAGAAGAAGGCCAAGGCAGAGGAAGGCGCCGAGGGTGCGGCAGCCGCCAAGCCCGCGGCCGGCGCGGCAGGCAAGAAGAAGTAGCGGCTAACCGCTCGCCGCACGATCGGCGGAGAATCGTTCCCACGGCTGTGGCCGGGGGCATGCCAGCCTCCTTCGGGCGACGCGCGGCCGACGTCCTCAACCGGCTGGGACCGTGGTGCTCGCGACCCGGGCTGCGGCCTGTCCCGAGGCGATCACCTGTGGGATGCCCACGCCCGTGTAGGCCGCTCCGGCCAGGGCAAGGCCCGGGTGGCGCGCCACGGCCGCGTTGATCCGGGCCACCCGGGCTGCATGCCCCAGGTGATATTGCGGCATCGATGACTCCCAGCGGTCCACCTGCACGAGCCGGGGCCTTCCGCGGGCTCCGAGCAGGTCGCCCACCTCGCGCCGTGCCACTTCGACCAGTGCATCGTCCCCGAGGTGCACGGCCCGCGGATCGAGCGCGCCGCCGATGAACACCCGCATCAGCACGCAACCTGCGGGGGCGCGATCCGGAAACTTCGAGCTGGAGAAGCTCACGGCCAGAATGCGGCGACCCGCGCGCCGTGGCACGACCAGACCGGCGGCATCGAGCGGATGGGCGACGTCCTCGCGGGCGAATCCGAGTGACACGATCACCGAGCCCGCGTACTCGATGCCGGCCAGGTCCGCGGCCAACGGTGCATCGACCTCGCCGAGCAAGGCTGCCGCACCACGAGCTGGCACGGCCACGACCACGGCAGCCGCGGGCAGCGGTGCGGTGGCCGGCACTGCCAGGTCGATCTCCCAGCCGCGGCCTGGCACCTGACGCAACCGCCTGGCGACTGCGGGCATGAAGTCGACGCCGCGACCCCGCAGGTGCTCCACGAGTCGGGCAGGCAGGGTCTCCATGCCACCGGCGAAGGTCACGAACTGACCATACCGGGCGCCGGTGCCCTCGGCGGCATGGGCATGCCCGGCGAGCCGATGCCGCTCGCCAGCCCAGAGACTGCCCTGCTCGCGTTCCATGGCCAGGAACTCGGGGCAGGCGGCGGTCATGCTCAGCCGGGCAGGATCGGCGGTCCAGATTCCCGCCGCCAGCGGCTGGACGAGCCGCTCGAAGGCCTCGCGACCCAGCCGGCGAACTGCGAATTGCTCCAGGGACTCGTCATCGCCAGGAGCAGCGGATCGCACCGGCACGAACCGTTCGCCCACGACCCGCAACCGGCCCCATGGCGAGAGCAGCGGCGTGGCGAGCACACCGTCCACGCGGCCCGGGGCCAGCAGCCTGAATCCCCGCGGCACCGGCAGGGCGCGGCCAGCGTGCCAGACCAGGGCGCGGCGCACCCGCGGATCGACGCCGAGGAGTTCGCCCGCCAGCCCCAGGCGGGCGACGAGGTCGATTCCCTCCGGCCGTGCGGCAAGGAAGCAGTCGGCGGACCGCTCCACGAGCCAGCCGTCGCGGCGCACCGTGCCCAGCACTCCGCCGTGGCGTCCCGCTGACTCGATCACCGTGACCCGCACCGCCGGCAGCGACGCGAGCGCCTCAGCCGCCGCCAGTCCGGCCAATCCGCCGCCGATGACGACGATCCGGCTTTGGGCCTGCTGGTCGATCGCCATGAAAAGATGCTCGCGCGGGAGTGTGGTTCGGTCATCGTAGTGCCCCAGGCTTAGGGCCGAAACCGGCGGCAACCGCCCCGTCACTCTGGGCTGAATGGGCGATCACGGTGCCCGTGCCGATCCACAGGGGCTGCTCTGGACTGGAAGCGGAGGGAATCCTACCGTCCCAAACCCTCCCGAGCCCATCGCCCGCGAGAAACCGAAACGCGCCAGCCCAAGGAGATTCCCGTGGACACGCTGCGGTGTTCGACGTCCCTGCCGATCCTGCACTGGTTGTGCGCAGCAGCATGCGGACTGTTTGCCTGCGCACAAGCCGATGAGCCACGGGCCGCTCCGCAGACGGGGATGCGGCTGCCGGGCTGGATCGAAACGCTGCAGCCGAACCAGGGCGCGGTCGTGACGGCATCGGGCACGGATGCCCCGGCCCGAATCAAGCCCGTCGCCGACTGGGTGGAGACCACGCCGGTCGCGACCACCAGCCAGCCGCAGCCGAAGCCGGCCGTTGCCGCGCCCCCGCCGGTGCCGGCCGAGGGTGGCTTCCGGCGCTGGTTCAACGACCGCGTGGCCGCACTGCCCAAGCCGGCGGCCCTCGCACCCGCGACGAAACCCGCGGAAACCGACACTGCCACACCGGCCGATGGCGAACCCGCCAAGCCCGCCACGGTGACGGCGCCCGTGGCCGCCACGCCTGACGAGATGCCGACGCTGTCCATCGATCCGGCCAGTTTCCGCGGCGTTCACCCCGGCAAGACCACCCGCGCCGAGGTCGAGAAGTCGTGGGGGCCCGGCGAAGCCTTCGCTGAAGATGACGGCACGGCGGGGATGGCGTGGAAAGTCGAGCCCTTCGAGCGGGTGGAACTCGCCCTCGACGACGACGTCGTCGCGTCGATCAGCATCAAGCTTGCCGAGCCCGTCGCCCTGGCCGACCTGGCCCGGCAACTGGAGATCTCGGACCTGCGCACCGTGTCGGTGCTCGACGAGCAGGGGGCCGTGATCGGCGAGGTGTACCCCGAACGCGGCGTGATCCTGGCGGTGTCGGCCGGCACGACCAATGCCAACGCCATCCTCATCGAACCCCTCGCCGCCGACTCCTTCGTGCTCCGCGCGGAGCGCGAAATGAGCACCTGCTCGGCCTACGCGGTCGCCGACCTGCAGTACGCCGTGCAGATCGACCCCCGGCACGTCCGCGCCCGGCGACTGCTTCTGGCCATGGCCAGCGAGCAGGGCAAGTGGCAGCAGGCGCTGCAACTCGCCGAGGCCGCCGTGGAACTCGATCCGGCCGATGTCTGGACGAGGCTCAAGCATGCCGGGGTACTCGTGGCCCTCGACCGTCCGCAGGATGCCCGGGTGATCGTGACCGCCATCAAGGCCGGCGACACGCCATCGCCCCTGGTCATTGCGCAGTGTGAGCGGCTGCTGGGTCGAATCTCCCTGGACACAACCGACCCCGATCACCAGCAGGCCGTCGAGCATTTTGCCGAGGCGATCCGCCGGGCGGCGCCGCTGCTCACCAAGCGGTCGCCCAGCGTGCAGGCGGCGGCCAGCGAGGTGCTTCTCGACGCACATCTGGGCACGGCTCTGGCCATCGCCCGGGGCACCTGGCAGCAGAAGGGCAGGGTGATCCCCAAGTGGGTCGCCCGCAGCGAGGCGGTCGTCCGCGACTTCAAGGGCCCCGATGACGAGCGGCGCGTGCTGGAGCTGCAACTCTGCCGCGGCGCGCTGGCCGTGGCGGCCGGCTCGTCCGAGGCGATCGAGCCGTTGCACTGGGTGAAGCGCATGCTGGAACTCCGCGACCGACTGGCAGGCGCCGTGACCGACCCCTGGCGTCGGCGGCAGATCGACTGGGAGGTGGGGCTGGCGCTGGCCGACGCGATGACCGCGGCCCAGTTGCGTGGCGACCCCAGTGACGCGATCGACAACGCCACCTTGACGGCGGCTTTCCTCGAACGCGGCGCCGAGCAGCGCGAATTGACCGCCGTCGAGCGGGAGCGGATGGGCGAACTGATGTTCCGGATCGGCATCCTGCACAGCCTCCAGCGCGGCGATCACGCCACGGCCGTGACCTGGTTCGATCGGGCGCTGCCGCTCTGGGAGGAGGACGACCCGCTGGCGACGAGCCGCGAAACGGGCCGACTCGGCGAGTCGTACGTGAGCATGGCGATCTCCTACTGGCAGGTCGAGCGTCGCGAGGACGCGTTGGAATTGAGCCGGCGCGGCGTGGAATTGATGGTGGCGGCGGTGGACCGCAAGCAACTCGAGGAGCGGGCCCTGGCCGTCGCCTACGGGAACCTTTCGACGATGTATGCCGAACAGGGAGACGATCAGCAGTCGCGGAACTACGCCGAAATGGCCAGCCGCGCCGAGGCTACTGGCACGACGCTGCGCTGACGAGCATCGGGCCGGGGCACCCTCGCGCGTGCCCCGCGGCCGACAGGACGGCACTGGCCAGGGATGGCAGGACCGTCCTGAAACTAGAGCAGGCTCTCCAGCAGGAGCCGC
>Ga0315900_10003011_pt1 | contig 25052 bp, 21 predicted proteins | sample LakEriMetagenome_FD_203521 | JGI IMG/M metagenome (GOLD analysis project Ga0315900, IMG submission 203521) | Freshwater fungal communities from buoy surface, Lake Erie, Ohio, United States - Buoy 12 MA114 | ecosystem: Environmental > Aquatic > Freshwater > Lake > Lake biofilm | place: USA: Lake...
TACGTGCCCCATCTGCGACGACATGTGGACGATCGACCCGCCGCGACCGGCCCGCAGCATCGCCCGTACCGCCGACTGCGAGGTGCGGTATACCGCCCGCACGTTCAGCGCGAGCATCGCGTCGAGCGTCGCGGCGTCCACCTCCTCGATCGGAAGCGGACGGTTCGTGCCCGCGTTGTTGACGAGGACGTCGAGCGCCGCGAGGGCCTCGAGCCGCGCGTAGAAGGCCTCGGTGGTGACGTCCTCGGCCCAGGCCTCCACGCGGCCCGCGGATTCGGCGACCAGCGAGTCGAGGTCCGCGCGCGTGCGCGCCACGGCGATCACGCGGGCGCCGGCCCGGGCCAGCGCGAGCGCGCACGCACGGCCGATGCCGCGTCCGGCGCCGGTCACGACCGCGACGCGGCCGTCGAGGCCCGGAGGCCAGGCGGTGTCCTGCTGCACGGCGATGCCTCCGGTCGTGGCGAGGGTTCGGCAGGTCAGCCCGCGCGCTCGAGCGGCGCCACCCAGCGCGCCGGCTGGGGATGGTCGCCGCCGCGCACGACGTACACCGTGACGGGGGCGTCGCTCGCGTTCGCGAAGGCGCGCACGACCTGCTTCGGCAGCGTCAGGGTATCACCGGGCGCGAGCTCGACGCGTACGCCGCCGCAGTCTACCTGCAGGCGACCCTCGTGCATGAGCAGCACTTCTTCCTCGGCACGCGGGTGCGGCGGCGAGGCTGCGCCCGGCTGCACGATCAGCGCGCGCACCTGGAACCCGTGCGGCCAGCCCATGCGGCCGGCCGCCATGCGCTCCGCCTCGTTCGCCACGCCGACGATCGGGCACTCGGCGAAGCCCTGGAGCTCGCTCAGGCCGCCGCCCGCGGCCAGTTCCGAGCGCTTCACGGTGCAGCCGGCGATCGCGTCGGAACCATAGGTGTCGAACTTCGCGACGTCCTCCATCGTGGTCGGCGGCATCGGCTTCGCACCTTCCGGCACGCTCTCGCGGGTCGTGTCGATCAGTCGGCCGCTCTCCAGCAGCACGAGACCGTGCCGCTGCGCCGCCTCGAACACGTACGGCGCCCACGTGACGCGGCCAGGGTCGTCGCCGCCGAGCACCGCGAAGAGGAAGCCGAGGTCGTCGCCGACGTTCTCGAAGCCGCGGAACACGCGCGTCGGGATCGAGATGGTGTCGCCGGGGCCGATGTCCACGTAGCCGTCGCGGCCGTCGTGGCCGGTCTTGAAGCGCCACGTGCCCGTGTGCACGACGAACACCTCGGCGGTCTCGTGGCTGTGCTGCGAGTTCACGCAGCGCGGCGGCTGGCGCGCGCCGCCGATGTTGAACCCGTGCGGCAGGTCGATGTGCACGTGCTGGTCCGGGTTCTCGGCGACGCCCGGGCCGATGATCGTGAAGTTCTCCTTGCGCTCGCTGCCGGGAGTGCGCGTGTCGATGAACGCGGTGGTGCAGGGGCGCAGCATGCCGTAGCGGACGAGGCGACGCTCGAGGTCGGCCTGCGGGAAGGTCGTGATCATGCGTCGAGGTCTCTGCCATGGTGCCGGGGCGCCGGCGCGGCCGAGTGTACTGCGAATGCAACGGTGGAGTCAGCCCGGCGCCATGGGGCCGCAGGCGTACCCTCGTGGGTGGCCGGCCCGGGGTTGCATCCGAAGTACAATCGCCCGCCCGCGGGAGTTCGCCATGCGCCTCGTCGATGCTCACCACCACCTCTGGGACCTGGCCGCGGTCGAATACCCGTGGCTGAACGCGCGCGGCGTCCGGCGCTTCTTCGGGGACCCCACCCCCATCCAGCGCGACTACGGCGTGGCCGACCTGCGCGCGGACGCTCGCCCGCACGAGCTGGTCGCGTCGGTGCACGTCCAGGTCGGCTGCCGGCCAGGTCGCGAACTCGACGAAACGCGCTGGCTGCAGGCGGTCGGCGAGCGCGACGGCTTGCCCACGGCCATCGTCGCGGCCGTGGACCTGACCGCGCCGGACGCGGTGTCGCGGCTGCGCGAGCATGGCCGCAGCGACCGCGTGCGCGGTGTGCGGCAGATCGTCGGCCGCGAGCCCGCCGACGACGAGCGGACCGGGGCGGGCCGCGTGCTGGACGACCCCGCGTTCGCCGCGGGGCTGCGAGCCCTCGCCGCGGCAGGCCTGTCGTTCGATCTGCAGCTGACCGTGCCGCAGATGCCGAGGGCGGCTGCGCTGCTGGAGGCGGTGCCGGAATTGCCCGTCGCGCTGTGTCACTGCGGTTCGCCGTGGGACCGCACGGCGAGCGGGCTCGCGGAGTGGCGGCGCGGTCTCGAGCGACTGGCGCGGCTGCCGCGCAGCGTCTGCAAGCTGTCGGGCCTGTCGATGTTCGAGCCCGCTTGGACCGACGCGAGCTTCGTGTCGATCGCCCGCGCCGTGCTCGATACCTTCGGTCCGGAGCGCACGATGTTCGGCTCCAACTATCCCGTCGACGGCCTGCATCGCGGCTACGGCGAGATCGTCGAAGCCACGCGGCGCGCGGTGGAGCCGCACGGCCCCGGCGCGCTCGCGCGCGTGTTCGGCGACACCGCGCGCGAGTTCTACCGGCTGGCCTGAGGTGCGCGGCGTGACGCGCCGGACGAGCGCGCCGGTGCGCGCACGGGCGTACGCCGGTGCACGTCAGGGAGTGCGGGCGTGCCGGGCGTCGGCGCTTGCGGGCTTCAGAGCGCGCGGAAGCGCGTCGCCAGTTCGCGGGCGCCCTGCAGGATCCAGCCCTGGTCGGAGCCGAGCAGGAACAGCGACGCGCCGGCCTCGAACCACTGCGCGGCCTCCTCGGTCGTCGGCGTGAACATGCCGACCGCGCGGCCGTGCGCCCGGCCGGCGGCGCAGATCCGGCGCACGGCCTCGACGACGACCGGGTCGTTCGGCGTCGCCGCCCCGAGCGACACGGTCAGGTCCATGCGCCCGACGAACAGGCAGTCGATGCCGTCGACCGCCGCGATCGCGTCGATCTCGTCGAGCGCCTCGGCGTCCTCGATCTGCGCGACCAGCGTCACCGTCGCGTTCGCGCCCGGGATGATCTCGCCCATCTTCCGCGTGCCGTACCCGGCCGCGCGCGTCGAGCCCGCGTAGCCGCGGCCGCCGCGACCGTAGCGGCAGGCCGCGGCGGCGGCGCGCGCATCGGCCGCGCTCGCGACGTGCGGCACGACCACGCCGGTCGCGCCGCAGTCGAGCGCGTTCAGGATCTGCGCCGCATCGCCATGCGGCACGCGGACCAGCGTCGGCAGGTCGGCCGCGCGCGCGGCGAGCAGCGCGACGTCGAGGTCGCCGCGGTCGAAGGGCGCGTGCTCGGCGTCGAGGCAGAGGCAGTCCAGGGGCGAGAGTCCGAGCACCTCGACCACGGCGGGGTGGGGCGTCTTGGCGAACGTGCCGATCAGCCGCTCGCCGCGGCGCACGCGCTCGCGGAAGGTCGCCGTCCGGGCGAGGGCGGTGGGCGCGGTCCGCGGATCCGGTGGCGTGGTGCCCATGTCAGGCCGCCTTCCGCCAGAGCCGCTCGCTCGCGATCCTCGCGCCCTCGGCCATCGCCGCCAGCTTGGCGTAGACGATGTCGGCGTCGACCACGCCGAAGCCCGCGAAGGTCGAGAAGCCGCAGTCGGTTCCGGCGATCACGCGCTCGCGGCCGACGATCTGCGCGTAGCGCTCGATCCGCTCCGCGACCAGGAGCGGGTGCTCGATGAAGTTGCTGACGGAGTCGAGCACGCCCGGGATCAGGATCTTGTCCTCGGGCAGGGTGCCGTTGCGCACCGCGTCGCGGAACACGGTCCATTCGTGCGCGTGGCGCGGGTTCGAGGCCTCGAACAGCAGGCCCTGCGGCTTCGCGCGCAGCGCGATCGGCAGTACCACGTCCATCGGCACGTCGTGGTGGTGCGGGCCCTCGTAGTTGCCCCAGCAGACGTGCATCCGCAGCCGGTCCGCCGGACAGTCGCGCAGCGCGTGGTTCAGCACGTCGACGTGCAGGTTCGCGAGCCGCACGTACTCCTCCGGCGGGCGGCCCTTGAACAGCGTGTGGCCGCCGAGCCCGAGGTCCGGCGAGTCGATCTGCAGCACGAAGCCGGCGTTCACGATCGCCTCGTACTCGTGGCGCATCGCCTCGCCCAGCGCCTCGAGATAGGCCTCGTGGGACGGATAGTGGTCGTTCGGCTGGAACAGCGCGATCACGCCGGGCGAGGCCGAGTTCATGAACCCCTCGGTGCGGCCGCTGCCCTCGAGCGCCGCGTGGAACCACGCGACGTCGTCGTGCAGCGGCTGCAGGTTCTTCACGGCGATAGGGCCGACGCAGCGCGGCCTGCGGTAGGTCGGCGTGCCGCCGGAACTCGCGAGCTTCTTCAGGTAGTTCGGGTAGTCCTCGAGGTCGCCCGGCGGGTTGCGCGAGCTGTCCCCGTCGAAGCCGGTCAGCCGGTCCTTGATGTAGGTCGCGTAGCTGATCTTGCTCATCTCGCCGTCGCTGACGACGTCCACGCCGGCGGCGGCCTGTTTCGCGACGACCTCGCGCACCGCAGCGGCGATCACGCGGGCGAATTCCTCGTCCGGGATCGGACGGCCCTGCTCGCGGCCGAACACGACGTCCGTCACCGCGGCGGAGCGGGGCAGGCTGCCGACGTGCGTCGTCAGGATGCGGTCGGTCGATGTCTTCACGATCGTCTCCTCAGCAGGCGTCCGAGCGCCGCGGTGACGGCGGCGGGTTCTTCCATCGTGGACAGGTGGCCGCACTCGGCGAGCACCACGAGATCGGCGCGCGGCATCGCATCCGCCATCGCGACGTGCCACTCGACTGGGCAGAGTGCGTCCTCGCGGCCGCACAGCACGAGGGCGGGGCAGTCGATCGTGGCGAGCGTGGCGACGCTGTCCGGCCGGTCGCGCAGCGCGAGCGACTGCCGCCGGAACACGTCGGGTCCGAGTCCGACCGCCTGGTCGACGATCGACTGCAGCAGGCGGCGGCTCGTGCGGTTGCGGCGCGCGAGGTAGAGCGGCTTCATCGACTCGACGAGCACGTCGCGGAGCTTCCCGGTCTCGACCTTCGCGATCTGCTCCATGCGGAGCTCGCGGCGCTGCGGCTTGTCGGGGTGGGGCGTGGTATCGAGCAGTGCGAGATGCGTGACGCGCTCGCGCGCGCGCCGCCAGATCTCGAGCGCCACGATGCCGCCCATCGACATGCCGACCAGCGCGAATCGCGGCGGCGCCTCCGCGAGCACCTGCGTCGCCAGCGTCTCGATCGACTCGCCGCGCGTGAGGTCGCCCACGATCGCCGGAGCGCCCGCGAGCGCGGTCAGCTGACCGCCGTACATGCGGCGGTCGAGCATCATTCCGGGCAGCAGCAGGACCGGGTGCGCGCTCACGGCCGGCAGTTTGCATACGAAGTACGCCGCTGGCTATAGTCCCGGCGCGCCGGCTGCCGGTGCGGGGGAGGGCGGGCGATGGTCGGGTTCGGGTGGCTCGACTGGACGATCGTCGCGCTGTACCTCGCCGCGAACCTCGCGATCGGCCTCTGGGCCAGCCGCGGCGTGCGCTCCGCGGCCGAACTGCACCTCGGCTCCCGCGACCTGCCCTGGTGGGCGCTCGGCATCTCCGTCGCCGCGACCTACGTGAGCGCGCTGTCGTTCCTCGGCGGGCCGGCGTGGGCCTACGGCGACGGCATGGCCGCCCTCGCGATCCACCTGAACTACCCGCTGGTGATCTTCGCGGTCGTGGTGCTGTTCCTGCCGTTCTTCTTCAACGCGGGCGTCACCTCGATCTACGAGTACCTGGAGAAGCGCTTCGGCGTGGCTTCGCGGCTCGTGAACGCCGCGCTGTTCCTGGTCTCGCAGACGATCACGACCGCGTCGATCCTGACCGCCACCGCCGTCGTGCTGACCTTCGCAACGGGCCTCGACGCGCGGGCCAGCATCGTCGTGATCACGCTCGCGGTCGTCGCCTACACCGTGATCGGCGGGCTGAAGTCGGTGGTCTGGACCGACGTGTTCCAGGGGCTGATCCTGATCGCGGGCGCGGGACTGGTGCTCTGGCACGCGGTCGACGCGGTCAGCCCGCTGTCCGACGCGCTCGGCACGCTCGCCCGCGAGGGCAAGCTCGACCCGATCGACGAGCGCCTCGACTTCTCGGTCGCGCCGACGATCTGGGCCGGCCTGTTCGCGATGACGCTGTTCCACGTCACGGTCTACGGCGCGAACCAGATGATGGTGCAGCGCGCGCTGGCCGCGAAGAACGTCGGCGACGCGAAGAAGTCCTACCTGATGATGGGCTACGCTGCGTTCTTCATCTACTTCCTGTTCTTCTTCATCGGCGCGCTGCTGTACGTGCACTTCGAGGCGCGGCCGTTCGAGCAGCCGAACGCGATCATCCTGGAGTTCGCCGCGAGCCTCGCGATCCCGGGCCTTATGGGGCTGCTCGCCGCCGCGATCCTGAGCGCGTCGATGTCCAGCCTGTCCTCGGCGTTCAACTCGCTCTCGACGATCGCGATCGCCGACTTCTACGTGCGCTTCTCGCGCCGGCCCAAGAGCGACGCGCACGTGCTGGCGGTGTCGCGGCTGCTCACGCTCGTCTTCGCGGTGATCTCCGTGCCGATCGCGTTCGCGTTCATCGGCAGCGGCGGCTCGATCCTCGAGACCCTCTCGCAGATCGGCTCGTTCTTCGTCGGCGCCAAGCTCGCAATGTTCGGCATGGGTTTCCTGTCGAAGCACACCAACGAGAAGGGCCTGCTCGTGGGCGTGGCGGCGGGCTTCGTGGTCCTCTACGTGGCCGTGCGCGGCGTGCCGGGCCTCGGCCTCGAGTCCTGGGGCGTCGCCTGGCCGTGGTACGTGGTGATCGGCGGTGGCGTGAACGTCGCGGTCGGCTGGGTCGCGAGCGTGCTGCTCGGCGGCTTCCAGCGCGAGTGGCACGAGCAGACCGTGCCCGGGCAGATCCGCCGCTTCCGCGAGCAGGGCCTGCCGGAGAAGCAGGACGGCTGGTACCTGGTGCCGGGCCGCGTGGACCGCGCCTGCTGGGTGCTGCTCGGGTTCTTCGGGCTGACGCTCGCGGTGATGGCGGGGTTCGCGACGCTCGGCGGGCCGCGCTGAGGCCGGCGCTTTCAGGCCAGCTTCGCGGAAGCGCCTTCGACGAACTGGCCCGAGAGCACGCGCTTCTCCGGCGGCAGGCCCGGATTCTCGACCCGGTCCATCAGCAGGGTGATCGTCGCTTCCGCCATCCGCTCGAGCGGCTGGCGCACCGTCGTCAGTCGGTAGCTCGACCAGACCGACGGTCCGACGCCGTCGAAGCCGACCACCGAGAGGCGGCCCGGTACGTCGAGGCCGAAGTCGAAGCGCGCCGCATCGATGCAGCCGATCGCCATCACGTCGTTGCCGCAGATCACCGCGTCGGGCGGTCGGCGCATGCGCTTCACCAGTTCGTGCAGGCCGTTGACGCCGCTGTCGTAGTCGTAGCTGCCCGGGATCACCGGCACGTCGCGCACGCCGAGTTCGGCCAGTCGCTCCAGCGCACCGCGGAGTCGCTCCTGGCCGACCACGGAGTCTTCGGGACCCGCGATCACGCCGAAACGCCGGTGGCCCGCCGCGTGGAGCCGGGACACCATCGCGCGCGAGCCCTCGAACTGGTCGCAGCAGACGGCGTTCACCGGCGTGTCGCGCAGGTAGCGGTTGAAGAACACCACCGGGATGCGGCGACGGTCGAAGGTGGCGAGCTGTGCCGGGCTCAGCCGCACCGCGGCGACCACGCCGTCCACCTGGTACTGCAGCACCTGGTCCAGCACGTGGTCGATGTCGCTCTCGCGGGGCAGCGTGAACAGCAGGATGCGCACGCCGCGGCGCGAGGCCTGTTCGGCGAGCTCCGAGAGCACCTCGGGGTAGTACAGGCTCGTGAGGTTCGAGAGCAGCACCGCGATCAGGTTCGAACGGCGCGTGATCAGGCTCCGCGCGATCGCGTTCGGGGTGTAGCCGAGCTCCCGCGCGGCACGCATGACGCGCTCGCGCATCTTCGCGCTGACGCTCGCGCCCGGCTTGAAGCAGCGCGAGACGGCCGACTGCGAGACGCCGGCCCGCAGCGCGACGTCGTACGAGGTGGCGCGGCGGTCGGGATCGGCGGCCGCGGTCGCCACGGCGCTGGCGAGCTTCTTCTTCGGCATGCGTTCGGCGGTGCGTCCTGCGGGGGGCGGGGGCGCCCGTCCCCCTAGCCTAGCGCGCCCGGGGCGGCGACGCGCGGCCCGCATCGCTCCTTCAGCCGCGTTGCAGCGCGATCTGCTTGCGCAGCGCGAGTTCGTCGGCGACCACCCACTCGTCGCGGATCCGGCCGTTCACGAGGTTCGAGTGGGTGATGCCGAGCAGCAGCACGGTCGCGCCCGACGGCGGGCCGAACGCGCCGTGGCCGGTGTGGGTGCCGGTCAGCCACCAGCGGGTGGCGACGCGGACCGGCTGCCCCGGCTCCTCCAGCGCGATCGAGTGCTCGACGTACACGCGCGCGTCCGGGAACGCGGCGAGGTAGCCGAACAGCCAGCGGTTGACGCGTTCCGGACCGTGCAGCGTCCGGTCGCCCGGCACGTGCACGGTGCACGCGGGATGGTAGAGCTCGGCGACGCGATCGAGCTCCGCGCGGTTCCAGACCGCATCGAGGCCCTCGCGCACCTGCACGGCGGCCGGATGCGCCTGCAGCACCGGCTCGCGGAAGCGGCCCTCGGCGCGCAGGCGGCGCGCCGGCTCCAGGTGCCACGGCGCCTTGCCGGCAGCACCGTCCCGCGCCGCGAGCTGCGCGGCCAGCTCCTGGGGGTCGAGCCCGAGCTGCAGTGCGATGCCGGCCTGGTCCCGCGCGAGCCACTCCTCGACGATGCGGTTGCCGACGCAGAAGCAGTCCGCGATCGTCCGGAACGACACCGCGCGACCGGTCGGCGGTCCGAACGGTCCGGGGCCGAGGTGCGTGGCCGGCGCGATGATCCGGTGCGACGACAGGTAGCCCGCGCGGTCGTCGCCGGACCACACGATGTCTTCCGGCAGCAGCCGGCGGTCAGGGAACGCGTTCAGCGTGTCGATCGTGCCCGCGACGATGGCCGGCACGCCGGCGCCGGGTCCCATCGAGGTGTACATCGGGCAGTCGTCGGCGTAGTAGCGGCGGATCGCGCCGATGCCGCGCCCTTCCCAGATCCGTGCCGTGATCTTGACGATGTAGTCCGGGAGGTCGGTGAACTCGGCGTCGAACCCGTGCATCGGCATCGCTCGCTCCCCGTGCGCCTCGAACGCGGACCGCTCAGCCCGTCGCGCGCGCGCCGGCTACCGTGCCGCCCTTGTAGCGCCGCACGCGGATGTCGGCCTGCTCCTTGTGCCCGGCGAAGCCCTCGAGCGCGCACAGCCGAGAGCAGTACTCGCCCACGAACGCCGAGGCTTCCGGCGTCAGCACCCTCTGGTACGTGCAGGTCTTCAGGAACTTGCCGACCCACAGTCCGCCCGTGTAGCGCGCCGCCTTCTTCGTCGGCAGCGTGTGGTTGGTGCCGATCACCTTGTCGCCGTAGCTGACGTTGGTCTTCTCGCCGAGGAACAGCGCGCCGTAGTTGGTCATGTTCCGCAGGAAGAAATCCGGATCCTTCGTCATCACCTGCACGTGCTCGGAGGCGATCTCGTCCGCGACCTTCACCATCTCCTCGTAGGTGTCGCAGACGATCACCTGGCCGTAGTCGGCCCAGGCCTTCGCCGCGATTTCGCCGGTCGGCAGGATCTCCAGCTGCCGTTCCACCTCGGCCATCGTCTCGCGCGCGAGCTCCTCGGAGTTCGTCAGCAGCACCGCCGGGCTGTTCGTGCCGTGCTCGGCCTGGCCCAGCAGGTCGGCCGCGCAGAGCTCCCCGTCCACCGTCTCGTCCGCGATCACCAGCGTCTCGGTGGGGCCGGCGAACAGGTCGATGCCGATCCGCCCGTACAGCTGGCGCTTGGCCTCGGCGACGTAGGCGTTGCCCGGGCCGACGATCATGTCGCAGGGCGCGATCGACTCGGTGCCGAGCGCCATCGCCCCCACCGCCTGCACGCCGCCGAGCACGTAGATCTCGTCGGCGCCGGCGAGGTCCATCGCCACCACGATCGCCGGCGCAGGACGCCCCTGGAACGGCGGCGCGCAGGCGATCACCCGCGGCACGCCGGCGACCTTGGCCGTGACCACGCTCATGTGCGCACTCGCGACGAGCGGGTACTTGCCGCCCGGGACGTAGCAGCCGACCGAGTTCACCGGGATGTTCCGGTGCCCGAGGATCACCCCGGGCAGCGTCTCGACCTCGACGTCCCGCATCGAGTCGCGCTGGATCTGCGCGAAGTTGCGCACCTGCTGCTGTGCGAAGCGGATGTCCTCGATCGCCTGCGGCGTGAGTTCGCGGTAGCAGGCCTCGATCTGCTCGCGAGTCAGCCGGAAACTGGCCGGCGCCCACTGGTCGAGCTTCGCCGAGTACTCGCGCACCGCCGCATCGCCTCGCGCCCCGATCTCGGCCAGCATCGATTCGACGATCCCGCGCACCTTCGCGTCGTCGCTCGCCGCCTGCTCCGCCGACATGCCGGTCTTGAGGTAACGGATCATCGCGTCTGCTCCCGGGAAGTGGTGGGGCGCGGGCTGCCGGGCCGCGCAGGGTGCTGCACAGTATGAAACGGTGACTGCGGATGCAACTAACCGCGCGCCCCGCACGCGCACGCGGCGGCTGGAGCGTCGGGCACGTTGTCCAGGCCAGCCGTGGCACCGACGACGCGTATGCCGCCACGCGAAGCCAAGTCTGCCGCTGACTTCAGCCAATCCCGTCCAGTCCGGGTGTGGGTGATCCGCCACACGGGCGGCGTGCTGGCGGCCGTGCTGCGAGCACGGGAACGGCCGAGCAGTTGCATCCGAAGTACAATTCGCGCATAAAGGCGCGGAACTTCGCTCGGCACCGCCCCGTTCGGGAGGCCGGCCGCGGGCGTGAACCTCAGGGGGATTGCATGAACCGTCGAACCGAATGCGCGCGTGCCGTGGCCGTGGCGCTGGGTCTTTGCGCCGCGTGGCCGGCGTTCGCGCAGCAGGGCGGCACCGCGCCCGAGGCCGCCGGCCTCGAGGAGATCGTGGTCACCGCGCAGCGCCGCGAGGAGAACCTTCAGGACGTGCCGCTGGCCGTCACCGCGCTGACGGCGGAGACGCTCGCCCAGAACGACATCCGCGACCTGTCGCGCGTCGAGCTGCTGACGCCGGGCTTCTCGTTCGGCAAGTCGGGTTCCGACGCGCGGCCCGCGATCCGCGGCGTGCGCACCGAGAACGTCGGCGTCAGCGGCGACCCGACGATCGGCTTCTTCGTCGACAACGTGTACCGCTCGCGCGCCTCCCAGGCCAACGAGCCGTTCGTCGACGTCGAGCGCGTGGAGGTGCAGCGCGGGCCGCAGGGCACGCTCTACGGCCGCAACACCTTCGGCGGCAACGTCGCGGTCTCGGCCGCGGCGCCGACGGAAGAGTTCGCCGCCGGCTTCGACCTCACGGTCGGCGAGTTCGACCGCGTGGCCGGCAGCGGCTTCGTGAACTTCCCCGTGCACGAGATGATGCAGGTGCGCATCGCGGCGCTGCGCGAGGAGATGGACGGCTACGTGCAGGGCGTCGACGACGCGCGCGACATCTTCTCGCGCGACACCGAGTACGCCCGCGTCGGCATCCGCTTCGCCCCGACCGACAGGCTCGAGGCGTTGCTGCGCTACAGCTACTGGAGCGAGGGCGGCACCGGCGGCGCCGCGTTCGGCTACCGCGTCGGCGGCGCGTTCGTGAACCCGGCCACCGGTGCGCTCAGCATCACCGGCCAGCCGATCCGCCTGAACATCGGCCTGCCGCAGCTCGACGGCATCCCGGACGTCGCGGGCGTCGACGTCGGCCGCCCGATCAACCCGGATCCGCTGTTCTACCCGGGCGACACCGTGCTGGTGCAGGACCTCGAGCAGCACGCGGCCTCGCTGAACGTTTCCTACGACTTCGGCCCGGTCACGTTCCGGTCGATCACCGGGTGGGTCGACTATCAGGTGTTCCGCAACGCGGACAACGACTTCACGACCTTCGCCGGCAACGTCGACGCGCAGGAAGACTCGCTCGAGAGCTACAGCCAGGAGCTCCAGCTCGCCTCGAACGGCGGCGGCAGCCTCGACTGGATCCTCGGCTACTACTACTTCAGGGAAGACATCGACTTCTCGGTGTTCTCGAGCTGCCCGTCGGGCAACCGCGGCTCGGCCGGCTGCGGCACGCCGATCGCGGCGGTGCCGGAGACCGAGTCGAACGCGATCTTCGGCCAGGCCTCGTACTGGCTCGTGCCCGACCGGCTGCGCGTGACGGCCGGCGTGCGCTACACCGAGGACACCAAGGACGTGCGACGCGGCGCGGCGACGCTCGGCGCGAACCAGCGCGTGGTCGCGTTCGTGCCGGTCACGGCGGTACCGCCGGTGCTCGGCGAACTCAATCTCGAGTTCAAGAAGACCACGTGGCGCGCGAACGTCGAGTACCACCTGAGCGAGCAGAACATGCTCTACGGCACGGTCTCGACCGGCTTCCGCTCGGGCGGCTTCAACGGCGGCGCGTTCACGAACGCGGCGCTGCAGGGCGAGTTCGGCCCCGAGGACGTGACGGCCTACGAGCTGGGCGCGAAGACGCGCTTCGCCGACAACCGCGTGCAGCTCAACGTGTCCGCGTACCGGAACGAGTTCGAGGACCTGCAGGTCCAGAACCAGTTCATCATCCCGCTGCCGGGCGGCGGGCAGACCACGACCTCGATCATCCTGAACGCCGCGAAGGCGCACAGCCAGGGCGTCGAGGTGGAGCTGGTCGCGGTGCCGGTGGACAACCTGAACGTCGCCGTGTCGGCGACGCTGATGGAGGCGGAGTACGACACCTACCGGAACACGCCGGCCCCGGCGCGGTATACCGGTTTCGTCGACCTGTCCGGCAACCGGATCCCGTACGCACCCGAGTCGAAGATCACCGCGAACGTGAGCTACGACTTCGCGCTCGGCGCACTCGGCACGCTGACGCCGCAGGTGACCGCGCTGTACTCCGGCGATTACTTCCTCACCGACTTCAACACCGTGCTCGACCGCCAGGACAGCTTCACGAAGGTGGACCTGCGGCTCGGCTGGCGGTCGGCGAGCGGCACCTACTCGGCGGAGGCGTTCGTCAACAACGTCGGCGACGAGGTCACGATGAACCGGGCCACGTTCGGCTCGCGCGGCCTGAACCAGAGCTTCGACGCGCCGCGGATGTGGGGCGTACGCTTCGGCGCCCGGTTCTGAGTCCGCCCCGCGCGGAGTCCGACCACGAAGAGGCGGGCGCGAGCCCGCCTCTTCGTTGGCGACGGGAGCCCGGTCGTCGCAACCCTGCAGCAGTCGCGGAGTACGTCGATGAGCGTCGATTTCCACGCCGAGCGGACGGCCTACGTCGGGCGGCTCGCCGCCGCCCATGCGCCGGGCGGGCGTCGGTCCGAGCGCATCGCCGCGCTCTACGCCGACGACGTGGACTGGCACGGTCCACATCCCCTCAACGAGCTGCGCGGCGCGCAGGCCGTGGTCGACGGCCTGTGGGGGCCGCTGCTCGAGTCGGTGCCCGACCTCGAGCGGCGCGACGACATCCTGATGGCCGGCGCCTGGAAGGACTCGCCGTGGGTGGCGGCGACCGGCCACTACGTCGGCACGTTCGCGCGCGACTGGATCGGCATCCCGGCGACCGGCGTGCCGGTGTCCATCCGCTATGGCGAGGTGGCGCGACTCGCGGCCGGCCGCGTCGTCGAGGCATACGTGTTCCTCGACGTGCTCGACGTCATGCGCCAGGCCGGCGTGTGGCCGCTCGCGCCGCCGCTCGGTTCGCCCGAGCGCTGGCCGGGGCCGCACACGCGTGATGGCGTGATCGCAGCGCCGCAGGACGCGGCGGAGTCGAACGCGAGCCTCGCGCTGGTCGAAGCCATGATCCGCGGGCTGATGGAGTTCGACGGCCGCACGCTCGAGAGCATGCGCATGGAGCGCTTCTGGGAAGTCGAGCGGATGATGTGGTACGGGCCCGCCGGCATCGGCAGCTGCCGCGGCCTGAAGGGCTTCCAGGACGTGCACCAGCGGCCCTTCCTGGCAGCGTTCCCGGACCGCGTCGGCGGCAATCACAAGTGCCGGATCGGGGAGGGCGCCTACGTCGCCTCCACCGGCTGGCCGAGCATCCGGGCGACGCACAGCGGCGGCGACTTCCTCGGGCTCGCGCCGACCGGCCGGAAGATCACGATGCGCGTGATGGACTTCTGGCGCCGAGAGGGCGAGCGCCTGGTCGAGAACTGGGTGTTCATCGACCTGCCGGACCTGCTGCTGCAGATGGGCTACGACGTGCTCGGTCGCTACGCCTCGCACCCGGCGCGCGCCAACGTCCGGCGCTAGCGCGCACGACGTCCAGGCGACGAGGCTCAGCCGGAGGCGGACTTCCCGCGCCGCGCGAGCAGCATCGCGATCTCCGCGTCGGCTGCGAAAGCCGCGCCGGATTCCTCCAGCAGCCGGTCCGCCGTGGCCGGATGGCCGAGCGTCGTCGCGAGGTGCACGAGCTGCGCGAGCGTGCGCGCGTCCTGCGGCCGGAACGAGCCGCCGCGACGCCACCAGCTCTCGACCGCGAGCAGTGCGTCGCCGCCGCGTCCGAGCGCCAGCAGTCGCGCGACGAGGTCGCGCGTGAGCGCGTCTGCGATGCGCCGGTCGTCCCAGTCGGCCGCACGGTCGCGCAACTCGCGGTAGCGATCGGGGCTGCGCCCGCCGTCTTCCAGACAGCGCTGGGCGAGCGCCCAGCCCTCCTCGGGGTGCCCCGCGCGGACCCGCGCGTAGACCTCGTCCATCCGCCGCGAGAGTTCGCGGTCGCGCTCCCGCGCGGCTCGCGTCGCGTCGCGTTCGGGCGACTCCATGGGCTCGAAGCCCAGCGCGAGCCGACGTTCGTGGATCGCACCGCCGAGCAGCGTCGCGTAACCGAACAGCAGCAGCTGCCCGAGTGCGAGTTCGGCGAGCAGCGGCAGGGGCGGCAGCAGGAAGTGCAGGCCGGCGATTCCCGGCGGCACCAGCCAGAGCAGGGCGTAGGCGGATCCGAGCCCGCGGGCGACGGCGACACACGCCGCGGGCGACAGCGCGCGCAGCCAGTGGCCTTCGATCGCGAGCACCGCGAGGGAGGCGGGCGCGGCGAGCGCGAGCGCGAGCGCGGCCACACCTGCCACGGTGCGTCCCGCGACGGACTCGAGCGTCTCGACGACGCCGACGGCGACCGCGACGATCGCGAGGGCCGCCAGCGGGCGCCATTCGCCTACCGGGTTCACGGCTTCGATCGAGAGCACCGGGGGCGGCCGCCCGTGGGCCTCGGTCTCGAGCAGCACGAACGCGTACTTCGCGATCCACGACACCAGGATCAGCGCCAGCGGCAGGCCGAGAAGGCCGGCCTGGAACGCGAGCAGGAGGCCCAGCGAAGAGCAGGCGACGAACACTAGCGGCACCGGCGCCAGGGGCCGGAACGCGTGGCCGAACCAGTCGCGCAGCGCCATCGGTTCAGGCGTCCGCGACGAGGTTCGCCTCGAGCGCGTCGTCGGCATTCTTCATCGCATACCCGTGTGGCCTCGCGTCGATTCTGCCGGCTGGGGGCGAGCCGGTCACGGGCGTTCAGGCTGCGCCGGAGGCGTCGGGTAGACTAGCGCGACTCCCGGCTGCCCGGATCCGCCCCCCCCCCCGATGAACACTGCCGTCGAGCCGCTCGCGCGCGCCGTCTGCGTCTACTGTGCCTCGAGCAGCACGTGCCGGCCCGAATACCACGCGCTCGCGCGCCGGCTCGGCGAACTGCTCGCCGACGACGGACGCCCGGTCGTGTACGGCGGCAGCCGCATCGGATCGATGGGCTCGGTCGCGGACGGCGCGCTGTCCCGCGGCGGGCGCGTCATCGGCGTGCTGCCGCGCTTCCTGAAGGACATGGAGCTCTCGCACGACGGGCTGACGGAGTTGCACGTCGTCGAGGACATGCGCACGCGCAAGCACCTGATGCTGTCGAAGTCGGAGGCGGTGGTCGCGCTGCCCGGCGGCTGCGGAACCTTCGAGGAACTGCTCGAGGCGATCACGCTCAAGCGCCTCGGCATCTTCCTGGGGCCCATCGTGATCGTGAACACCAACGACTTCTATGCGCCGCTGCTGGCGCTGTTCGAGAGCGCGGTGCGCGAGCGCTTCATGGACGCGAGGCACCTCGCGATGTGGCAGGTGGTGGACGGGCCCGACGGCGTGCTGCCCGCGATCGCCGCGGCGCCGGAGTGGCCGGCCGAGGCGCGCCGGTTCGCGACGCTCTGAAGTCGAGCCCTCGGCGCGCGCGCAATCGCGAGCGCGTGCCGATTGCGCGGGCGGCCGCGGTTCGGACGGGCTGCGCGTCGGGGGCAACCCGCTGATTTTCAGGGTTCGCGCCCTCTCGCTCCGCGAAGCTCCGCTACCTGCAATCGCTAGCGGATTGCCACGGTCCACGATGGAAACCCGTGCCGTTCAGGCGCACCTTCCCCATGCCAGTCCGAGGTATACCGCGAGAGCGTTCGCGATCGGCTGGCGAAGGAGGGTGAGATGCTCGCCCGCGATGTGTTCCCGAGCAAGATGGAAAGCTACCTCGACCGCTTCGAGCCGTTCGCCGGATTCGACTTCCTGCCGCGGCTCGCGTGGCCGCGCAAGCCGGAACTGTCGGCCGAGTGGCGTCCGAGCGCGGACATCGTCGAAACCAAGGACGAGTTCCTCGTGAAGTGCGAACTGCCCGAGGTCAAGAAGGAGGCAGTGAAGATCGACATCGTCGACGGGATGCTGAGGATCCGCGGGGAGCGCAAGCTCTCGTTCGACGTGACGAAGGACACCGTGCATCGCCTCGAGACGTTCTACGGACGCTTCGAGCGGCTGTTCACGGTGCCCGACAACGTGGATCCGAAGAATATCCGCGCCGAAGTGCTGGACGGCATGCTGAACGTCCACCTGCCGAAGGTGGCGGCGATCCAGCCCAAGCCCATCGAGGTGCCGATCCAGTAGCACCGCGGCGTCCCACCCCGGACGTGCGCGAGGGGCGCCGGCTCGCCGGCGCCCCTGTTTTCGTCGCGACCGCCCCGGCATGCCGTGCGCGTGACGCCTTGCTCCCGCCGATGCGTGCGGGTATACCAGTCCTACACGACCGGAAGCGCCCGCCCGTCGCGGGCCACGCAAGGAATGCGCCCGGATGACGAGAGCGACAGCCGTGCTGCAGGCCGCACGCCAGGAACAGTCTCCCTTCGAAGCATCTTCATCCGCGAATCGCAACGTCGAGGCGCTGCGATTGCTGAACGAGGCGGCGGCGGAACTGCTGATGACCGAAGACAGCGATGCGCTCGTCGCGCGCCTGCTGCCGCGCTTTCACACGTTCCTGAGCGCCGACATCTGCCTCCACTACCGGCTGGTGGACGAGTGCTCGCTGCAGTTGCACAGCGCGCTCGGCATCGACGAGGAAGTTCGCGACAGCTTCGGCAGGCTCGCGATCGGCGAGGGCGTCTGCGGCCTCGCTGCGCACGAGCGCTGCGCGCAGTATGTCGAGGACGTGCAGTCGTCCGAACGGGCCGAGGCGATCGCGATCCGCGGGCTCGGCGTGCACGCGTACGCTTGTCATCCGCTGCTGGCGAGAGGTCGCCTGCTCGGCACGCTCGGCTTCGGTTCGCGCACGAAGGTCGGCTTCGACGACGACGAGCGGCGGGTGATGGCCACGCTCGCGCACTACCTCGCCATCGCGTGGGATCGCCTCGAGGTCGCGCGCCGCCTGGCCGAGAGCGAGTCGCGCTACCGGGACCTCGCGGACACCGTGCCGCAGATGCTGTGGGCCGCCGACGCGCAGGGGCACACGCTGTTCTTCAACCGCCGCTGGTGCGAGTACACCGGGCAGCAGCCCGAGGCGGCGGCCCGCGCCGACCTGCTGCACTTCGTGCATCCGGACGACCGCGCGGCGACGCACGCGGCGTGGCGGGTCGCGGCCGCCACCGGCGCGGCCTTCCGCGCCGAGTTCCGGCTCCGGCGCGCGGACGGCGCGTGGCGCTGGCACCTCACCGACGGCGCGCCCTTGCGCGATGCGAAGGGACGCGTGCTGCGCTGGTGCGGCGGACTCACCGACATCCACGACCGGCGCTGCGCCGAGGCGGCGCACCGCGAGAGCGAGCGGCGCGCCACTGCGCTGGTCGCGGAACTCGCGGTGGCCGAACGCGATCGCGAGGCGCTGCTCGACGCCGAGCGCGCCGCGCGCATGGAGGCCGACCGGGCCGCACGCACGAAGGATGAGTTCCTCGCTACGATCTCGCACGAGCTGCGAACGCCCCTGAACGCGGTTCTCGGCTGGGCGCGGCTGCTGAAGAAACCGGGCCTCGATGCCCAGGCGTTCGCGACCGGTGTGGATGTCATCGAGCGGAACGCGCGCGTGCAGGCGCAGTTGATCACCGACCTGCTGGACGTCAATCGCATCGTCTCGGGCAAGCTGACGCTCGAGCTCGAGACGCTGCAGGTCGGCGACGTCGTCCGGGCGGCGGTACAGGCGGCGGCGCCGGCCGCGGCGGACAAGCGCATCGCGCTCGACGTCGACTTCGCACCGGACCTGCCGGAAGTCGCCGGCGATCCGGCACGCCTGCAGCAGGTCGTGGGCAACCTCCTGACCAACGCTGTCAAGTTCACCCCGGAGCAGGGTCGCATCCGCGTGAACACGCGGCGCCACGGGGCGGGCGTCGAGATCGTCGTCGCGGATTCGGGCGAGGGCATCGAGCCCGACGTGCTGCCGCACGTGTTCGACCGGTTCCGCCAGGGCGATACCTCGATCGGCCGGCGTCACGGCGGCCTCGGGCTCGGCCTCGCGATCGTGCGACAGCTGGTGCAACTGCACGGCGGCGCGGTCACAGCCGAGAGCCCGGGGCGCGGCTGCGGCGCCACCTTCACGGTGACGCTGCCGGCACGGGCGGTCGCGAACTCCGACCTGAGAGCCTCCGGGCGATGGCGCTTCGACGCGCGCGACGCGGTGCCGAAGCTCGACGGACTGCGCGTGCTCCTGGTCGACGACCAGCAGGATGCGCTCGAGTTCCTGCGCCAGACGCTGCGCGACTACGGCGCGAATCCGCGCGTGGCCAGTTCGACGGCGGAGGCGCTCGCACTGCTGCAGTCCGGCAGTGCCGCGGAGCGTCCGGAGTTGCTGATCAGCGACATCGGCATGCCGGGACTCGACGGCTACGAACTGCTGCGGCGCGTACGCGCTCTGTCGGGGTGCGACGCCGAACGGCTGCCGGCGATCGCGCTCACCGCGTTCGCGCGCGATGCCGACCAGCGCGCCGCGTTGGCCTCGGGCTTCCAGGCCCACGTCGCGAAGCCGGTGCAGATGCACGAGCTGTTGTCGGCGATACTGCGGTGGCGGCCACGTTCAGCGCCCGGCCGCGGCAGTGGAGAAGGGCCATGACCGATCCGATCTCGTCCGCCGGCGGTACCGCCCGTCCCGATGCTCGGGAACTGCCCGCGCTGCTCCAGCGCCTGCACGCGGAACTCGCCGGTTCCACCACGCTGGACGCGGAATCCCGCCGCCTGCTCGGCGTCGTGCTGGAAGACATCCGGCGCCTCGAACCGGACCGCCTCGCCGCGACCGCGGCCGAAGCGCCGACGCCCGGCGGGCTCGAGGCGCTGGCGGTGAGGTTCGAGGCCGAGCACCCCTCGCTGGCCGCGTCCCTGCGGCAGATCGCGGACGTGCTCGGCAAGGCCGGGATCTGAGCCGGCGGCTCAGTACTTCGCACCCGGGCGGTACAGGTAGTTCTGCAGTTCGAGCATCTGGCGGCTGAGCCGGCGCTGGACGTCGTGCGCGACGCGCATGATCGCGCGCATCACCTTGTAGACCACCAGCGGCTGCGAGGCGAGCAACTGCTCGAAGTCCGCACGGCCGAGCATCAGCACGCGCGTCGGGCCCGAGGCGACGAGGCTCGCGTAGCGCGGCTCGTCGTCCATGAACGAGAGTTCGCCGACGAGGTCGCCGCGCGAGAGCGAGTAGAGTACGTTCCAGCCGGCGCCGGATTCGACGCGGCGTGCGACGTTGACGCGGCCATCCAGGATGACGTGCAGGTGGCTGTCGCGGGCACCTTCGGGCAGCAGCACCTCGCCGTCGGCGAGGTCGCGCACGCGGACGATGGCGGCGAGCGCTTCGGCTTCGGGCCGGGCGAGTTCCTTGCCCAGCGGAGACGCGAGGACGACGTCGGTGAGCGGCTGCATTCGGACTCCGTGCGGCTGAAAGTTGGCGGGACGCGTGCCGAAACGCGCGCGACGGCAGCGTCCGGGCTTCCCGCAGGCGAACCTTACCCGTAAGGCCGCGCGGCGCGCCAGCGCAGGTGACGCGTGTAGGTGCGATTCGCGGGCGTGAGTACGGCGCCCTCGACGCGGGGCGCGACGAGCCGTCGATTGACGATCACGTACACGGGCGTGGCGGCGTAGCGCCCGAGCAGCCGCGTCTCCGCGGCGCGGTACAGTTCGTGTCGTCGCGGGATCTCGGGACTCGCGCCGGCGCGATCGAGCAGCGCGTCGAACTCGGCGTCCGCGAGGCCGGTGTCGTTGTCGGGTGCGTCCGAGCGGAACATCGACAGCAGCGACCCCGGATCCAGATAGTCGGCCGTCACCGCGGTGACCATCGCGTCCCAGGCCGCCCGGTGCCGGCGCAGCGCCAGGAACGTGCGGAACTCGCGCTCGACGAATTCGACCTCGACGCCGAGCCGCTCCTTCCACCACGCGCCGGCGGCGAGCGCGGTGTTGCGGTTGTTCTCGTTCTGGTGGTGCAGCACGCGCAGACGCAGCGGGCGGTGTGGCCCGTATCCCGCCGAGCGCACCAGCGCCCGCGCGCGGGCGATCCGCGCCGCCGCCGGTTCGCGTGCCCACGTGTACTCGGCTGGCGCGTAGCCACCGAGGCCGGGTGAGACCATGGAGTACCAGGGCAGCTGGCCCGCCTTCAGCACGCGCTCGACCAGCGCCTCGCGGTCGAGTGCCAGCGCCAGCGCCTCGCGCAGCGCCGGGTGCCGGGCGAGCGGCCCCTCCGTCGTGTCGAACACGATCAGGCTGAGCGCCTGCGCGGCGCCTACCTGCAGCTCGGCCGGCCGCTCGGCGCGGGCCCACGCGAGCTGCGTGGCCGGCAGCGTGCTGGTCACGTCCAGGTCGCCCGCGCGGTAGCGCCGCAGTTCGGCGTCGACGTCCGCGATCATCAGGTACTCGACCGCGGCGACCGCCGTGGCGGCGGCGTTCCAGTAGCGCGGGTTCCGCACGAGGCGCAGTCGATCGCCGGGCACGAGCGTCTCGAGCACGTACGCGCCGTTCGACACCAGTCGGCCGGGCTTGGTGTCGAGCGTACCGTCGGGGCCCAGCGACGGCCGGTGCAGGGGGAACGCGACCGGCGCGGTCAGCAGGTCGAGCAGGTATGGCGCAGGCCGCTCGAGGCGGATCACGACGGTACGGGGATCGGGCGCTTCGACGCCGAGCGTCGCGGGAGGCCGGCGGCCGGCCAGCACGTCCGCCGCACCTGCGATCACGCGCAGGCCGTCGGCCGTGGGTGCGCCGGTCGCGGGGGTCACGGCGCGGCGCAGGCCGGCGACGAAGTCGGCCGCGGTCACGTGCTCGCCGTTCGACCACCGCGCACCGTCGCGCAGGCGGAACGTGTAGACGAGGCCGTCGCCGGTGACGCTCCACTCCGCCGCGGCTCCGGGCACGACGCTGCCGTCCGGGGCGTGCGCGGTCAGGCCTTCGTAGAGGTCGCGCGCGATCTGCTCGGAGTAGGCATCGCCGAGACTCTGCGGGTCGAGCGTCGAGACTTCACCGCCGAGCCCGCGACGCAGCGGGCCGGGATCGGTCGCGACCGGGCCGGCGGCGCCCGGTGCCTGCGTCGGTGCCTCGGGCTTGCCGCAGGCGGCGAGCAGCAGCAGCGTCGCGGCCAGGCACGCGGCCGAGAGAGTGCGCGGCCGCCGGCCGCGAAGGTCAGGGGAACGGTCCATCACCGCGGCTCGGGTCCAGCGCCGCCGGCACGGCGGGCTTCCGATTATCGCGGCTCGACGCAGGGCTCGGACTTGACGGCCCGCTCAGTTGGCACGCGCGGCGGTTCGGGCGTCGCGACGGTCGGCGAGGGTGACGGCGGCGCCCGGAGCGCCACGCGCTTCTCGGTCCGGGGCGGCTGCACGATCAGGCGGGCACCGCGCTCGAGGGTGACGTACGACCAGCCCCAGTGCAGCAGCACCGCCAGCCGGTTCCGGAAGCCGGCGAGAAAGACGAGATGGATGAACAGCCACATCCACCACGCGAGTCTTCCGGCGAAGTGCAGGCGCCGGATTTCGGCGATCGCGTGGTTGCGGCCGATCGTCGCCATCTGGCCGCGATCGAAGTACGCGAAAGCCTTCCGCGGGCGGCCCTTCGGTTCGCCCTTCAGCAGCCGCGCCACGTGGTGCCCCATCTGCAGCGCGACGCCGCCCACGGCCGGCAGTTCGGCCGACTTGTTCGGCGGCCGGTAGTGCGCGAGGTCGCCGATCACGAAGATCTCGGGGTGGCCCGGCAGCGAGCAGTCGTCGTTCACGAGCACGCGGCCCGCGCGGTCGCGTTCCGCCGGGAGCCACGCGCCCACGGGCGAGCCGTGCACCCCGGCCGCCCAGATCACGTTGGCGCTGCGCACCCGCTCGGCGCCGAGCGCGACGCCATCGGGCGTGATGTCCGTGACGCGCGTGTTCAGCCGCACGTCCACGCCGCGCTCGCGCAGGAAGCGGATCGCGCTGTCGCCGAGCGAGGGCTCGAACATCGTCAACGCGCGCGCACCGGCTTCGACCAGCAGCACCCGGGCGTCACGGGGATCGATGCGGCGGAAGTCCTGGCGCAGCGCGTCCTTCGCGAGTTCCGCCAGGGCACCGGCGAGCTCGACGCCGGTGGGGCCGGCGCCGACGACGACGAACGTGAGTTCGCGCGCGCGCGCGACGGGATCTTCGAGTGCCTCCGCGCGCTCGAACGCGCCGAGCACGCGCTCGCGGATGCGGGCGGCATCCGCGAGCGTCTTGAGAGACGGGGCCGTCTGCTCCCACTCCGGGTGGCCGAAGTAGCTCGACTCGACGCCGGCCGCGACGACCAGCACGTCGTAACCGAATGCGCCCACGGAGGTGTCGACGCGTCGCGCGCGGGCGTCGACCCCGGTGACCTCGGCCTGCAACACCCGGACGTTGCCGGCCCTGCGCAGCAGGAAGCGGATCGGTACGGCGATGTCGGTGGCGCCCAGCGCCGAAGTGGCGACCTGGTACAGCAGCGGCTGGAACACGAAGTGATTCTGCCGATCGAGCAGCGTGACGTCGAAACCCGGATGATTCGCGAGCTTCCTGGCGAGCGCGATGCCGCCGATGCCGCCGCCCACGATGACCAGCCGGCGCGGGCCGTCCGCCGCAGCAGTGGAGGAGGCGGGGTCAGGGCGGCGCGCAGGAAGTCCGGTCATCGATCGAATCCCTCCCTGGCCGGCGGCGCTTCGGGATCGGTCCAGCAGCGCCGTCCTGCGCGCGTACACGGTTCGAGCCCCGGCGGAAGTGCCGACGGGGCGCTCTTGGCATCAACCGGCGACCGTCCGGCCCGGCGGCTCCGGGCGGCCGTAGTCGAACCAGTCCACGCAGCCGTAGGTATCGTGGGGTCGCGCCCGCACCGTCTCGGCGCGCGTGGGTTCCGTGCGGTACCACCGCTCTGCGCTCCGCTTCGCCCGTTCGCGGCGGTGCGCCTCTTCCTGGTTGGCTTCGTGTCTCGGCATCCCTCTGCTCCGCATCCTCTCCCTCCTGGAGAGCGCACTTCATGAGTGTGTACGAAAGCCGTACATCCGGCTTCGTGTTTCGTCGCAGGACCGGGAACTCTTGAGATACGGCGATTGCGAATCCGCAGGTCGAAGCGCAGTCGGCGGTGGCGATGGCGTCCCCCTGCATCCGGAGCTCGACGGCCCGGACGGCGAGCCCCGGGTCCCGGCCCAGGGCCAAGGCTCGTCCAGGCACGAGAAGGCCGGGCGCCGCGGCTGCGCACGGCGCCCGGTCCCCCGCGCGAGGGTCGTCCGCGATCGCGGGTGCGCGGCCTCAGGCGTTGCCGGAAAGGCCGGCCGACGGCGAGCCCGGCCGCGCCATCGGCCGGCGCGCATAGGAACGCAGCATCCACGCCATCTTCTCGTGCGCCTGCATCACGCCGGTCACGAAATCCTGGGTGCCGAGGTCGTTGACCTTGCCGCAGCGCGCCGCGAACTCGCGCATGCCGCGCGCCATGTGCTCGTGATCGGCCAGCAGGCGCTCCTCCATCCGCCCCTCGGTGCATGCGCCGCCGGGCACCTCCTGCAGCGTCGCGAGTTCCAGGAACTCGCCCATCGACCCGGTCGCGTAGCCGCCGATCACGCGGATGCGCTCGGCCGCCTCGTCCATGATCTCGTCGAGCTGCTCGTACTGAGTCTCGAACAGCTTGTGGAGTTCGCTGAAGTCCGGGCCCTCCACGTTCCAGTGGAAGTTCCGCGTCTTGACGTACAGCAGCACCTCGTCCGCCAGCATGCGCTGGAGTCCGCCGACGACTTCGGTCAGCGCCTTCGCCTCGAGGCCGATGTCGACGCCCGGGCCGCTGGCCTCGGTCTGCATGGCGGGCTGGTCGGCGAGCACGCCCGTCTGCGGGCCGGTCGACGATGTGGACGGGGTCTGCGAATTCTGCCGCTTCATGAGTGCCTCTCCATGGCTCACGGGTGAACCCCTGATCTTCCCCGAACTCGACCGCTCTGCGGCGGCCGCGCTCGGAAGGCGCACGCGGCACGGCGGCGCGCGTGGACGTTGCGCACGGCCGTGCCGCGACGGTACACCGGGAGACGCTGGGCCGGTCGAAGCCCGTCGGGAACGTCATGGCGCCGGCGGTTCCGGGGTTCCCGACGGGAGCCGGGCCACGCGTTGAGGAATCCTGCGGACGCTGCGTCACAGTAGCCGGGACCCGCGCTGGAGAAGTCACATGGTTCACCCGCACGAGCGCGACTGCCGGACTGCCACGGGTGCGTCCCGGCTGCCGGGCGCGGTGGCGGTACTGGCGCTCGCGCTGGCGGGC
>Ga0315900_10003013_pt1 | contig 25036 bp, 18 predicted proteins | sample LakEriMetagenome_FD_203521 | JGI IMG/M metagenome (GOLD analysis project Ga0315900, IMG submission 203521) | Freshwater fungal communities from buoy surface, Lake Erie, Ohio, United States - Buoy 12 MA114 | ecosystem: Environmental > Aquatic > Freshwater > Lake > Lake biofilm | place: USA: Lake...
CACCGTTCTTCGCTCTTCCATCGCCGCCCGCACAATCGCACACGCCAACGGATGCTCGCTGCCCCGCTCCGCCGCCGCCGCAAGCCCCAGCACCGCCGAGCGCGTCCACCCCTCCGCCGCGGCCACACGCTCGACCCGCGGCCGCCCGCGCGTCAGCGTCCCGGTCTTGTCGAACGCGACAACATGCAACCCCGCCGCCGCCTCAAGAGCCGCCGCGCTGGACACAAGCATGCCCCGTCGCGCACCGATCCCCGTCCCCACCATGATCGCCGTCGGCGTCGCCAGCCCCAGGGCGCACGGACACGCGATGATCAGCACGCTCACCGCGGCGTGCACCCCCATCGCCAGCCGCTCTCCCGCCGGCCCCCACACCATCCACGCCGCGAAACTCAGCGCGGCGAGCCCCATCACCATCGGCACGAACACCGCGCTGACCCGATCCACCAGCCGCGCGATCGGCGCCGCGGTCCCCTGAGCCTCTCGCACAAGCCGGACCACCCGCCCCATCGCCGTGCCCGCCCCCACCGCCGACGCCCGCACCCGCAGCACGCCCGTGCGGTTGAGCGTTCCCGCGAACGCCCGCTCGCCAACGCCGCGAACCACCAGCGCCGCCTCGCCCGTGAGCGCAGACTCATCAACGTCGGACCGCCCCGTCTCGATCACCCCATCAACGCCGACCCGCTGGCCCGGCCGCACAATCACGATCTCTCCAACTCGCACGCGCGACGCCCGTACGGCCACCTCCGTCCCGCCGCGCTCCACCATCACCCCCATCGGCGTCAGCCGCACCAGCCCCCCGATCGCCGACGATGTCCGCGCCGTCGCGCGCCGCTCGAGCAGCCGACCAACGAGCACGAGCACCACGATCACCGCCGCCGCCTCGAAGTACACCGTCGGCCCATGCCCCGCGTGCGCCCCACGGTCCGCGCCCGCGGATGCGATGATGACCTGAACCAGCGAGTACACGAACGCGATCCCCGTCCCCATCGCCACCAGCGTGTCCATGTTCGCAACCCGCCGCAGCACGCTCCGCCACGCCCCCGCGAACATCGAGCCCCCGGCGAGAACGAGCACCCCGAACGTCAGCACCGCCTGCACCCACGCCCCGCCGAGCCCCGACAACCACGCCCCGACTCCTCCAACACCCGCGAGCATGCCGTGTGACATCGCAAGCACCACCACCGGCGCACCGAGCGCAGCCCCGATCAGCACCCGCCGGCGGAGCCTCCGTTCCTCAACCGCGCCGTCCTGCGCCAGCCGCGCCAGCAGCGCATCCTCGGCATCCTCCGCATCAGCCTGTACTGCCGCCTCGCCAGCGTCGCCACCCGCATTACCACCCGCATCGCTGGCCGCATCGCTGGCCGCATCGCCACTCGCCCCTTCGGAGCCTCCATCTCCTTCCGCTCGCCTCGCTCCGCTCTCCCCCGCCACCTCCGCCGAATACCCCGCGCGATCAACCGCCCGCACCAACTCCGCAACATCCGCCGAACCCGCATCGACCCCGAGCGTCGCCATGCGCGTCGCGAAGTTCACGCTCGCCGATGTCACCCCGGGCTGCTTTTCCAGCACGCGCTGCACGTGCGCCGCGCACGCCGCGCACGACATCCCGCCGATCGCCATCTCAACGCGCCGGCCGCCAGCTCCACCAGCACTCGCATCAATCCCGATTCCTGTACCGCCACCGCCACCCAATCCTGTTGCCCCTCGCTGGTCCTCCTCGCCCGCACGCATCGTTATGGCTCCAGATCGAACAGGCCCTTAGAACAGAATCCGCAGTCCAAGCGTCACGACAAGATCCACCTCCGGCCGCTCGCGCACCTCCTGCACCATCGGCAGCCCGATCGTCGCCTCGAGCGCGAACGTCCTGGCCTCGTACAAGATCCCCGGCCCCGCGATCACCTCCACATCACCATTGGTCTCGTACAACCCGTTTGCCTCCAGAGTGACATACGTCGCCGCCTCAGACGCGGCCGAGTACTCCACCGGCGAAAGCCGAAACAGGTACGAAGTGTCGAACCGAACCGCATCATCCGGCCCATCGCCCGCCCGCGTGTTGAACGCGTCGCCGCCGGTGTTGAACTTGTACACGATCGACTGGTTCACGCCGTGCCGCCCGAGAATCGCCGTGAACACCGCCCCGACGAACGGGTCGAATGAGTGGCTCGAGAAGTCCCCATCCCCGCTCGGTACCTCCACACCGCCGACCACCGCCAGCCGCAGCGAGTCCACCGGGTTCAGGTCCAACTGCCACGGCCGGTGCTTGATCGACAACGAAATGTCGTTGACCCCGAACCGCCGCGTCGCGTGCCGGCCGTGCGCCACCTCCGCGGCGTACGCCATCGGCACCTCCAGACTCAGCGAAGTGTCCCGACGCAGCCCGTAGGTCAGCGTTGTCGTCGACACGACCTTGGTGATGTCACGCGCCTCCGGCGAGGGATCATCGCCGAACGACACATACTGAACCTTCTGCCGCATGTACAGCCGCCCCGCCGCCGGCTGCGTCGCCGCGGGCGTGTGCGTCGCCTCCTGCGCCATCACCGGCACGCTCGCCCCAGCGACCGCCACCATCGCCGCCGCGATCGCGCACGCGCTCCGACTCACGGCCGCACCTCCACCTTCTTCAGGCTGAACCCGCTCCGATCAACCGCCCGCGCAAGCTGCCGGCGCGTCACCGGCGTCTTCCCGTCAAGCCCCACGCGCACCTCGCCGCTGCCCATGTCCACCGACACAGTCTCAACCCCGGGCACCTCCTTGAGCGTGTTGTCGACGTTGTTCGCGCACAGCGGACAACTCATCCCGAACACCGTCAGCACCGCCTCGCGCCCCTCGATCGTCCGATCGTCCGCGATCGCCTCGTTCACCGACGCATCCGCCCGCGGCCGCTCCACCCCGCAACCGCCCAACACCGCAAAGCCGGCCGCGCCAGCCAGCATCACCGTCCAGACAACCGCGACGCCGATCCGCCGTTGATTCAACTTCATGTGCTTCTCCTTTGCATGAGAACTCGCGCTCACTCCCGGATCGCCACAGCCGTCACGCCGCACCCGCGCCCCGCCTCACCGCGACACCTTCGACACCAGGTCCAGCACCTCGTCGATCATCGCCTCGCGGTCCGGCCCGCGCCGCTCCATCGCCGCCGCGGCACAGTGCTCAAGGTGATTCCGCAGCACATTCCCCGCAACCGCCAGCAACGACGCCCGCACCGCCGCGATCTGCGTGATCACATCCGCGCAGTACCGATCCCCCTCCACCATCGCCGCCACGCCCCGAACCTGCCCCTCGATCCGCCGCAACTGCGCCAGATTCCGCCGCTTGATCTCCGCATCCACCCCGTGCGCCACACCGCCCGGCCCGACGCGGCCACTCCCGCGATCAACTTCAGCCTCTCCCCCTCGGCCCACCGCACAGCCACACCCGCACGCGGCGTCACTGCCCACCGATCGCGCCTCACCCGCACCCGCACCCACACCATTCCGCGACTTGCCGCCCTTCTCACCCTGCTTTTTGCCACGTGTACTCATGCACGATTATACCCCCACGGGGTATATTGGTTGCTCCCGCTTCCGGCCCGTTCACACCGATCCACTCGCCACTTCCCCCTCACCTCGGCGGCCCGAAGCCTGCTTGTACACTCAACGAAGCCCGCGACGGATTCCCCACCTCCCGCACCACGCGCCCTTCCACCCGCCGCGCTCATCCCGCGCGACCCAATCCCCCGGAGCATCACGTGCCGCTCAACTCCACACCGCGCCGCATCACTTCACGCGCCTCCGCCGCATTGGCATCGCTCTGTCTCCTCACCCCCCTCACCCCCGCCGCGGTCGCGCAGAACCTCCTGCCCAACGGCAACTTCGAACTCGGCAACACCGGCTTCTCCTCCGATTACTCCTTCTCCTCCGGCGGCAACTGCTGCGAGGGCCAATACACCGTCCGCTCCAACGGCTCATCCTTCAACGGCTCCTTCGTCAACCCGCCGCCCTCCATCCCCGGCTCCGTGCTCATGATGGTCATCAACGGCTCGACGGTTCCCAACCAGCGCATCTGGTTCGCCACCGTCAACCCCCTGCCCGGCCGCACCTACCGACTCACTCTGCACGCCGCCACCGCCGTCGCCGGCGGACCCGCCAGGCTCCAATGGCAACTCAACGGCAGTCTCATCGGCACCCCGACCACACTGCCCAACGGCACGCAGCTCTGGATCGCCCACTCCGCCCTCTGGACCGCCCCGCTCACCGCCGGCCCCTCCGTCGTTGCCGTCCGCAATCTCAACACCTCCACCTTCCCCAACGACTTCTACATCGACAATCTCACCATGACCATCGCCGCGTGCTCCCCCGCGGACATCGCCAACACCGACGGCGAAACACGCCTGACCGACCCCATCCTCGGCGGGTCCGACAACGCCCTCGATAACGGCGACTTCATCGCCTTCTTCACCGCCTTCTTCGCGCCAGAGTCCGACCCCACGCGCCTCGCGGCGGACATCGCCAACACCGATGGCGAAACCATCCTCACCGGCGGCGGCCCCGACAACACCCTCGACAACGGCGACTTCTCCGCCTTCTTCGCCGCGTTCTTCCTCGGCTGCCAGTAACCGCACGAGGCGCAGCTCGATCCTGGCCCATGTCCTGCAGGCTCAGGTACTAAGTCTCCGAGGCGGAGCGAGCGCTCGCATCCGATCAGCAGCCCGACCTCATCCTCTCCGACGCGCTCGCGACTCGACCCTCCTCCGGCCAGCACGCTCAGCCATCGCGCGCCGCCACCCGCGGCTCTCGGCAGAACCTCATCGTCAGCATCCGCCAGATCCTCAACTTCTCACTGCGCCACTTTGCCGCTCTGCCAGTGCGCCACGCCCCCCGCCTTCGCTCCCCACGCCGCGCGCACTTCGCTCAGCAGCCTCTCCGCCGCCCGCCGCGCACGCGCTCGCACCGCCCGGCTCTCTCCCTCATCCGACGCCAGCCGCCCCACCGTCGCGGCGATCGACGCGTGCGCCCCATCGCGTGCCGCAAGCCGCCAGGCCACCCGCTCGGCACACCACGCCCCCGCCACACGCTGCATCACCCGATCATCGAGCAGCATCGCCTGCAGCGTCGCGGTCCCCGCTCGCATCAGCGTCCCGTCCCCCATCAGATCACCCGCGATGATCAGCCCCCGCGCCGCCGCAGCGCGCGGGCGATGCTCACCGCCCGATGCCGCCGACACTCCCTGATCGCCAAGTCCACCGTCGCCAGACCCATCGCCAACTCCGCTCCGCCCCGCCGCATCCAGCAGCGCCGCCCGCACCTCTGCCGAGGCACCCTGACACCTCCGAATGTGCCGCGTCAGCGCGTCGATCGCGTTGGCCCGCAGCCTCGCTGTCGCCGGCCCGGTCGCACGCGTCACCTCCACCAGCGTCGCCACCACCGAAGACTCATCGCTCTCCCCGAGCACCGATGCCCCCGTCGCCGCGCTCATCGGCCACGCCGCGGCATCCACACCCCGCACAAACTCCGCGATCGCCCGCGCATACCGCCCGCCCAGCCCACGCGATGAAATCTCCAGCAGCCGCCGGGCATCGTGCGCATCATGCCCCGCGCCCGCCTCGCGCCCCTGCACGCTCCGCAACTCCATCATCCGCGCCGGCACGGTGCTCAGCACGGCCTCAGCGACCCCGCCGCGCACGCCGTCCGCCGCACCCGCGATGGCCCCAACACCCGACCCGTGCTCGGCCGCGCTCGCCCGCCCGCGCCAGGCCTGCTCCGCGATCGACCGCACCGCCGCGTGCGGGCTGCGACGCAGCAGCCGAATCAGCCGCCGACGCTCGCCCTCCGGCAACGCCTCGCGCCGGCTCGTCGCCAGCAGTTCCAGCGTTGCCGATCGCGCCACACGCCCGTCGGCATCGAAGCACGCATCAACTAGGCACGCCGGTCGCCGCGCCAGCCGACCGCCTTCGCGCACCAGCGCCAGCCGCACTTCCACACGCTCATCGGCCAGCATCGGCGCCAGCGCCGCATCCCGTCCGCGTGCCCCCATCGCCTGCGCACACACCCACCGCACCGCCCCCACGCCGCGCTCCACACCGCCGCCCCAGAACTCCGGCCCCGCCACACCGCCGGTCTCAGCCGCCACACCGGCGCTGAGCGCCGCTCGCCGACGAGGATTGAGCACCAGGTGCGATCGCTCCAGCACCCACGTCAGGTCCACACCGCGGCCCCGCGGCCCCAGCAGCCGATCCCGCGCCGCCGACGCCAGCCCCGGGTACTTGATCCACACGAACGCCGCGCCGCTGACCAGCCCCGCACCGACCTCCTCCTCCGCCGCACGCCGCAGACGGCTGCGCGCCACAAGTTGGGCCGGGTGCTGCTCATCATCCAGCCAGTTGCGCCGATCGCCCACGCTCACCGCGCTGTCGCTCACCGTCGTCGCCATCCGCATCCACAGCCCGATCACCGATGCACGCCGATGCCGGTCGAACAACTCCGCCGCGCGATCCAGCCCCGCCATCACCCCGCGCACGCCGCGGCCATCCTCCGCCGCCAGCACACCCTCCGAGCCGCACAGCGCCGCCAACGTGCGCTCCGCCGCATCACCCACCGTCGCATCGCCATCGGCGAGGCTCGAGGCGACCGCCACCGCCAGCGCGTGCATCCCCGCTTGTCCGATCACCTCCAGCGCCCCGATGCGCTCGGCCACCGTCGCCCCGCCAAGCCGCGCACGCAGCTCGGCCTCCAGCCGCTCGCCCCCGACCGCGACCGCGGCCTCTCGCGCATCGCGCGTCAGCGCGGGCCACACCCGCAGCACCTCACACTCCACCGCCCGATCATCACCGCTGCCTCCCCCGCTCACCCGCGCCAGCACGCCGCCCCGCTCGCGCCCGCGGGCCATCAACTCGATCAGATCCGCCGAAAGCGAGTCAACATCTTCCCCCGCCGCGCGCGCGGACACGATCGCGTCCGCCAGCGCCTTGGCCGTCCCGGCCGCACCCCCGCCCGCCAACCGCCGAATCCATCCGGCTGCTCCCATCGGCATGTTGTCCTATCGACCGACCGACCCGCCGGGCTGGAAAACCCCTCGCGAGGAGTTCGCCCTCGTCCGGTGCCGATCCGGAGCTCATCGGCCTACCCGATCATCCGACAGTTTCTCAACTCCCTCCACACCACCTCTTCAAGGGTGAATTCTTGACAGGCCCCCAAGATCTTGTGGGAACCCCCGCCCTTCCGCTCAGGCGGTGGTATGATCCACCGATCTTCACAGAACCAAGAAGTTCTTCGTAATTGGTTCTCGCAGGTTGACCGTTCGCCAGTACCATCGGAGCCGCAGGCATGGACACCCCGTCTTCCTCGTCGCACCACTCCGCGTCCGACTCCTCTCGAGCCTCCGCCATGCGTCAGACGACACCCTTCCTTCAGCCCGCCGCGTCGGCCTCCAAACGCACCATCTCTTCGCTCGGCCAGAAGGCCCCCGCCGCCGCCCCGGCCGTTCACAACCTCATCCTCTATAAAAAGCCCCTCCATCCGGAACTCTTCCAGATGAAGGCCCGCAAGAACATCGTCCACGGCCCATCCGAGCTCGAAGCCTGGCTCATGAACGGCTCGCACATGGTCCGCTTCCAGCACAAGACCCTCTGCCTTAGCGAACTGGTCACCGATGTCGACGGCGGCCTGCCCCTGACCGGTGCCGTCGCCAGTTTCCAGTGCCTCAACGAGAGGGACTTCGAGCAGTCCTTCCGCGAACACGGCGTGAATTACATCACCACCGTGCAAACCGAGAATCTCTCCGACAGCCTCTACCGCGCGACCTACCAGGAAATGCTCGCCTTCGCTCAGGAAACCGACAGCCTCAAGGTCGCCTACGACTCGGCCGTCGGCAACGGCAAGAACCTTTCGGTTCTGCACCTTGTCCGCCTGGCCCGCGAGATTCACGCCGAGGCGTACCACCTCTTCGCCCAGGGCGGATTGGTCCTGCGGACGCAGACGATCTTCGAGTTCCGGTGATCAATTCCGCGCCCGCGGCGTGCGCTCCCGCCGCAACTGTCCAAATCCAACTCCGCGGGTGGCCTCCCTTGCCCGCGGCCCCCAGCGCGTGAATAATCCGCGATCATGGTGCGATCGTTCGCCATTCCGCCTTCGATTACCCGGCCCCGTGTGGGCTGAGCCGGGCGGACGCACCCCAACGTCCCCAATCCGTCTCATCCCCGCTGACGGGGCTTGACCGAATCAATGTTCCACGTGGAACATCGAGCGGTTCGTTCGTTCCCTGACTCAACACCACGCCGACACGTTCGCTCCCACGACTCCGGACCCCGACCCATGAGCCAGACCAATCCCGAAGCCGATCAGGGCAAGTCGCCCTTCCGCAACACCCTCAACCTCCCCAAGACCTCCTTCGCGATGAAGGCCAACCTCGTGCAGAACGAGCCGGCCAGTCAGAAGCGCTGGGCGACCCTCGCCGATGGCAACGGGCTCTACGCGCTGCTGCGCCAGAAGCGCGCCGGCTCGCCGCGGTTCGTCTTTCACGATGGCCCGCCGTACGCCAACGGATCGATCCACCTCGGGCACCTGATGAACAAGTGTCTGAAGGACTTTGTCGTCCGCAGCAAGACGATGGCGGGCTTCGACTGCGCGTTCGTGCCCGGGTGGGACTGTCACGGCCTGCCGATCGAGCACAAGGTCATGCAGGAGTTTGTCGAGAAGGGCAAGATGGAAAAGCTCGCGACGCTGAGCGAGGATCAGCGGCGCATGGTCGTCCGCCGCGAGTGCCAGGCGTACGCGGAAAAGTACGTGAAACTCCAGGGCGGGCAGATGCAGCGGCTGCTGACCCTGGGCGACTACGCCGACCCGTACCTGACGATGAAGCCGGCCTTCGAAGGCGCGACGCTGGAGGTGCTGGCCGACCTGCTCAAGCAGGATCTGGTCTTCCGCGCGCTCAAGCCGGTGCACTGGTCGGTGGCGAATCAGACCGCGCTGGCCGAGGCGGAGCTCGAGTACGCCGACCGGCAGGACCTGTCGGTGTACGTCGACTTTGAGTGCGATGATGGCGATAAGGTCTACGCGCGCTTCGGGCTCAAGCCCGCGGGCGATGAGATGACCGGCGATGAAGATGAGGAGGAAGTCGAGAACGCCTCGGCCAAGCCGATCGCCGGCACGGCCCTGGCGCAGAAGCCGAGCTTCATGATCTGGACCACCACCCCTTGGACGCTGCCGGCGAACCTGGCGATCGCGGTGAATCCGGACTTCGAGTACGCGCTGGTGTGGGTCGATGGCAACGTGACGATCGTCGCGAAGGAGCTGGTCGAGAAGGTCATGCAGATGTCGCGCGCCGAGGAAGTCGTCGTGCTCGGCGTGACCCGCGGCCAGAACCTCATCGGCCTGCGCTACCGCCATCCGTTCATCAACCCGCTGGCCGGCGAGGGCGTCGCGGCGGTGACGGGAACGCCGGCGCCCGCCGTGTTCACCGTTGTCGGCGCGGACTACGTCACGCTCGAGGACGGCACGGGGCTGGTCCACACCGCGCCGGGGCACGGCGTCGAGGACTACCAGACCGGCCTGCGCATCGGTCTGCCCATCTACTGCCCCGTCCGCGGCGATGGCACGTACGACGACACCGCGCCGGCGTGGCTCCGCGGCGTGGATGTGTGGAAGGGCAACGAGATGGTCGCCGAGCGCCTGCGCCAGAGCGGGCATCTGTTCCATGAGCACACGTTCATGCACAGCTATCCGCACGACTGGCGGAGCAAGACGCCGACGATCTTCCGCTCCACCGAGCAGTGGTTCGTGGGTGTCGATCGCCCGCGGCGCGACGGCGGGACGCTCCGCACGCTGGCGCAGGCCAGGACCGATGCGGCGGCCGCGGACAACGTGAAGTTCGTGCCCGAGTGGGGACGCAACCGGCTCCGCGGCATGCTCGAGAGCAGGCCGGACTGGTGCATCTCGCGCCAGCGCGCGTGGGGCCTGCCGATCCCGGCGTTCCTGTACATCGGCGGCGATGGCAAGGAGCGTGCGCTCATGACGCACGCGAGCGTGCGGGCGGTGGCGCAGGTTGTCCGCGCCAAGGGGAGCGATGCGTGGTTCACGCTTTCGCCGAGCGAATTGCTGGCGGGCTACGACGTGAACGCGGATGCCGATGCGCCGGCGGAGCTGAAGGGTGCGGGTGGCGCGGGGGGCACTGGCGGTGCCGCGCTGATGGCAACGCTGCGCAAGGGCAACGACATCCTGGATGTGTGGTTCGAGTCGGGCTCGAGCTGGGCCGCGGTGATGAAGGAGCGCGGGCTGGCGTTTACGTCCGCGGATCATCGCGATGTGGTGGACCTGTACCTGGAAGGGTCGGACCAGCACCGCGGGTGGTTCCAGTTGTCGATGCTGCCGGCGCTCGGCGTCATGGGCAGGCCGCCGTATCGCACGCTGCTGACGCACGGGTTCATCAACGACAAGGACGGGAAGAAGCTCAGCAAGAGCCGCCCGGATGCGAAGCAGTACGAGGTCGAGAGCCTGCTGGCCAACTACGGCGCGGATGTGATGCGCTGGTGGGTGGCGAGCCTGTCGTACGAGAACGATGTGAAGGCGGACCTGGAGTTTTTCACGCTCACGGGCGAGAGTTACCGCAAGATCCGCAACACGCTGCGGTTCCTGCTGAGCAACCTGTACGACCTGCCGCGGGCGGGCACGTCTGGTGCGGGGGGTGCGGGGGGTGCGGGGGGTGCGGGGGGTGCGGGGGGTGCGGGGGGTGCGGACGCAACGGGATTGGGCGCAAGCGCCCTGAGCCCGTACTCGCTGGATGCGTGGGTGCTGGGCGAGCTCGATGCGCTCAGCGAGCGGGTGCGTGCCGCGTACGAGGCGTACGACTTCCGCGGGGCCAGCATCGCGATCTACGACTTCTGCAACGACACGCTCAGCGCCAAGTACCTGGCGGCCACGAAAGACAGGCTGTACTGCGATGCGCCGGGCTCTGCGCGGCGGCAAAGCACGCAGCGGGCGATGTTCACGCTGTGCCAGACGCTCTGCCGCCTGCTGGCGCCGATGCTGCCGCACACGGCCGATGAGGCGTACCGCGCTCTGCACGAAGGGGACGCGGGCGCGTGCGTGCACGCGGAGACGTTCGCCGGCCCGACGCTCAGCCCGCGCGATGCCGCGGCGTGGGCCTCGGCGATGGAGGTCCGCGAGCGTGCGCTGCGGGCGATGGAGGAAGCCAAGGGAACGCTGGGCGTCGACTCTCCGCTGGAGATGGGCGTGGTGCTGCCCGATGGCGACGGCGTGCTCTCGAAGTTCGACGCGACGGACCTGGCGGACCTGCTGGGCGTCAGCCGCGTGCGGGTCGACCGCGCCGCGGCGTCGATCGGCGTTCAGGACCTCCGCACCGAGCCGCGGTGCGAACGATCCTGGAAGCGCGACGGCACGGTCAAGGCCCGCGAGAAGCACGGCGGGGCGCTGCTCTGCGACCGGTGCGCGGCGGCGCTGTGATGAACGCCCGGATGCGTTTAGGCAAAGAGTAACGGCGGACGTTGACGCCCACGCGGCAGTGTTCATAATGTCGTGACATGAGCGAGTCCTCGAACGAGAAGTGGATAATGTTCCCCGGCGTTGAGGGCGATGCGCACTACTTCGTACGCTTGGATGTCGCGTTCGGTGCTGAGCGTGACCCAGGGGCGACGACGCACATCCGGGTCCGGCTCTCGTACGACGGGACGACGGCCAGACCGAACGGGCTGCCGACCACGGAGGCGTTCGACCGCATGGTTGCCGTGGAAGAGGCGCTCGTCGCGTCGGCATCGGCCACGGCGGCGGTTCTCGTGGCGTCGCGTGTCGGTGGTCACGAACGAGACTTCCACTTCTACGCGCGGGATGGCCGAGCGACGGCGGCGGAGTTCCGAAGGGTTCTCGATGCCTGCCCGGAGTGGCGGCCCGAGGTTCTCATTGCAGACGATCCGGGGTACACGGCACTCACGCCGTTGCAACCGACACTCTGGCAGGTGCAGTTCGCGCAGAACTCCAGCGTCGTCGCGGCTCTGGCTGAATCCGGAAATGACGCGACCCGCCCTCGACCGATCGATTTCTGCGCGTTTTTCCGCACCGAGAGTGGCCGGCGTTCGTTCGCGGAAGTGCTCGTGGCCAACGGGTTCGAGGTTGACTCGGAGGCACTGGCTTCGCCCGCGCGGGATGACCGCGATGTGCCGTGGGAACTGGAGTTCCGACGGGTGTGTGAGATTGAGATTTATAACCTGACAGATATCACCACGTACCTGGAAGAGTGCGCTTCGGAGCACGATGGAGAATTTGACGGCTGGGAGACGATCATCGTGCCGCGGGAGTGACGGGCACCGCGCGGAGTCAGAAGCGCGGGACCAACCCGCTGCCCGACCGCGCGGCCGGTTTGTCGGGGCTTGGCGAGGCGCCGGAGCCCTCTTGCGTGAGCGTTCGATCAACGGACGGACGGTTCCTTCTTTGCGGATCCGGCCGCGCCGACTCTGCGCCCAAGATCGGGCAATCGGTGCAACAGACCCGTTGAGAAGAACCCGAAGTAACGCAGCGCATGACGCCGCAGAGAGTTGAGCATCAATCGCCGATGCCGGGGGCTGCCGCCCCCCGGCACCCCCCGCTCGGAGTTTGATGGCCGTTTACCGGCGGCTTGCTCGCGGAGCCTCGCTGCGCCGCCGGCAACGGTCGTGCGCACTGCGTGCGAAGAAGGGGGCGCTGCGCGAGAGTTCAGAGTTCACATTTGGAAATGAACAAATCGGAGGAGCGTTCGGACGGATGAGGTCGGGGCACTGGTCGGGCGTGGGCGCCCCCTCCGCCTCGAAGACTCGCCCCCCCAACACCTCCCCCGGTAGGAACCGGGTGAGGAGCTTTGGTTCTCGCGGGGGTTATGGGCAGCCTTGGAAGAAGAGAGAGAAGAAGGCGGAGAAGTCGCCGTTGTCGATGATGTTGTCGGGGCCGCCGAGGGGTGGCGTGGGGTTGGCGTCGGAGTTGGCGATGTCTGCGGCGAGGCGTGTGGGGTCGGATTCTGGGGCGAAGAAGGCGGCGAAGAAGGCGACGAAGTCGCCGTTGTCGAGCGTGTTGTCGGGGCCGCCGAGGGCGGGGTTGGAGAGGCGGGTTTCGGCGTCGGTGTTGGCGATGTCTGCGGGGGAGCAGGCGGGGCGTGTGAGGCAGGACTGGTAGCGAGCAAAGCGTGAGTAGGCGGTGTTGTTTTCGTCGACGAAGGAGCCAGCGAGAAAGAGCTCGCCGTTGGGCAGGGCGGCGATGTCGAGTATGGAGGCGCCGAAGGAGTTGAGGTATGGGGACCAGGTGGCACCGTCGAAGCGGGCGAGGTTTCCGGCGGGTTGGCCGTTGATGGCTGAGATAGAGCCGCTGATCAGGAGGTCGCCGTTCAACAGTTCGGTGATGTTCCAGAGCGAGTAGGCGTCGAGAGGGTTGGGGAAGGGTTCCCAGGCGGTGCCGTTCCATCGGGCGAGGTTGGCGGCGGGGGCGGAGCCGACGGAGGAGAATCGGCCGACGGCGATGATCTGTCCGGAGCGGAGGACGGAAATGCTGTTGACCGGGCCGGGGAGTGGTTGGCCGAGGGGGGACCAGGCGGAACCGTTCCAGCGGAGGATGGTGGACTGAGTGACTTCGTACCACGCGTACGAGTTTCCGACGGAGATGAGCGGCTCGCCGGACGGGAGAAACACGAGGCTGCCCGTGGGGGTGGGGAACGGATCGCCGACGGCATGCCATGATGTTCCGTCCCAGCGGACGACGCCATACAGCCTGCTGTTGGGAATGAGCGAAACGTTCCCGCTGAGGAAGAGCTCGCCGCAGGGCGAGACGGAGGCTGAGTGAGGGGCGCCGAAGAGCTGGGAGTTATGGAACGGAGTCCAGCGTGTGCCGTCCCAGCGGACGGCTTGGCGGAGTGATGGGTCGCTTTGCGAGCCGAAGTTTCCGACGGCGACGAGATCTCCGGAAGGGAGCATGGCGGTGGAGATAATCTCGCCCCAGAAGTCGTTGGGGATGGAGTGCCATCGAGAACCGTCCCAACGGGCGATGTCGTTGGCGACGGTGTTGTCGATAGCGCGGAAGTCGCCCGCGGCGATGACGTCTCCGTTGGGGAGTGTGTCGAGCGAGTAGACATATCCGGCGCTGCCGATCGTGGGCGATGCGCGGGACCAGGACGATCCATCCCAGATCGCGAGGCCTTGTGCGGGGGATCCATCGGGGAGCGTGACGTAGGTTCCGACCGCGAGGCGGCCGTCGGGGAGGGCACAGATGGCGCTGACGTCGGCGAAGGCGATCGAGCCGATCGGTGACCAGGTTGTGCCGTCAAAGCGGAGGATGCTGGAAGCGTGCCGCTGCGAATTTCCCCCGAAGTTGCCGCCGACGAAGATCTCGCCGGAGGGGGTGGATTCGAGCGCGTAGATTTCGGAATTGAGATTGGTGATCGACGCGGACCATTGCATGCCATTCCAAACGGCGACGACTGGTCCATTTGAGTAGTCGTTGTCGAGCCACCGCGTCGCCGCGGCGATGTTGCCATTCGGGAGGACCTTCACTTTGTTCGCGGGGCCGATACCGAAGCGGAACGGAGCCCAGTCAGTGCCGTTCCAGCGGGCGACGTTCATGACCATTTCGGGCCACGCAAACGTGAATGCCCCAACGACGACGACGTCGCCATTGGGCAGAAAGTCGATGTCCTCGATGGCACCGGACGTGCCGTGGTTGAGCGGGTGCCAGTGTGTGCGGTCCCAGCGGGCGATGTTGTTGGCGGAGACGCCGTTGATTTCGGAAAAGGCGCCGCCGAGGTAAAGATCGCCCGAGGGGTGGACGGCGACGCACGTGAGGTAGAACTGTTGTTGGGTTGCGAGCGTGAACCACTGGGTACCGGTCCATTGCACCAGCTCGGTGGTATTTCGCGAGGTGTATCGGATCGCGAAGAGCTCGCCCTGGGGCGTTGCGGCAAGATCGAGGAAGTAGTCCCCCAGCGAAGCTGGGAGAGGGGCCCATGTGCCGGAGGTGGGGTCGTATGTGGCGACGCCGTTGGCGGCTTGAGTACCTGCGACGGTGATGTATCCGCCGACCACGAGCACGGGGGTTGCGGGGCCGGGGCCGTCGGCATCCCAGTTCGTCATGGCCACGACTCTGCCGTCGGTGCCCGGCGATCCCGGTGTGGAAAGCCATTGCGGCCGGCAGGGCTCGGCGATGGCGTGCGGGTGGAGGGTGGCCGGGGCGAGGGAGAGGGCGGTGAGGGCCAGGAGGGCGCAGATGCGGTGCATGGGTGCTCCGGTGTGTTGGCTCGGGCGCGGTGATCGCAGCCGCGGCGGGGGCGCGCGGGGGAAAGTCACGGCGGATGAGGGAGATTGCGTCATCCGCTGTTGAGGGATCGACGCGAGCGGAGGGCGGGGATGAGGAAATGTTGCCGAACGCCTGTAAAGGTGGTGTTGTGTCGGCATTGGGTGCGCGAAAGTTCGAAGTTCAAACGAGGAGAAGTTCGAATCGGAGGAGCGTTCGGACGGATGCGGTCGGGGTGTTGGGCGGGCGCGGGCACCCCCTCCGCCGCGAAGACGCGGCACCTCCCCCGCCGAGCGGGGGAGGATCTGTCTTCTTTGATGCTTTGAGAATTTGCTGCTTTGAGCTTTCGCCCCGCCACCCCCTCCGGCTCGAGGACTCGCCACCTCCCCCGTTCGGAAACGGGGGAGGAGCTTGAAGAAACGGGGGAGGAGCGTTTCGGCTCCGCCACTCTGCCACTCTGCCACTCTGCCACTGCGCCACTCCGCCACTGTGCCACTCCCCCCACCACCTTTCCCAGCAGGAAGCGGCGAAGGAGCTTTCTGATTTGGTCATTTGGACACTTGACCATTTGGCCATTTGCGCAGCCCCCCTACCCTGTCCACCCATGTCACTCATCTGCACCGGCACCATCGGCATCGACAGCGTCTACACACCCCACGGCCACGCCGAGAAAGTCCTCGGCGGGTCCTGCACGTACTTCGCCGCGGCGGCCAGCTTCTACGGCCCGGTCCGCATCGTCGCCGCCGTCGGTGGCGACTTTGACAACCAGTACCGCGAGGTCTTCAAGGCCTTCCCCACCATCGATGTCTCCGGTCTGGAGACACGCCTCAAGAGCAAGACCTTCGCGTGGGGCGGGCGATATTCCGCCGACATGAACAGCCGCGAAACGCTCTTTACCGAGCTGGGCGTTCTGACCGAGGCACCGCCGGCCATCCCCGAACCCTTCCGCGACAGCGAGTTCATCTTCCTGGCCAACACGCACCCCGGCGTGCAGCTGGACCTGCTCGGCCAGTTCCCCAAGCGCCGCATCGCCGTCGCCGACACGATGGACCTCTGGATCAACTCCGCCCGCGCCGACCTGGAGGCCCTGCTCCGCAAGGTCGACGGCCTGGTGCTCAATTACGATGAGGCCGAGCTCTTTACCAAGACCAAGAACCCCGTCACCGCCGCGCGGACCATGCTCAAGGACTTCGGCGCACCCTCCGCCGACAAGCCCGGGCTGAAGTTCGTCGTCGTCAAGAAGGGCGAGCACGGCTGCATCCTGGTCCATCGCGACGCCATCGCCGCGCTGCCCGCCTATCCCGCCGAGAAGGTCATCGACCCCACCGGCGCGGGCGACACCTTCGCCGGCGGCATGATGGGCTTCATCGCCTCCAGCGACTCCGGCGGCAAGCTCCGCGGCCCGGCCTCCTTCGAAACCATCCAGGCCGCACTCGCCCACGGCACCGTCATCGCCTCGTTCAACATCGAGTCCTTCACCCTCTCCCGCCTCCAGACGCTCAAGAAGGCCGAACTCGACGCCCGCCTCCGCGAGTTCGCCAAAATGATCAAGGTCACCGACCGCTGATCCTCAGAGCCTACTTCTTGCTTTGTCCTGCCTTCTTCGGTTTGGCTTGAACTTTGGACATTTGACCATTCGAACATTTGACTATTTGGATCTCCCATGCCCATCCTCGTCCTTCAGCACTCGCCGATCGACACCCCGGGCCGCCTCACGCCGATCCTCCGCAGCCACGCGCACGCGCTGGACATCCGCCGCCTGGATCTCAACCCCGCCAACCTCCCGGCCGATCTGGATGAGGTCTCCGCCATCATCTCCCTCGGCGGCCCGCAGTCGGTCCACCAGAACCCGCCGTTCCTCGAGGCCGAGTGCGCCCTGATCCGCGCAGCCCACGCCCAGCAGGTCCCCGTCATCGGCATCTGCCTGGGCCATCAGATCGTCGCCCACGCCCTCGGCGGCGAGGTCGCCCCCGGCGCGGCGGAGTTTGGCTTCGCCCCCATCTCCATCATCGGCCCCGGACAGACCGACACCGTCCTGGCCGGCGTCCCGTGGAAGGCCACCGTCTTCCACGCCCACGCCGATCACGTCACCAAGCTCCCGCCCGATGCCACGCCGCTGGCCTCCAGCGCCGCGTGCAAAGTTCAGGCCTTCCGCGTCGGTCTGCGCACCTACGGCTTCCAGTTCCACTTCGAATCCACCCCCGCCGACGTCGAACTCCACCTCAAAGACCCGTGGTGCCAGTCGGTCATGGCCGCCGCCAACACCTCCGCGCAGGCCATCCGCGAGCAGGCCCAGCAGCACCTTGACATGACCGAGCGCGTCGGCAAGCGCCTGAGCGAGAACATCGCCGGCGTCATGTTCCCGCCGCGCGCACGCCTGAGGGCCTGATGCCCCCCGCCGCGCTGACACTGCCCGTGCCGGATGATTACGTCCTGGCGCGCGATGTCTGCTCCTACGGCTATTTCCTGCTCGCGCCCAACCTCTGGTCCCCGCATGAGCGGCGCTTCATCACCACGCTCAACACCTCCCGCGCCGCCGTCACGCTCACCATCTCCCAGCCGCCGCGGCACACACGCTCCGCCAAACCGCGCTCCGCCGGCCCCATCACCTCCGCACGCGAGCTCCTCTCCACCCGCGGCCGCCCGCTGCACATTCTCCCCGATCGGCCCCTGCCGCCACGCGATGAACGCCTCGTGCGCGATCAACTCACGCGCATGCTCAACCTGACCACCACCACCCGCGACCTGCGCGAGTTCCACCGGCTCGACCCGCGCTTCAAGCCCCTCGGCCGCGGCAGGCTCTTCCGCTCTCCCTCGTTCTTCGAGGACGTCATCAAGACCGTCACCAGTTGCAACGTCACCTGGCCCGGCACGATCTCGATGAACACCCGCCTCTGCGCCACCCTTGGCCGCAGGAGCCCCACCCGCCGCCACGCCTTCCCCACGCCCCAGGCCCTCGCGGCCGTCGCCCCCGCACGCCTCCGCGCAACCTGCCGCGTCGGCTACCGCGATGCCCGCCTGGTCGACCTGGCCACGCGCTTCGCCGACGGCCGCGTCGATGTCGAGTGGTTCGAGAACCCGAGCACCCCCGACGCCGACCTCCGCGCCGCCCTGCTGGACCTGCCCGGTGTCGGTCCGTACGCCGCACACAACATCTTGCAACTTCTCGGCCGCTACGACCACCTGCCGCTGGACACCGAAAGTGTCCGCCACGCCCGCAACGTGCTGAGCTTCAAGGGCACCTCGCGCTCGCTCATGAAGCGGATCGACGCCCACTTCGCCCCATTCGCCCCGCACCGCTTCCGCTCGTACTGGTTCGAACTCTGGAACTTCTACGAAGCCCGCCGCGGCCACTCTTGGACCTGGGACCCCGCCACCACCGGGACCACGTTCACCGCCGCACAACTCAAGCCCTGACGCCCGAGTAGGTCGACACTCCGTGCCGACTCTTCTCCGACTCCGCACACAACGCCCCCACGCGCATCCCACCCACCCTCGATGCCCCGATGCCTCCTGCCCCGATGCCCTTCTTCAGCATCCCCACAAGTTCGCGCGCACGCCCCAAGCCTCATCTCGCGTCCAGCTCCCTGACTTCCTCGGGCTTGGCCCCACTCGAACCCCGCGCACCTCTCCCCCGCCACCACGCGCTCGGCGTCAGCGGCGCGATCAACTGCCGGATGTACCCCTTTGGCATCGGCTCCTGAAGACCCAGCGCCCTGGGCTCGTGATCCGGGCACACATACGTGCCGAACAGCAGGTCCATCAGCGGCGAGATGTTCGCATAGTTCCCCGCATGCTGATCGCGGTCGTGGTGCCAGTGGTGCAACTCCGGCGCGCCGATGAACCACCGCAGCGGTCCGATCGGGAGCCGCACGTTCGAGTGAATGTAAATCGCCCACAAGCCTCGGAACGCCACCAGTCCCGCCAGCGTCTCGATCGGGAACCCGAGCACAAAGGGCGGCAGATTGATCAGCGTCTGCGTGTAGATGCTGTCGAGCGGATGCTCGCGATGCGCCGCCAGCCAGTCCAGGTGCTCGCTGCTGTGATGCACCGCATGAAACCGCCACAGCAGCGGGAAGTGGTGCTGCGCACGATGCCCCCAGTACACGCACATGTCGCTCAGCAACACCGCCGCCAAGGCCTGCAGCCACCACGGCATGCCCATGACCGCTTCGCGAAACCCCGGCGGAACAATGCCATCAAGCCACCCACGCATCGCCAGCAGCGCCGACAACACAAGACCGCCCCACAGCAGATACTGCCCGGCGAAGAACAGCACATCCGTGAACCACTCGGGACGAAAGAAGCCCTGTCCGACCTTCGCAGGAAACGCCCGCTCCAGCGGCCAGAACACCGCGAGCAGAAACGCGAAGCTCAGGCCCGCGGAGTAGAGCAAGATCAGTGGCGTCATGATGCACCCGACAACCGCTCACGCAAAACGGCGATCCCTCAGCACCGGTCCCCGCATCGCGCCCCGCAACGCGGACCAACGACCGCGCCCGCCGCGGCCACGCAACCCTCACGGCTTGCCCGTCGGCTCCTTCTTGTCGGGATCCTCCGATGCTCCGCCGGGTGTCGGCACAATCGGTGCCGACTTCGATCCCGGAAACGCTTCAGGCGAACTCGGCAGAAAGAACGTCCGCTCCAGCCCTTGTCCTCGGAAAGCGGCACCGCTCTTGGTGCCCGAAAACACCTCTTCCCCTGCGTCCGGAGACTTCGTCGCCTCCGACGCGGCCGGAGTCGGAGCCTGCTCCGACCCGGGGCCGGACTTTGTGCCCGCGCGCTCGGCCGTCGCCGAGTGCGCGTGCGATCGGCTGCTCATGACCCGATAGGTCACGAACGAGCCAGCCAATGCCGAAGATATCGCAACAGCCGCCAGCGCCCCCGCCACCCTCGCGCGTCCGGCGCCCGCCAGACTTCCACCCTTGTCAGCGCCCGGCTCCATGTTTGGCCCCTCTACACGCGCGCACTACCGATGGAACCTTCGCACCCGCCGCACCCGACCGCCCCACCGCGGCTCGCGCCCTCGATCTTCCTTGAACCCCTTGCGAGTCGAACGTTGATTCTCGCGCAACGTCTCACGGCATCGCCGTCACAATGTCATCAAACCCGTTCACGCCATCGACCTGCGCGTTGTACACCAATCGTGCGTTGCTCCGCGAGCCCACGCGCTGGCGACCGCCGATGTCCTGCGCACCGAGGTAGTACCCGTCCGCTCCGGCGCTGTGAAACACGATCGATCCGCGCGGGCCGGACGGAACCGTCGCCTGTCCCGAGCGCGCGATGCCCGGGCGGCCCAGCAGCACCGCCATCGTGCTCTCCCGCTCCGTGGAGCCCACGTTCCCCGCCAGCAGGCTGTGGTCGTCGGTATCCACCGCTCCCGGCGGGATGAACTGATCCCGCTGGCCGCGGCCCAGACCGCGGCTCTTCAGGAACGCGCTGTTGCTGTTCCAGTAAAAGCTCGCCCGCGTATCAAGGTTCGCCGGATCGCTCGCGACCGCGGCGAGCGGATCGCTGTCCTGTGCCCGCTCATCCTTGACCCACGCCAGGATCGGGTTCCCCCACGCATCAACCAGCGACGGCAGCGCCAGATGGTCCGCCCAATCCGACGCACGCGTCGGGATCGTCGGCACGCACTGACGCACAAACCCCGTCGTCTCCGGTGAGAAGTACGCGCTGGTCACCGTGCCCGTCCCGAGATTCTTCCGCGGGCTGCCGATCGTCGACAACCGCACGTTCACCGTCGCCGCGGCCGTCGGCCCGACCTGCAGCACCGCATCGGTCTCGCTGCACGGATTCGCCGGCGGGTTCCGCGTTTCGCTCGTGATCCCGCCGGCAAGATCCAGCAGGATGTTGTCCATGTTCGTGAACCCGCGCCCCGTCGGCGCGCCCGGGCCGTCGTTGCTGTTGCCGCCGTTCTCCGCAGAGCCCATGAGCACCTGCGAGAAGTACCCCGGCACACCCTTGCGATCCTCGCTCAGGCTGAACTGGCTCGCCGCGTTGCTCAGCGAGTTCATCAGATTCATCGTCGCCGTACGCCGCGAAGCGTTCCGCACGCCGCCCAGCGCCGGCAGCAGAATCGCCAGCACCGCGCCCATGATGATCAGCACCGTCAGCAATTCAACCAGCGTAAACGCCCGCGCACCGCCCGCCCACGGCCCACGCCCGGCACCGCCGCACACCGCGCCACAAACACCTTCACAGGCCCGGTTGCTGGCCTCGTCGTTCGTTCCCGCCGGCATGATCTGCTCCTTGACCATTTCATCACCCTTCATGTTCCATCCCCAGACCCGCGGCCCCAACCCCGCGCCCCCCAATCCCCACCAAACCACATCACTCCCGCGACCCCGGCCCGCAATGGCGCGCACCAACGCCCGCCACTGCTCTCTGTTCGCACATTCGCCCCGTGCTGATCCATCCTTCCGCCGGACGCCCCCGACTCTCATCCGGCCGAAACGCCCGATGCTCGAAAGTCTACACCATTCCGCGAGCGCTCCAATTGTCCATTTTCCCAAAGCACGCTGATCTTTCCCATCCACCGAGCCAGAACCAATCAAAATACGTACGGCATAACCCTTCACTCTGCTTCGGTCAGCGTTCCCCGAACAACGCATTGTTCCACGTGGAACATTTCCCAAACAGTCCACATCCTATCAATCGCGCCTTTCCTCGGATTGAACCGCGCCCCTTCCTCGTCGATACTCACCTTCAGTGCTCAACCTCTCCAGCCAACCCGCCCCTTCCGACGCCCTGACCCGGGCCACCCGCGCTCTCGCCGCGGAGCAACTGGTCGTCGCGCCGACCGAGACGGTCTTCGGCCTCTTCGCTCTCGGCTCATCGCCCGCGGCGATCGAACGGCTGCGGGCCGCGCGGCGGCTGCTGGCACCTTCGGCCGATTCCGCCGCGCCCTCGGCGTGGCACGCCCCAACCGTCGCGGCCGCCATCGCGGCGATCGGCGCGATGCCGCCCGCGGGTGAGCGGGCGCTGCGACGGCTCGCGCCGGGGCCGGTGACGCTGGTGGTCGAGCGGAATGCGCCGGAGATGGCCGCGCTACGCGAACGGCTGCGGGTGGCGCCGGGCGTGATCGATGACGGCCGCGCGGTGATGGTGCGCGTGAGCGATGCGGAGCACATCGCACAACTCGCCGCGGTCGGAGCGATGGTGGGCGAGGGGCTGCTGGCGGCGAGCGAGCCGGCGCGGAACATCGACCAGGCGCGGCGGGCCATCACGCAGAGCGGTGTGGAGGTTGGGGCGGTGATCGAGGAGCCGCCGCCGCGGATCGGGCGCGGCAGCACGCTGGTGCGGCTGCCGAGCGCGGGCGGGTACGTGATCGAGCGTCAGGGGGCGATGGACGGCGCGTACATCCATCGGCGGATGGAGCGTGTTGTGTTGTTCCTGTGTTCCGGCAACACGTGCCGCAGCCCGATGGCGCAGGCGATCGCGACGGATCTGGCATCGCGTCGCGCGGCGGGCGACGGGTACGCGACGGTGGCGCAGAGCGCGGGGCTGTCGGCGATGGATGGCCAGCCGCCGACGCGCGAGGGTGTCGACGCGGTGGCGCAACTGGGCATCGCCTGGCCCGGCGCGACGCGCTCGAAGCACGCGACACGCGACATGATCGCGCGAGCCGAGGCGGTGTATGTCATGACCGGCACGCACCTGCGTCAGGCGCTGAGCCTCGATCCGCTGGCGCGTGGGAAGGTGCACCTGCTGGATCCGAGCGGGGCGGATATTGCCGACCCGATCGGCGGGCCGCGGAGCGAGTATGACGCGCTGGCGCGGCAGATGAAGGTGCTGATCGGACAGAGGCTTGATGAACTCGACGCCGCGGCACGTCGCGGCGATGGAGCGGACGCATGAAGATCGCACTGGGCGCGGACCACCGCGGAGCACACTCGGCACGACTGCTGGTGGACCGGCTCAAGAGCCTGGGCCACGAGGTGAGTCTGCACTCATCGCTCAACGGCGAGCCGTGCGACTATCCGATCCCGGCGCACGCCGTGGGCAAGTCCGTCGCGGCCAAGCAGGCGGATGTCGGGCTGCTGATCTGCGGCACGGGGATCGGCATGTGCATCGCGGCGAACAAGGTGCACGGCGTTCGCGCGGCGGTGGTGCACGATGAACTCAGCGCCGAGGTGAGCCGATCGCACAACGACGCGAACGTGCTGTGCCTCTCGGCGGACCTGCTCGGGCAGCGGCTGATCGAGAAGATCGCCGAAACGTGGCTGTCGACGCCGTTCCAGGGCGGCCGTCACGCGCGACGGATCAAGGAGATCGAAGCGATCGAGCGCGGGGCGGATCCGAAAGCGGCAGAGTGAGGGGAGGAGCACGAAGGCGGGAGGGGGCGAAGAAGAGGGGAAGAGGGGGAGCGTGAAGACAGAGAAGTGAGAGCGAATGATACAAGATAGACGATAGAAGAGGAGAGATCGTGTGGGCGTGGTGCGCTTCAAGCGGGTGGTGCGGTGAGTGCTGGTGTGGGTGCGATCGCCCGATGACAAGTTGACGAAGTATCGTTGATCGGGAGTGCTCGCGTGGTCAGTACGGTGTACACGGAGTCGTACGTACTCGATTTTTTCGGTTACTTCGTTCTCGTTGCGGCGGGCATTGTGGCGATTGGGATGCCGTGGTTTGGGTGGATGTGGTATCGGATTCGATCGCGGGCGCGTCGTGGAGTGTGCCATCACTGCGGGCATCCGACTCTGATCGCGGACGAAGCGAGGCCAAGGTGTGTCGAGTGTGGGGGCATCTCGGGATCGACGAGGGCGGTGAGGGCTCGGCGGCGGATGCTTGCGCTGGCGAGCGGGTGCGGACTGGCGGCGATCTTCGGCGGCGTCGGCGGCTACTACATGTCGGCATCAGAGCTCGCCGCGTGGAAGTCGCCCCTGTCTGTCAAGCGGGCGATGATGCGCCTAGAGATGACGGTCGAGGGGCAACCTGGACGGTGGTTCCATGTGTACTCCTATACGCTCTGCCGGGATTCGGACGACCTTGAGCCTGTTGACGCGGCGTGGAAGGAGCCCGAGCTCGCGGAACGCGTGGCGAGGATCGCGCTGACGCGAGCGCTTGATAGCACAGCGGAAACGTTTCTCTTTCGCGCTGTTGGGTATGGCCTGCTCGATGATGAACTCGCGTGCAGGTATCTCGAGAGTCGATTCGGGACGATCTATGTCGGGGCGCACCAGTCGGGGGTACTCGGCGAGGTGTCGGAGAATGGGTTGGTTCGCCAGCCTTCACTTCTCACGGCGATCGTGGGCCCTCATGTGGGGTGGCACCCTGTTCCATTCCAGATCGATGGCCCCTTTTCTCACACACTTGACTCGGTCGGCCGGCTACGCACGCCGAAGGGGCTGCTGAGCATCATGGGAAGTGGCCAGAGTGCGTCGGGCCAAACGAGCGGAGCGTTGATCGATCGGCTGGAACCTTATATCGCCAAACACGTCCTTGGGGAGAACTGGAGGTCAGTCCTCGCTCTGTTCGAGCCGAAGGACATTGAAGTGGAGTTTCTGGTGTTTTTGTGGCCGCGGGATAGCAACGGCGTCTACTTCACCGGGAAACTTCGAGCGCGAGGCGACCTCCTTATTCCTGGGCCAGCGCCCCGCGTTCAGCCGGTAAAAGTCGTGTTCCAACGCTCAAGCATGCAGAAGACCAATCGGTTGGTCGGTGAATTCCGGGGGTACTCATACGGATCGCCGTCGAATCTCGTGCGCGTACGGCGCATGATCGGGTTGCGCCGGGGTGAATCGGTGGCATAGTTGTCTCGGTACGGAGGCCGAGCATGGACATCCGCGAGCGTTCACCCGGAG
>Ga0315900_10003016_pt1 | contig 25017 bp, 27 predicted proteins | sample LakEriMetagenome_FD_203521 | JGI IMG/M metagenome (GOLD analysis project Ga0315900, IMG submission 203521) | Freshwater fungal communities from buoy surface, Lake Erie, Ohio, United States - Buoy 12 MA114 | ecosystem: Environmental > Aquatic > Freshwater > Lake > Lake biofilm | place: USA: Lake...
TATATTCTATCCAACGAACGCGTCGCCCTGCGATTCGGCAACAACTCGCGCAACAGCGACCCCTCCGACCAGCAAAAAACAACTAGGCCCGGTGTGCCCCGAACACCCCTCGTCTTACTCGGGAAAACCGGCCAGTGCCAAGCGGCGCGACGCGCCAGACGACGCGCTGAGGGAAATTTGCTCTCGCTGGCCTGATTTGGCTGCCGCGGCAAGGCGCCAGATCCTCGCGATTGCGAGGAAGCCCAAAAATCGGTGCCGCCGGGGGTGAGTGGACTGGCTCCTGCTCGTCCCCATTGCGCCTTTCCCCGCCCGCTCCCGCCATATCCCAATAGGAGCGGGCTTTCATAACTAAATCCCAATTCCCCGGCCGGCTCCAACCCAGCCCCGGCCCAACCCCACCCAAACCCATGAAACTCAAACCCTACGAAGAAACCGGCCTCCCGAACTACGACGTGGATCTGGAGGCCCCACCAGACGTCCGCTGGAAACACGTCGCCCAGAAGGAGGCAAAAAACATCGGCCGGCTGCTCGATGACGTCGTGAACCTCTGCGTTGAGCAGGCAGAGTGCTACCCCATCTATATCCGCCCTCTCGTGGTCGCTGCTGGCAAGGGCGTGGCGAGACTTGGCGGCCGAATCGTGGACATGATCGCCGGCTGTTTTGGCGAGGAGTACGTCAGCGAGATCCGGGCCATCGCCAAGCACGCCGACCAGCCCTTGAGCCACGTCGTCCTTGGAAACTTGATGTACGACGGCTGCCAGATGGCCGAGATCTACGGGGCGGTCGGCTGCTCAAGCTACTCGTGCAACATCGACGGTGCCCCAACGCTCGTCCGAAACATGGACTGGGTCTGGCCGCGCAGCACCGGCAGGCACTCGCGGCTCGTCAGGTTCCATCGAGGCAACGACTACTACACCAGCGTCAGCGTGCTGGGCTGCGTCGGGGTGGTATCGGCGTTCTCTCCCGGGAAGTGGGCCGTGACGATCAACCAAGCTCCGACCGAGGGCACCACCACGAGCTATTTCGAGTGGCCCGTGCTGCAGCGGCTCCGGAACGTGTGCGACCAAATGGGCTCGTACCGCGATGTCGTGACCGGCCTTCAGGACTACGAGACCATGACGTCCTTCTTCGCGCACGTCATCGGCACCAGACCCGAGCAGCACACGGTCATCACGGGCCTCGGCGATAGCTTCCGGCGGCGTGGCATGAAGGGCGACAAGCTCGTTCAGACCAACCACTTTGCCGGGCATCGTGACTTGGAGGAGCACAACGGCCCCGAGCGCTGGGAAGACGAAGAGGGACAGGAGTGGTATTGCGACTCCCACAACCGGGCCAAGAGCCTGACCAAGCGGCTCAAGACTCCTCCACGCACGCTGGCTGAAGCCCGAAAGAAGATCTGCACCAGTGTCGTCACAAGCACAGACACCATGCAGCAGATGGTGTTCCAGCCTGCCAGCGGATATTCGCGCATCTGGGTTCGACGCTGATGGATTACAGGACGACTATTCGACCGCTCAACCACAAGGAGAAAACCATGAACCGACTCAGTGCCGCATTGGCCGCAGTCATCCTCGCCGTTCTGTGCATGCCTTCGATGGCTCAGGCACCGGCGAAGCCCAAGCCCCAACCCAAGCCAGCCCAGAGAATGAACTGGAATCGCGTTTCGATGATGGACACGGAAGACGCCGATTACGTCGAGGCAGCGACAGCAGCAATCCGTGAGACCATGGAGCGCAACTTCCAAGCCTGCACGGCTGAGGATCTCGATGCCCTGATGGCGACGATGACCTCGAACTGCCCTGACCGCGAAAACTTTCAGAAAGAATGCAAGAAGATGTTCGAGGAAACGGACGTCTACATTCGGCTCGTGGACTGCCGGTGGATCACGAGCTGGCAAGACTCACGGGGGCTCTGGGCGGCCGTCGAGATCAAGCAGTGGACGATCCCGAAAGACGACAAGGTGGAGTATTCCGAGTACCGCCACAGGTCCGGGCTGCTACCGGAGTACGAGCTTTGCGAGTACCAGTTGTTTTGCCGCGTCGAGAAGGGCCAATGGAAGGCCCACGCCATCAACAGCAACGTCTTCGAAGCGCAGTGGCCGGAGGACAAGAAGCCGGAGCGGTAAAAGCAGCTGGGAGGCGGCCATCAAGAGGCTGCGCCGGGCCGAGAAAGACCGGCTGCTGGCGAAACGGTGACCGGCCGGGGATATTCCTATTTATATCCGCGCCGTCACCCCCTCCCTGCCCATGCCCACCTCGATATCCCTGCTCATCGCCTACCCCAAGGAACTCATTCGGGCTGGTCTACGGGCGATGCTGGCTGACGCTGCTCCTCAAGATGGGCGTGGCTGAGGAGAGGGCCCTGCGCGAGGCCCGGAATCGCGTCCCTCAGGCCGCGATCGCCGGCTCGGACACCAATAGCCGCTCCAAACACGCCCCTTCTGGCGGGTACACTAGCCACACATGGCGTCAGGTGTGGCCGTCGTATCTCCCTAGATTGTGTTGAGCGCAAGCGTGAACGGCATCACGTCATACCGACGACTGCCTTGGACATTTAGCCGCCTCATCGCAGTTGCCCTCGTGCTTGTGGTGGCACTTCTTGCCGCGCCCGGGGTCTTCGTCTTTTGTCAGGAGTGCATATCGGAGTGGGTGGGCATCGTAGGTGTGATTCTGATAGCGGCAACGCTTTTCGCCGTTTTGCGGACGCCGAAAGTGCTGACCCACGCAGAAATGCGTGTTCGCAAAAGCTGGCTGCGGCGAACTCTGGTCGCGTCACTGTGTTGTTTGGCTTCGCCTCTCTTCCTACACGGTGATTCGCCGGATCCGCCCGCCATCTACGTGGCTGTATTTTTTTGCGGGGCTGCGGGTCTATTTTCGATAGCCTGCGTGTGGCTTTATTGGCGTCGCAGCTATGAGCCAGATTCCTGTCCGGAAATTACGCCCGCACCCTGTGCAGCTACAGCTCCAACGCAAGATGGCTCGATAAATCCGCAACGCAGTCGTTCGTTGCGTCCGCTCGGAGTTGTCGCCACAGTCGTTATCGCCGTTCTGCTGCTTCTACCCGCAGTTGACACGGCCATGAAGAAAGCCGGGCTCGCTTCCGTCACGGAAATCGCGTTGGCGGAGTTTCCGGGGCTCTCTCAGCCACTGCTCGGGGAGCTCAAGATCCGCTTCCCGGGAATCAGCGACCCCGTGGCATACGACAGCTGGAACGGAATCGCGCACGTGGTGGTCCGCGACTACCCGGAATCCGGAGAAACGCTCGCTTTTGAAGCAGACCTCGAAACCCTGCAGCAGGTCGTAAACGAGCACAGGTACGTTGAGTCCCGGGGGTACCTAGCCCGCGGCAAAGACATGGCCGAGGGCGCGGGCAATGGTGTCGTAGGACTTGTGACCGGTCTCTGGACGCTGGTCCGGCACCCTATCCAATCCGTCTCCGGCGTAGTCTCGGCCGCCCAGCAGGCGGTCGCCACCGCGTATTCCAACTCGCCCACTGAGGTGGCAGCCATAGTCGAGGAGATGGCTAAGGCGTTCTACACCGCCCGTTGTATAGAAAAAGCCGATGCGCATGGGATTCCCTATGGCATGACGATTTTGCCGACAACCGTTGACTGCGTTCATGGGGAGGTCAATGGTGAACTCACCGGTGAAGCTGCATTTGAGTTGGTGACACTGCTCGTGCCGATTCTCAAGGCGAGCAAGGCCAAGCACGCGGCGGCCGCGGCGAAGGTGGCCAGCGTTTCCGATGACGTTGTGCGGATGTCAAAAGCTGGACGGATGCCAGCCGAGGCAACGAATTTCGCCAAGCATGCAGGGCGGTTCAGCAAAGCCACTGCGATTGTGGAGCGGAACCTGACGAGACTCCCGGCACGCGCGAAACCGCGGGTGGGGCGGCTGCCGGTGGCGAAAGTCGGCCGAGCTTCCACGCTTGCATACCGAGACACGTTCTTCGCGAGAAACCCGGCTTTGCGTGGAAAAGTGGTTGTTCATCATGCTGTAGAGCAACAGATAGACAGGCTCTATCCGAATCTTTTCTCAGCAGAGGAATTAAATTCGCTTGAGAATCTACGGGGGATTCCAAGCGCTCTAGATGACACGCTCCACAAAGCCCAAATCAGGCGAGAGTGGAACGAGTTCTACAGGCTTCACCCCGCCAGCACGACGACACGTGCGCAGGTGTTGGAAAAGGCTACGGATATCGACCGCAAGTTCGGGCACCTATTCGATCCGCCGCTTTTCTGAGGTTTCGCATGCAAAAGCCAGCAACACAGCCCTATTGGTCGGTTGATCCGGAGATAGCCGGACAGATAGGCCCGGGCTCCCAGTTGGACACGAGCGTTCACCCGCCGAAGGTGGACTACTTGGTCTATGCAGTCGACAACTGGTCCGGCGACGACATCGTCCAGACGTTCCCCTGCATGCTGGTCACGCCGCGACTAGCGAAGGCTTTGGAATCGGCGGGCCTTAGCGGTGCACGGGCCACCAATATCGGGGTGCGAGTTGCGTACGACAGCGACAGCAGGATTCCGAAAGGCATGAAGCCCGACTTCTGGCGGTTGAACGTCACAGGATCGGTAGGGCGGGACGACTTTGGGCTGACCACTGACTCGCGTCTGGTTGTCTCCGGCAGAGCCCTAGAGTTTCTGCAGGGCTTCTCCTGTACCGGCAGCGTCATCGAGCCGTTCAAGATCTCGCCCAGTGCATAGACCAGCGCATAGAAACGCTCGGAACAAGTAGGGCGGCCGGGCCGGATCCGCGGTGCTCTGGCAGCGGCGGCAGTTGGCTCCAAAGCAGTCCCCGACTGATCTCGTTTTCTGCTTTGCTTATCGCCTTTTCGGCGGCTGCGGACCAAGGTTGTCCCCCGGGCATGGTTTGCTACTGGGTTCGACATCGCCCCCCGGAGAACTCCGAACAATGATAGGCCCGGCAAAAAACAGGCTGCACGACTACGAAGCTGGCTGGCTCACGCTGCTCCTGAAGATGGGAGTGGCGAGCGAGAAGGCTCTACAGGAAGCCCAGAACAGGGTCGCGCAGCAGGCCATCGACGACATGAACAAGCGACGGGACCAACGGCGGGCGGAGAGGAGGCGGAGGAGGAAGCCGGAAGCCGAGTGAGTAGGGCCCCGCGTCATCGTGCTTCTTTGTTCCGGGCAGTGGTCCGACAAAGCCCATTCACTCCTCTACTACGCCCTTAAAGCTTGCCTGAAAATCCTCTTCAGTCAGCACGGTGTCAAACAGCCCCACTTCCATTCTCTGGTGTCTGCTCACACCCATATACCGCAGACTCGCATCCTCGTATCTGCGGAACTTCCACACTGCGTCGTTCATCAACGCACTGTTGAAAACGCCAAGACTCACAAGCCGTTCAAAGTCAGCGGTCGTTAGCCCGGTCACTCGCTTGAACAGCTTTGGCTCCAGCTTGGTGATGACGTCTTTCAGCCGCTGCTCGCGAAAATCGGTCAGGTACATGAACACCGGTATGCGGGCCGCGAACTTGATCAGCTTTTCCTGCACTTGCTTCCGCAGGCTCTTTCGCTCTTTCTCCGCCTCGGTGAGTTCCTTCTTCTCCTTCGTGCTCGGCTCTTTTCCTTCGCCCGCCTTGCGCTTGGCGTCCTTGATTTGCTCTGACCGATTGATGATTGTCTGCAGATCGGCATTGAGGTTGCGGAATCCCTCGATCGCGCTCAGCGCCGCCATCGCTGCCGGGTCATTCATCAGTCGGTTGAGAGTGCTGTCATCGACATTCACCAACAACACGCTTTCCCACCGCTTGGCCAACAGCGTAGCGCTCGTGCCTGCAGTCGCGATGTCCAGAATCGCCGCCGCGTCGAGTTGCCGCATGCTACTGCCGTCATAGGCAAGCACCGGCAGGAAACCCACCAACTCGGAAACTCGCTGCTCAGCTGTCGTATCGTCTGTTGCCAATCGCGATCCGTAGTCAGCGATCTGCCGCAGCGCGCGATTCGGCGCGAAATCGAAGACGTAACACTCCGGCTTTACGATTATCTCGTTGCCGTTCTCGTCATTGACGGTCCACGGCGACTGCACACGAAACGCACTCTGAAAGTACGTCTCCGGGCTACTGCACTTCCGTAATATCAGCATCCCAGCCCACGGCCGCACTGTCACGCCGGTCGTCAGCTTCCCGCAACTGAGCGTGATGCTCTTGCTCGACAGTGGTTCGTCCATCGCATCCAGCACCGGCGGAAGCGCTGCCGCGCCGATGCCGGCCTTCCCTCCCGCCGCGACGACCACGCTGTAGTCGTGATAGAACGTGTTCTGCTTTGCCTTCAACAGGTTTGCCATCGCGTAGCACGATGCCACGCTCGGCAGAAACCAAAATGAGTGCTGCAGTACGCCCAACAGTCGGGCGTCGCTGAACGGAAGCGGCGGGCGATCTTTCCCGAGCTTCAAATCATCAATGGTGGTCCCGCGGTATGCCCCGCGGATCAGATCAAGCCACTTCTGTACCTCGTCCTCGTGCTCAAACTTGGCGTCATCCCCGTCGCCAGCGGCCAAGAAAAACTCGTTCAGATCAAACTCGTTGAACTCACCTTCCTCTGCAACCTGCCGGATGTCATCCGGGAGCGTATAGGTCATCAGCACCAGCCGTGGCAATGATGCGTAGGGGTTGGCGGCCGGACCGCTCCAGTCGCGTTTCGCCCGCTGTTCATCGCTATATGTCCAGTTGTAGATCTGCTCTTCAATGAACTCCCCGGATGCCAGCGCCCGAAAGGGAGTGCCCGACAAGTACAGGTAATGCCCTGTCGTGATGGGCAGGATCGACTCGTCGAACTCAATCTCCGCTTTCGATACCTCCGCGACTACTTCGCCGGCGTCTTCCTCATCCGCCCCGAACAAGCCCTTCGCGTTCTCGCGCCACGCACCGTAGTGGTACTCGTCCAGAATCACGCAGTCCCATTCGGTATCGTGAACCCATTCGTTACGCGGCTTGATCGCACCGTTTGGGGCGCGCTGAAGGAAGTCTTGAAAGCTTCCAAAGCAGACAATCGGCTTCTTCTTGTCCGCCTGCTCGTAGGTCAGCTCACCCTCGCGTGTAATGAACTGCCAGCCCTCGAAGTCGACGTGTCGGCATAGGTCCTCTGACCACGCGTGGACGACCGCAGGCTTGAACGTCAGTACCAGCACCTTCGTCCACCCCATCGTTTTGGCCAGTTGATATGCGGCGAAGGTCTTGCCGAACCGCATCTTCGCGTTCCAGAGGAAGTGCGGCGTATGGCCCGCCTGCTCCTTCTTGGCCTTACGGAAATAGGCCGCCGTCATTTCCACGGCCTCACGCTGCTCTGGACGCAGGCCGAAGCTCAGCGTTCGGTCTTCTACGTTTGCTGTTCGCTCGCGCACGGCAACGACCGCCGCACGCACCTGCTGCACCGTGCACTTGAACCATTCGTGCGATGGATTCTTGATGCCCTTCGCCCGCAGATGCCTGTGTACGTCGTGGTCTGTGAAGCTTGACCCGTCCGAACGCATGGCCGGCTCGATCAGCTCTATCCGATATGCGTTCAAGCCGGACGGAAATTGCTCGGCGATCCGATCCGCCGCAACGCGCTCGGTGTAGCCCACCTTGAGCAATCCAGCGTGATCCGGGTGAGTGCTGGCGAAAGCATAGATCGTTGGGGTTGTCGTCGGGCGTGGGGGAAAGAAGAGATCACTCATCGTCATCCTCGGCGCTACTCGGCTTTCCGTCAGTCGGCACGGGCCTCGCAACTGATTCGACAAACGCAATCTCATCGGCGCTAAGTCCATATCGCTTGTAAAGATCAGCGTCAGACCAAGCGCGATCGTAAGTCAAATCAGGAACAAATGCGTAGACATCTCTCGTCGCGTGCTGTGCCACTTTCCGGAGAGACACCAAGAACCGCAAGAGTCGCGTTTGCAGGTAGGCGGCGTAGTTCTGGGCTTCATCGCTGCTATCGAATCGGCCCGCAACAAGATAGGTTTCCGAACACACCTCTCCCGGACCCGCGATCTTAGGAGTGCCTACAAACCTGTACTCCACAGCGGAGCTCGTACCTTGCAGTCCAACCAACAGAACCTTCCACTTATCAATCCACTCGACGTTGGTGTGCACAGCAGACCGCTCTATCCATGTGACCCGCTGGGAGCCGAACAGTTTGATCGGATCTTTGAGTTTCTTCGGCTCCGCAACACCATGAAAATTCGTGGGGAATCCGAACGGCTTTCTACTAGACACGCGCTGGTCGAGCGTGGGCTCAGGCATCCCGTTCTGGCGGTACGCCCGCACCTTTTCTAGTATGGAAATTGCTTCGTTTCGACGGACCAGCACGTCGTATGCATCCAAGAAGCGTTTCACTGGCGGACCGAGTGGATGGCCATCCCACATCGTCTGGATGGAACAAGGCCCGTTGTAGTCCCGATCCCAAAGAAAATACGATACCCCGCCGCGAATCTTGACGCCGGGGAAGGGCTCGTAGAGCTTTGGAAAGTCGACTAGGTGTGAAAGGCGTCGGTCACTCAACATCGCGGCGCGATATTGATCTAGACCCTTGCCCCCGGCGAACCACCGCGACGGCGTGACCATCAACAGGAACCGGGGTTCTAGCTTCATCGCTTGCTGAACGAACTCGTGATAGATCGGTGACGCACTGCGCCCGAAGCCACCATCGCTCAGCTGGTACGGCGGGTTGCCAACGATAACGTCAAACTTCACGTTAAATATCTCCGTCGAGTCGATTCCGTGGATGAATGGATAGGCATAGGTTTCGAGTGTTTCGTCGCGGTCATACTCGGCTCGGTTGGCACCACACCTCTCGCACCTGCCGTCAGCGTCCCATGTGTGCTGCGTCTTCGGCAGGCGGATGTTGCCGTCCGGCTTGGTGAAAGCGGTGGCGATGCTGTACTTACCGTCGGCTTTCTTCGAGCAATAAACGCTCCGCCGACTCAGAATCGCGGTCAGTTCGGTAATCGCCAGCCCGAAGACCTGCTTCGTCAGGATGTGATTGATTCGAGACTGCGCGTCCGGCATATGGTCGCGTAAGCCAACGTTGAGCCGTCTTGCGATTTCGCGCGGGAATACACCTGACTTGCAGACGGGATCAAGAAAAGTCGTATCGGGCCGGCGGAACAAATCCTGCGGCAGGATGTCGAGCATCGCCGACGCGAGCTTCGGTGGAGTGAAGACCTCGTCGGCACTCAGGTTGGCGAGGCAGGTCAGGATGTCGGGGTTATGGCCGCTCAAGTGAACCCTCCGCAGCATGCACCTTCAGGTAGTGGCAAGGAGGAAACTCACCAACCGGAGTGGGTACGAAGACATCTTTCCCTAGATCGCTGAACAGCGGCAGTTTGGACACGTGGGCATGGTCGAGCAGATGGTCGTACTCGAAGTCGCGGCGTTTCAGCATCGAGCCGTTTACTGGGGACCATTCGGGAAAGATGATCGGGCGGTCGCCAGCGGTACGGAGCGTGAGGGCATCGCCCTGCACGATGTTTCTGGACAGTATGTAGGCCGCAGCGCGAGCCGCTTCGTCAGGTAGCGGAGCCTGAAAGCGGGCGTCGTGAGCGTCGTTGACGACCTTCAAGAGCCGATCACGGCATGCGGCGATGTTGTCGGCGAGCAGGTCGATGCCGTAGAGGCTGCAGATGGCCAGTACCGCATCTCGCTCCCATTTCTCGCGATTGCGAGCATTGCGTTTGTCGACGGTGGCGAGCTTTCGTCGAAGTACTTCGGCCAGAAAATTTCCATCGCCGCAGGCGGGTTCGAGAAAGCGGGAGTCAATGCGATCGCATTCGTGAGCAACGAGGTTGAGCATGGCGTCGACTAGCTCGGGCGGGGTAAAGACCTCGCCGTGGTCGATGATGCGTTGTCGATTGGCGGTGGAGCGAGCCATGAGGGCCACTTGCAGGAATAGAAGAGAAGCCGATTAGTCTCGGCGAATCACCTCCTCTAATCGCCGCTAGTTTAGAGCGCCCTCCCCATTTTGGGTACCAGCGAACACTGGTGATGGATGCGATGCGGACTGCGTCACGAGCCGAAAGTCATTGGCTTCCTCACCACCTGAATATCCACCATTTCCCGGGCATATTCAGTGAGCGCAAAAATCGCCATCAGGCACCCGCGATCGCCCTCGCGTAGCCGCTGATCTCCCCGGCGGCTTCTCCCCCCGTCTTTCGTCTGCGCTCCCCGTCTGCGCCCAAGGAACCTCCGTATGCAAATCCACGTCACGCTGATCCCCATTTCCTCGACTGACCAACTGCCTGCCGGCCCCGATCCCCCCGAGAAAATCTTCCACTTCACCACGGGCCTGAAACTGCGCTCGATCATCAACAGCGGGGCCATAAAACCCACGACCGCCAAGATCGAGCCGCACGAAAAGCCGGTCGCATGGTTCAGCACGTCCGGCCAGTGGGAGCCGACCTGCACGAAGGTTCCGATTCCGGGCATGCAGGGCCAGATCGCGACGGCCCAAGCCCAAGGCGGTCTGGTGCGCATCACAGTCCCGGGAACCTGTGCCCCCTACATCTTTCCGCAGCTGCCCCTCATAGCCGGCACCAAGCCCACTGTGTGTATGGGCTTGCTTCTGGCCGGCCTCGAACTCGGCAGCGATCCCGGCACGTGGCGATTCACTCCCGCGCCTGTCCCGACTGCCCTCTTTCGCGAGGTGGAGTTCTTCGACTTCGCGAACAACACGTGGCTGGCCGTAGACCTCGCGGAACTGGCCTGCCGCAACTGACCCGCTCTTTCTCCTGCGCCCTCCCCACCCTCCAAGGAGTCCCCTATGGCCCTGACAACTGGGCTCTTCGTCTGCGCACTGCTGGCCACCGAAATTGCGGGCGCGCTGTATCTGGCCCGTTTCGTTCGTGCCCGTCGCAAGCGGCACAAGACCGGCCTCTCAACCGGTCACTTTCCCCACCTGACACCAAGGAAACTCTCGTGAGCACCCTGATTGCGATTCCACTGACAGTCCTGCCCGCGTTTCTCTGGCTGATCAAGTTCCTGTTCTTCGGCGGCTTCTTTGTTGCCCGCTGGATCGCCTATCTCACATGGCCGCTCTGGGCAACCATCGTCGGCCTCGGTGCTCTCGTCGGCCTGATGTAAGAGCATCCCGACCCATCCACCACCCCACAGGAGACCCGGCCTTTGAGCCACATCGTCGAAATACGAACCGAGATCAGGGACGAGCAGGCAGTACGGGCGGCCTGCACTCGTCTGCAACTCGCTGCGCCCGAACACAAGACCGTCCGACTGTTCAACGCGACGGCCACGGGATTGTGTGTCCAGCTTCCGGGCTGGCAGTACCCCGTCGTCGCCAACCTCCAGACCGGCCAAGTCCAGTACGACAACTACGGCGGCCACTGGGGCGAGCAATCCCGGCTGAACTCATTCCTGCAGGTGTATGCCGTCGAGAAGGCCAAGATCGAAGCCCGGAAGAAGGGCCACTCGGTCACGGAGACGGCACTCCAAGACGGCGCGATCAAGGTCACCATTCGCGTGGGAGGTGCCGCCTGATGAGCATTCCCACCACCAAGACCATCGAGATCACCGTCAGCCCGGAAGGCGCCACGAGCATCAAGACCACGGGCTTCACCGGGGGCTCGTGCAGGGACGCCACCCGGGAACTCGAACGGGCCCTTGGCGTATCTGGCCGCGAAACCCTGCTGCCGGAGTTCTACGCGCAAACCCAGTCCGGCGAGCGGCTCCAACAGCGGAGCTGAGCACACGCCGGCCCGGCCGTCTCCCGGTGGCGAAGAAATCTGCGCCGCCGTGGAGACCAGCCGTTTCCCGCACCCCATCCCCGACAGGATTTTGTTATTTATGGCTGATTCCAAGACCCCGGAAGAAGAAGTCAGCGAGAACGTCCGGCAGCTCCTCGCCCACTACCACCAGAGCGAGCAGGCGCGACTGGACCGCGCCAGAGCCAAGCTCCGCGCGGAAGTCCTCCCGGCCCTGCGAAACCACCGGGTCGCCACCGTAGAGGCCGCCTACTCGGGCTACGGAGACTCGGGGGCCATCGACGGCGTGCAGTACCGGGACGAGGCCGGCGAGCGAGTAGACCGCACGACGATTGCGCAGCCGCTTGTCGAGCAGTTGGAGACGTGCATCTACGAGTTCCTGCCTTCCGGGTTCGAGATCAACGACGGCGGCCAAGGCACGCTCACGATCGACACCCAGACAGGCAAGGTCACGATCCAGCATCAGGAGAACTACACCGAGACCCGAGATAGCACCCGGGAGTTCGACCTGTAATGGCGCACCCCTACCACCATGCTGTCTCATCGGCCAAGAAGTTCGGCGGCATCCCGGAGGAGTACCTGAGGTTTCATGACTTTCTGGACGCATCCAAGAGCCACATGGCGGACTTCCGGCACCGGGCACTTCGCCACCATTCTGAGGGCATCTTCCTGCTGGAGGAGTTCTTCGGGACCACGACAGTGCTCTCGACCGGCAGGGTTCTTCCCGTCAGGTTCATCGGCGAGCAGCACGTCCTCGAAGACTTGGGCAGGATCCCAACGCTCCAAGACTGGCTCGGCAGGATTCAGCCGGAGCCGTGGATGCTCGGACGACGGGAGGAGATTGCCATGTAGGCGTGGTCGTCACCTAGTGGCTAGCGATCAAGACACTTTGGCCCCGAGTTTGCGGAGTCCCATTTTAGCAAGCCGTTTTGCTCGCCCCTCAATTTGGTCATAGTCCTCTTTGAATGCACCCACCGCGTCGTTGCAGTTATCGCACGTAAATGCCGTAAGCGTTCTGGTCATATCGCCAAGGTTAACAACGGTCATCTCGCATAAGCACTTCGCACACATTGGGCGGAAGTTGTAGGGGTAGCCGTCATCGCCCACCATCCACTCCCACCGCAGGCCATCAAAAACATCGTGCGTATAGCGGCGCCATGCAGGCCCCCAAATTCTTCTGACGACCCACAACAACCAAATCAGTCCTTGATAAATGCTGACCACCACGAGTGAGACCAGTATCCAGTTAGCGATCTGCGTTGACTCCTGCGACCAGCCCGAAAGCATTGTGACACGCGACCAGAGCATGTCGCGCACTGTCTTGCTAAATGCAACCGCAAGACCGGGAATGCCAAGAAGACAGCCAGTCGCGATCAAGACTTCCGCCGTCAACTTGCTAACGACGGAGTCTTTCCACGCTGAAGCGACGGCCTGTCGAAACTTCCTCACGAGAAGGACCTTGCTGAGCAATCGTGCGGTAGGGCGGAATCGCGATGAATCCCGAGAGAGTCTATCTACTAACAACAACATTGTGCAGGACGACATATGCCCACACCCACACCCACAATTAGATCCCACCCCCCTACACCCACCACGCCCACGCTCACCGCCCGCCTCACTGAACTCATCTCAGCTGCTTTCACGGCGATTTGGTGCCAGACCGCCGAACCCCACGAAGCCGCCCGGGAAATCACCGACCTGTGCCGCGCTGAGAACTGGCGGCTGGGCATCTGGAACTGTGACTCGGGCGTGCAGTTCCCCATCGAGCAGATCGCGATCCCGGGCGTCACCGAGACCCAAGACCCGCTGGCTGTGATCCGGGCGCTACCGCAGGTCTCGCAAGGCTCCGGCACGACGATTCTGATATTTGAAAACCTGCACCGCTTCATGGGCAGCGTCGAACTCATTCAGGCCGTCGCGAGGCAGGCTATCTCGGGCAAGCACAACCGGGCCTTCATCGTCGTGCTGGCCCCCGTGACGCAGATACCCCCGGAACTCGACAAACTCTTCGTGTGCGTCGACCATGAACTGCCAGACCACGCGCAATTGGAGGAGATCGCCCGCGGGGTTGCCACACAGGACGGCGAACTTCCCAACCCAGACGAACTACCCCGTGTGATCGATGCCGCCAAGGGCCTGACGCGCAGCGAAGCCGAGAACGCCTACTCGCTGTCGCTGGTCAGGCACGGCACGCTCAAGGCTGAAACACTGTGGGAGATCAAGGCCGGCCAATTGAAGAAGTCCGGCTTGGTCTCGATCCACAGGGGCACCGAGTCCTTCCAGCAGCTCGGCGGGCTGGAGAACCTCAAGGCGTTCTGTCTCCGGGCTATGCGCCGCCAGAGTGAGGGCACCGTCAGCAATCGGCCCCGCGGCGTGTTGCTCCTGTCTCCTCCCGGCTGCGGAAAGAGCCAGTTCGCAAAGGCCCTCGGCAACGAGACCGGCAGGCCCACGGTCGTCCTCGATGTCGGCGCCCTGCTCGGCTCGCTCGTCGGCCAGTCGGAGAGCAACGTCCGGGCGGCCTTGAAACTGGCCGACGCTATGGCCCCGTGCGTGCTCTATGCGGATGAGATTGAGAAGAGCCTCGCCGGATCCAACTCATCCGGCCAAACAGACTCCGGCGTGACGGCCCGCGTGTTCGGCTCCCTGCTCACATGGCTGAACGACCACGAGTCGGACGTCTTCTTCGTCGGCACCTGCAACGACGCCAGCAAACTCCCGCCCGAGTTCGCCCGTGCAGAGAGGTTCGACGGCGTGTTCTTTGTGGACTTGCCGGAGCGCGAGCAGAAGGACGGAATCTGGTCGATCTATCAGCGGCACTACGGACTGGACGCGAAGCAGGCCCGGCCGGATGACACCAACTGGACTGGCGCTGAGATCAAGTCGTGCTGCAGGCTGGCGTCGCTCTTGGACGTGCCGCTCGTTCAGGCTGCCCAGAACGTCGTACCCGTGGCTGTCACTGCGGGCGACAAGATCGAAGGGTTACGCCAGTGGGCCTCCGGTCGGTGCCTCTCGGCTGATCGGGCGGGCGTGTATTCGCGGGTGGAAGGGGTGAGTGGTCCCGTGGGGAGAGTTGTACGGATACCCGGGAGATGTGATCGAGTATCCGCGACAGAATGACGGAATTCTCATTCATTCGCAGACATCGCCGCGGCGAGTGGCACAGGCATCCCACACGATGAACACTCGGCGCTTCGCCGCACTGCTCAGGACTAAAGCGCGAGCGGCTGAGCCTGACCTCGGTCTTGCTCTACCGAGCGCGGGGCTCATCCGTCGAGGGTGCGGGGAGAACTGCCCACTAGCGTTCGGCGCCTCCGCCTGAGTAGGCGAAGTGAACGAGATAAAGCACACTGCCTTCTCGGCGCGCGGGCGCCACAACTATGCACGACGTGCGAGCGCTAGGAGCTTCACTCCACAGAATAGGCTGACTCCACCCAGACCGGCTATAATAAGGGTCGTCATCCCCAATAACGCGAGAAAACTCCGCTGGGCTACCTGCCCTTTTGTCGGGCAGGCAAGTTGTCGAAAACTGGAGGTGCACATGCGTTTCGACCCAAACAAGGCCATTCAGGCTGCGGCTGTCGTGCTGAAGCAGCATCGCGGCGTCGCTTCTCGCTTGCGATTGCTCAAGATTTTGGTAATCGCTGACAGGGAAGCGCTCGGGGAGACGTTGGAGTTGATTACCGCGGATGCTTTGGCGGCGATGGATCACGGGCCAGTGCCATCCGCCACCTACGACATGCTCAAGGGAACGTCATTGCACTCTGAACTTTGGGATCGCTTCATCCAGCGCAACGGCCCCCAGAACCTTCAGCTCGTCAATGACCCCGGCGTTAGCCGTTTGTCACGCTATGAGATTGAGAAGCTCCAGTCGATCTGCGATCGCTTCCGGGATGCTGACGACTACGCCTTAGCACACTATACCCACACCTTCAAGGAATGGGCCAAGAACAAGCCGGTAGGAGGCAGCTCAAAACACATCCCCCTAAGTGATCGCCTTGAAGCGCTTGACCTGACTGAGCATCGACAGCGCGTTGAGGCTGACATTCAAGAAGAGCATGAGCTTGACCAACTTTTCGGTAGGGCGGCGCAGTGAATGCTGGCGACGCCTTCAAGTTGGTCGGAGTGGCGGACCAGCACTTATGGATTGTACTGTCCGATCCGTCTATCGATTCCACTAGAGTGCTGATTGTTAACCTCACGACGTACGATCGCTATGAGGACCAAGCGGTCATTTTGAACATAGGCGACCACCCTTTCGTCGCGCACAAGACATGCGTTGCCTACTCTCGTGCAAGAATGGCTTCTGACGCGCAGCTTGAGCAGCTCAGAACTAGCGGGAAACTGACTCCCTACACTCCGGTTTCTCGCGAGCTTCTCGAACGCCTGCGTCTAGGGGCATTAACGTCGGATCGAATTAAGACTGAGCACCTAGAGCTTCTCCGAAATCAGGGCTTCGTCGAGCTGTAAGTCACTGTCGAGCACCGTCACGCGTTGGCATCTGCCTGATTTCCGCAGTACGGCGAACATCTCGGCGCACTACTCAACACCTTTTGTTTCGCATCGAATCTAGTCGCCGCCAGTGCTCACGGCGATTATGTTTAGGTGCTGCTTGGCGATATGGCGGCGCCTTTCACCCGCACTTGACGCCTCACACGAGCGATCGCCCCTCGCTCTGCGGACGTGGCTGTGGCTCAGCTGCCGCGCACCACGCTGTCCACGCGTGCCGGGCCGCGCAGATCGGCTAAGCGATTTGACCTCAGCGTTCTGGCACTTGGGGCTGTCGGCAATATCGCCCTCCTCATCAGCGACGATCGGCGCTGGCCGCCTCGCATACTAGGGCACCTGAGAACGGCATCGCCATCGTGGACTGCCGCGCGATTGGTACGTGGGCGTCAGCCTAGCCTGACAACCACAACAGAAAACCAGCCCCCGGTCGCACGGGCGCACCGTCATGCCCAGTCCATTCCAGCCTTCCTCAAACAGGAATAGATCTTGTCCACAGCAACCACCACATCCCACGACACCGGCCAGCACACCACGAGCCGGACGACATCCCAACCCACCAACGCCCCGACAACCCACCTCGAACGCTCCGCCGCCAACAGGCTCCGCACCACGATGGCGGCCGTGAAACTCTCCTTCACATGGCTGGGCGTCCGTAAGACCCTCGCCCCGGAGCAGCGCACGACAGCGGCCCGCGCGTTCCATGCCGACCGGGAACTTCTCTCAGCCAGCAAACTCATCCTCGACACGAAGAACCCTGCCTACCGTGCCGTGGCTGCCGTTCGCTCTGAGGCTTCGGGCTACTGGCGAACCGTGACGCTGCCGTTCCCCGAGGCTGGCATTCGGCTCCTTCCGCAGAACTCTCTCAGCATGTTCGCGAGCACCATGCAGACGTACCGCGAGAGGCTCCAAGAAGCCGCCCGGGAACTTGCCGCGCAGTACGACCAGATCAAGTCAGAAGCCCAGCGGCGACTTGGCACGCTCTTCAGCGCCAGCGACTACCCCAGCACGCTCGACGGCCTGTTTGACCTCGAAGTGTCCTACCCTACTATCGAGCCGCCGAACTACCTCATGGCCCTGCACCCGGAGGTCTACCAGCAGGAACAGGCCCGGGTCCGTGAACGCTTCGAGAGTGCCGTCGAACTGGCCGAGCAGGCGTTTGCCACGGAACTCCAGCGGCTCACGGCCCATCTCGCGGAAAGGCTCACGGGCCTGCACGACGGCCAGCCAAAGGTCTTCCGGGATTCGGCCGTCGAGAACCTCCGGGGCTTCTTCGAGCGGTTCCGGCGGCTGAACATTCGGAGCAGCCCGGAACTGGATGCCCTCGTCGAACAGGCCCAGCAGACGATCATGGGCGTCGAGCCGCAGACGCTCAGGGACTCGAACCGGCTCCGGCAGATGGTGGCCCGGGACTTCGAGCAGATTCAGGCCCGTGTTGGAGACCTGCTCGTGGATCGGCCCCGCAGGAACATTCTCAGGCGCGGGCAGACGGGAGCGGGAGTATGACCAGCGAGATGGAGTTGGTCGTCGGCTGTGATGGCGGCGTGAAGTGCATCTACGACGAGGCACTGGACCTGCGGGAGATCGGAAAGTTGCAGATCACCCGGGCGAGCCACGTGGAGCCAGACGCCGAGGGCTACTGGTGGGCCGATATGGGGCCTGTTGATGGGCCTGTTTTGGGGCCTTATCGCAGCAGGACGGAGGCGTTGGGGGCGGAGAGGGGGTGGCTGACGAGGAGGATGGCGTAACGCCGACATAGAGCCGCCCGCGACCGCTCAAGTGGGCACACCACGGCACGGTACAGCAGTCCACTCCAATGTTTGATTAGATGCTTTGCTACTCGCCTTTCGAGACTTTTAGGAGAAACAATGCCAACGACTCCATTCGATACACGATAGCTTCAAGCTGACTTGTGGTCAGCTTTGATTCAACCACATGAGTGCCCGCATTTAGCGACTCAACCAACGTCAAGGCTGCCTTGACATCGTTTTCCACGAATTTCGTTAGGGGATCGCACGCAAAGTTCCGGCAAATGTACAGCAATCGAGCGCGACGGGTCGGGCGATTATCGTGGTAGTGTTCGCCGTCGGTGGACCATGCTTTGACTTCGTTGTCAGGGGCGAGGCGATGAATAAGTTGGGTAAACAGTTCCCGAACTGATGTCGTGACGTGGCGTGATCTATCGGGATTGTCGGACGCGAGGGAATGCCGCGCGCCTTCGATTAGGATTAGGAGCCTGTCGTCAAAAGCCGCTAGCTCATCATCAATCGATGGAAGTTCTGCGATGTCTTCATCTTCGTAGGCAGCATCGACGGAAATTTGCTCTAGAACGTCAAGCTCACGCGAATACTCGAAGGGAGCGTGCGTGGTGACGAACGGGATCTGAGCCTCTGGGATTGTGGGGATGCATTCAATCAAATCGCGATATGACCGAGTAAGTTTGCCAAATCGTGCAGTCAGGTCATTGGCAAAAAGTGCCGACGCATCAATCTTGTTGCCGAACGGCACGGCTTCAAGCTGAAGCAATCGAAACTGAGAATGCAGCGACGTATGCAGTAGTCGAGTGGTATCCAGTGACGACAAAAGATGTGAAACCGATGACTGTGCGGCAATGGCTTCAATCGAACTCCGCATTGCATTGTGGTCGGCGAAGACCTTTGACAGCGATGAGTCGGCGATGCTTGCAGCCGAGACTATCGACGTGAGTTTTGTGTTCACGCGGGTGAGGTCATCGAAATTCGACGTAACAGCGGAGAGGAGGCGAGCCTGCGACAGTATTGCCGAGGTTGCACCAAATAGTTCGCGGTCGCGTTGGAAGTGTTTGGCAAGCGAGTCTTGCAGCGACGTGATTGCGGATGTCGACTTCGTGAGGTCCGCAAGCACGCGGTTGTACGCAGCAGTGGACTGCGAGATCAGTGCTGCCTGCTTCTGGATTGCGCGGATTGCATCGTCCATCGCGTGTGCCATGTAAGTACCTAAGTGGCTCCTTGCTTGATTGACGAATACGAGCAGTGACGCAGTATACCCACCTCGGGTGGGTGCGCTGGGGATTGCGCGGGGGTCGTTGCCCCCGTGCGACAAGGACCCGACAACGAGACGTCTCCTTGTTGGTTGTCAGCGGATGCCCCAGCGGTGTCGCCACAGCATTCCGTCGATACTGCGAGTGGATTCGGAGCGCGTCCGGTTCTTCTCGTCCCCCGCCCGCCCCTCTGGCTGCCGGGCGTGTCTTCCTTCTTCCGGCCCGCTGCGTGGGCGGCCGGTGTCCCTGTGTGTTTCCCGTTTCCCATCCCATTTCCCACTTTTCAGGAGATCGAGAACCCATGAGTGACTCTGACCTGATCGACGCCGTGGCCCTGAAGACCGGCGAGGATTCCCATGAGATTCGGCGCCGGGGCTTCGTGCTGACCGGCCCCGAGGACTCTGGCTCTGATCTGGAGCCGGAGTGCCTGCTGGACGTGCTGCTGGTCGATCTCCCGGAAACGGGCACGGTCGACTGGGACGCGGTGCTCGGTGACGGCGGCTTCCGGTCGCCTTTCTACACACGTGCGCAGCAGTCCCGCCGGAAGGCCAAGGCCGACATGAGGGCCAGCACGACGAAGCAGGTGGCCCGAGCGGCGTGACCTGCTGACCGGCTCGAAGAAGACCCCAGCGACCCCATAAGTGACGGGCGTGGAGTGTGGCGGAGGCGCCCAAGCCTCCCTGCACCCACGCCCGTCGCTTTTTCGTTCCAGATATCTGAATCGGTGACTTTTCATGGCGGCGAAGAAATCTGCGCCGCCGTACTGCCGCCCCCCTACCCGTACACAGAAAGAACCACCCATGTTGAAACTCCATGCAGGCGTCTCGAAGAAGGTCGGCTTGCCCGGCTTCTCCAGCGCCTCGGCCTCGTGCACCATCGAGGCCGAACTCGATTCCAGCCTGCTCCAAGACCACGAGGGCTTTCAGGTCGTCGTGCAGCGGGCCTACCAATCGTGCGAAAAGGCCGTGCAGGACCAGATCGCCCGGCTGACCCACGACGACCAGCGCGACGCCAGCCAGCCGCAGGAAGTGATCGAGGTCCGCACCAGTCCGGCCATCCAAGGCGCACGGATCACGACTAACGGTGCCGCGACCAACAGTGCCGCGACCAACCGTGCCGAACTGCTCGCGACCAACGGTGCCGTGTTCCGTGACGCACCCAGTCCCCGCCCCGCCACGGCTTCGCAGGTGAAAGCCATCAGGGCCATCGCTGCGCGCCGGAAGATCGATCTCGTGGGCCTGCTCCGGGAACGCTTCGGCCTCACCACCGCGGACGAACTCGGCATCCGGCAGGCGAGCAACCTCATTGACGAGTTGAAGTCCGACGAGCCGACCGCCAGCCCCACGAATGGCCACGCGAACGGCAACGGGGCCTACGCCGTCGGAGGTGCCAAATGATCGCCGGAGTAGGAGAAGCCCTGCTGCCGGTGCTCACGCCTGAGAAGCCCGCCAGCACCAACCCCGCCAACGAGGTCGCCAAGAGTCTCACTGGCCGGGACTACATGAGTTGGTCGGCTCTCTCGACGTTCAGGCAGTGTCCGTTGAAGTACAAGTTCCGGTACATCGACGGCCTGCCCGAGGAGAGCGTGTCCAGCGCGCTCGTGTTCGGCACCGGGATTCACACGGCCGTCGAGCAGCACTTCCAAGCCCTTCTGTCCGGCGACCCCAAGCCCGACCTCGATGCTCTGCTGTTCGCCTACAGAAGTGCATGGCTGCCGCACGACCCGGACTCGATTCTGTTCGGTAGTTCAGAGACACGGGCCTCGCTGGATGCTCTGGCCGCGCGGATGCTCACGGCCTTCTTGAGTAGCCCAGCGGCGAGCGTTCAGGGGCGGGTGCTGGGCGTCGAGGAGCCGGTTCGTGGGCTGCTGGTTGAAGGCGTGCCGGACCTGTACGGGAGGGTCGACCTGCTCACGGAGGACACTGACACGCTGGTGATCACCGACATCAAGACGTCGCGAGGAAAATGGAGCCAAGAGCAGGTCGAGGATTCAGGCGAGCAACTCCTGCTGTACTCGCACTTGGCTTCGGAGATCGGCCCGGGGAAGAAGGTCCAGACGCGGTTCTTGGTGCTCACAAAGACCAAGGAGCCGGTTGTCGAAGAGCATGTCCGGGAGGTCGAGCCGGGGAACGTGAAACGGACCTTGGCGGGCGTGGAGCGAGTCTGGCGGGCGATCGAAGGCGGGCAGTTCTATCCGGCGCCGAGCACGATGAACTGTGCTTCGTGCGGCTACCGGGCTGCGTGTCGGGCGTGGACTGGGTGAGGGCCGAGAGAGAAAGGGCGGCACGGGGGTAAGACCTGTGCCGCTTTTTCTTAGGTATTGGCCCATGTTGGCGGACCGACACCCGCCATCGTCTAAACACAAGAGCGACTTTCAGTGCCTTTTCTCAATGGACCGGAGTCACCTAGTCCTACAGACGCTCTGCGCGACAAGCTCGTTCGACAGACTAGAACGATAGACTGCTACCCCAGCCGCTACCCGCATCCTTGAAAGCATCCATGGAAGACGCACTCACTGAATTGCCGCCGCACTGGTGCCGCATTCCGCTCAGCAGCGATACAGTCTTCTGTCTTGAGCGCGTTCGCATTTTCCACTTTCGCAGCATTGGCGCTGAAGGTTGTGAAATCGATCTGACAAAGCCCGTGTCATTGCTGATCGGTCCCAACAACTCTGGCAAGTCCAACGCGCTTCGGGCACTGGACACTGTATTTTCAATGAAGGCTGGATGGCTCAACAACGCATGGCCGGATGTGGATCGCCATCTGCGCGGCGACGTCCAGCCAACCTTAGCGCTCTCCGGCATGCTCTACGACAACTATGGGCGCGCGACATACGGCCGAACAGAGTGGCGATCGTCAAGTGTCGATGTGGAACAACACATAGCTACGACTGCGACGCAGCCCGACAAGTGCCGTGTTCGTGCGAGTGAGATATGGGCTCTCGGCAAGGTGACCAAGGGAGGTGTTGGCAAGGTGGCCAACGAATGGATGGACTGCACGGACGTCGGGCGAGCCTTCCTGACCCACGTTCTGGCAGCATTGCCGTTCGATAGGCCGCACACCGTCGGGCCGATCAGGTACGGCATGCCTTGCACCGGTGATCGCGCGGCGTTGCAGAATCTCGTTCGGGATATCGCTGCATGGGAGCGCCCGGCGATCGGCCGCGACAATGAACGCGAGCGATGGATCACGATCACGCAGTTGTTGGCGGATATCGTAGGGGAGCAGCTTTCCCTCGAACCTATGCTCGATAATGACAACGCGACTGTAATTGTTAAGACGCTTGTTGAAGGACAGCCGCTGCGCCTTCCCCTTGATCACTTCGGCACCGGTTTCCAAGAAGTGCTTGCCATTGCACGGGAACTGGCGGTGTCCGAGCCAACGTTGTTTCTGATGGAAGAACCAGAAGTGCATCTGCATCCGCGACTACAGCGGCGCCTCCTCGATTCCTTGATCTCTTATGGCCAGCGATGCGGCCACAGGTTTGTGATCAGCACACATTCGCCTTTCCTTATGTCCCGCGCCAATGGGGACTGCGGCATCGTACGGGTATGGCGCGAGAGTTCGTTGGCTGCATCAAAAGCGCGGCCTGTCACCATCTCGGCGGAAGCGATGCAAGCGCTCAGCGACTTGGGTGTAGCCGCGAGCGATGTCTTGCAGGCGCGTTACGTCATCTGGGTAGAAGGGCCGAGTGACGCGATCTATCTCGGGAAGTGGATGGAACTGTATTGCTCGAAGCATGCTCGCCGTTTGCCGGTAAGAGGGGTCGACTATTGCTTCGCATGGTACGGAGGGGCGCTGGCCGCTCACATCGGTATTGGCGGCGAGGTTGCCCCTAACGCAGAGATTAACGACGGCGACGACTCGCCCGACGGTATTTCGCGACTCGTGGAACTTCTTCATCTCTCTCAGTACGGCGCTCTGGTGCTCGATAGTGACCAAGCATCGAGTAGTGCACCACGGAAGGGTAGGACGGAACGCCTCGTCGCGGAGTGCGAGCAAAGCAGCAATCGGTACATCGCATGGGTGACTGCAGGGCGGGAGATAGAGAACTACTTGGATGCGGAAACCGTCGCGCGAGCATTTAACAGCAGGGCAGCACGTGCATCTTCGCGTGTTGCCGAAGCGAAGTTGCGGATCGCCAAATGGAACCGGCTTGACGAGTCGCTCGCGAAAGCAATTGGGGCCTCTGGGAGTAAGCGTCCCTATAGCGGGGCGGGGGGCAAGGTAGCAGCTGCGCGAACGATCGTTGAGCACATGGATACGTTTCTGGACAAGCACGACCTCGGCGAACAGATCGGCAGGCTCCTTGATGCGATCGAGAGCAGAAGTGACGTCATAGGCACAGGGCGGTAGGGAAGTCCGAGTTGCGTGACGCTCGGCGTGACGCGCATGCCGTCAAAAGGTCGCGGCATGAAGCAAGCGGAGCGACACGGGTTCACTTGTATGGCGGGAGGCTTTTCACGCCGCAGTCGAGCAGCTGCCGGAAGAACACAGGGAGGTGTTCAGGCTGGCGTGGTACCTCGGGCTCGACCAGAACGCCGTGGCAGAAACGCTCGGGCTGTCGCGCAGAACAGTCCAACGAAAGTGGCAGGAAGCCCGGGAAATCATCGCGAAGACCATGGGCGAGGTTGACTGAAGACAATGCCCAAGGGCTCGCGACTACCCCTTCTTCAGGGCTTTTTCGAGTCTGGCAGCGAGCCCCGAGCACCGCGAGCGTTTTCTTGGCGTAGAGCCCGGTTTGCTCGCGCCGAAACACGCTCGCTCTTTTTTTGGGAGCTTGCTGCGAAGCGTGCTCAGGGCCGCTCGCAAAGCTTTGAATTCGAGATCCGTGGTCGGTTCATACGCCATGGGGTCAGCTCCTTGCCGGTTGAAGTACTGATTTTAGCGCACTGGCCGGCCTTGAGCGGCATGTATTTCAGCAGGCTTCACGAGCTGTTGGCGAACCACGAGGAGTTGGTTTCGGGGTTGGCTGGATGGGCTCGGCGCGGAATCGAGAAGTTTTTGGGCCGGCTACAGAGACCACAGCCAAGAGTTTGTAAGTTGTTTTGGAGTGTTTTTGGGCTCGGGATGCTCTGGCCAGAAAATTCGACCTGCGTATTTCTCGGGAAAAACGAGGGGTCGCCGGATTGGCCACGGCGAGCAGGTCGGCCGGCAGGTGCTTCAAGTTATGGGCACATGGGCTGCGTCGCGTTTTATACCCCGCTTCGTAGTTGGCTGGCGTTTGGCTTGGGGAGAAGCCGGCGAGTTTTTTAGCCGCGACAGAGACCACAGCCAATTGTTTATGGTTTGTGGCGGAATGTTTTGGGGCTCTGGCTGCGCTGGCTGGGAAACACGACCTCGGGATTTCGCAGGGAAAACGCGGGGGGTGAGCTTGGCCACAGGGAGCACGTCGGCCGGCAGGTGGTCCCGGGTAATCGCCACTTGGGGCGTGTGGTGCTCAATACCCGCTGCTGTATCTGGCCGGCGATTGGCTTGGGGGCGGGAGCTTGCGCTCGGGAGCGTATGCGCTAGGCTGGTGGAAGCGCGATAATGATATTTGGATCCAGTGTTCTCGGCCTTTCAGCGGGCCCGGGTTCCCTGTGCTGAAGTGCTGCCGTCGTTATGGTAGTCTCGTCGGCCGGCTTTGATATTTGGAGAGCAAGCGGCGAGCCATGACAGGTAGCAGGCGTTCTTTGGCGCGGCACACGGACTTTTTCAGGGCCGTCTTGGCGGAACTGCAGCGCGTAACCGAGCAGGACCGCGACTTCTGGACCGTGAAGACCCGCCTGCCGGTAGTTCCCC
>Ga0315900_10003017_pt1 | contig 25017 bp, 21 predicted proteins | sample LakEriMetagenome_FD_203521 | JGI IMG/M metagenome (GOLD analysis project Ga0315900, IMG submission 203521) | Freshwater fungal communities from buoy surface, Lake Erie, Ohio, United States - Buoy 12 MA114 | ecosystem: Environmental > Aquatic > Freshwater > Lake > Lake biofilm | place: USA: Lake...
GAGCCCGGGAAGATCGGTGCGGCCGTTGAGATCGATCACGATCCCGCCGCAGGTATAGTGCTGCGCTGGCACGACCGGGATCGGCTCCTTCGTCATGTCTAGGCCGAGGCCCAGCAGCTTCTCGTGGATGTTAGGGAAGTGCTCGCGGACGAATTCGGGCGGTTGGTGGCTGATATCAAGGTGGACGTAATCGAGGCCGTCACGCTTGATTTCGCTGTCGTTGGCGCGGGCAACGATGTCGCGCGGGGCAAGCTCGGCGCGCTCGTCATAATCGGGCATGTAGCGGTGCCCGGTCTTCGGGTTAAGCAGGCGGCCGCCCTCGCCGCGCACTGCCTCGGTAATCAGGAAGTTCTTGACCTCCAGATTGTAGAGGCAGGTCGGGTGGAACTGCATCATTTCCATGTTGCCCACCCGGCAGCCCGCGCGCCAGGCCATGGCGATGCCATCGCCCGTCGCGCCGCGCGGGGCCGTGCTGAACTGGTAGACGCGGCCCGCCCCACCCGTGGCCAGGATCGTGGCGCGGGCGGTGTGCGCCTCGACCTGGCCGGTCGCCTCATTCAGGGCATAGACGCCCCAGACCCGGCCCGAGCCGGAATAGCGTTCCTCGTGCCGACCGGTGATCAGGTCAATCGCCGCGCGGCCCGACAACAGGGTGATGTTGGGATGATCCTCCGCCGCCTTGACCAGCGCGGACTGCACCGCCCATCCGGTGGCATCGGCTACGTGCACGATCCGGCGATGGCTGTGCCCGCCTTCGCGCGTCAGGTGCAGGTTGGGGCCATCGGTGTTGAACGGCACGCCAAGGTCGATCAGCCGGTCGATCGCATGGGGCGCACGCTCGACCACGAATTCGACCGTCTCGATCCGGTTGAGGCCCGCGCCCGCGACCATCGTGTCGCGAATATGGTCCTCGAATGTGTCGCCTGCGTCGAGCACGGCGGCGATCCCGCCCTGGGCCCAGGCGGTGGACCCGCCGGTCAGGCTGCCCTTGGCCAGCACCAGGATCTTGAGCTTGTCGGCCAGGGCCAGCGCCGCGGTCAGCCCCGCCGCGCCAGAGCCGACGATGATAACGTCGTGGTTCACGCCGTCACGCCGCCTGCGCCGCGTTGCTGGTCAGGCTGACGAAGACATCCTCCAGATCGGCCTCACGGGTCGAAACGTCGACAATGCCAAAGCCAAGGTTCTGGACGAGCGACAAGACTTCGCCGGCGTTAGTCTTGTCCTTGTCATAAGTGATTTCGAGCGTCTGCTCGCCAGTCTTCTCGCATTTAAGGATGGCAGGGTGCGCAGGGCATTCTGCCGCTGGATTGTCTACCGTCACCACCACCACCTTCTCGCGCGCCATTTCCACCAGTTCGCGGGTTGGCTTGTTGGCGATCAGTTCGCCGTGGTTGATGATCGCGATGCGCTGGCAGAGCTCTTCCGCCTCTTCGAGGTAGTGCGTGGTCAGCACCACGGTGACGCCCTGGGCATTGAGTTCGCTGACCAGTTCCCACAGCTGGCGGCGCAGTTCCACGTCGACCCCGGCGGTGGGTTCATCAAGGACAATGACCGGCGGCTGGTGAACCAGCGCCTTGGCGATCAGCAGGCGGCGCTTCATCCCCCCCGACAGGGTGCGCGAATAGGCATTCGCCTTGTCCGACAAGTGGACCTGCCCCAGCAGTTCCAGGCTGCGGCGTGCTGCCTTGGGTACGCCATAGAGCCCGGCCTGGATGTCCAGCACCTCGACCGGCGTGAAGAAGGGATCGAACACGATCTCCTGCGGCACGATCCCGATCGAGCGCTTGGCGTTGCGCGGGTCGTGGTCGATGTCGAAGCCCCAGATCTCGGCGCTTCCGCTGGTCTTCATGACCAGGCCGGCGAGGATGTTGATCAGGGTGGACTTGCCCGCGCCATTGGGGCCGAGCAGGCCAAAAATCTCGCCCTGGGGCACGTCAAAGCTGACGCCCTTGAGCGCCAGCTTGCCTTCGCCCTGTCCGGCAGGAGCATAGCGCTTGACGAGGTCGCGGATGCGAATGGCAGCGGGATTGTCCATGCCGCTGCTCTAGGGGCAGGATTGCCCCGGCGTAAAGCCCCGCAAAGTTGCTAAATGCTACCGGTGCGTTAACCATAAGCGCACAGCATGCTTTCACGGGGTAGCGACTAAAGTTAATGCGATGATCAGGGGGATTACCACTATTTCGCCGGCAAACCGGCTGAAACGCGTGCTTTCGGCGCCACTGGCGGTTGCCTGCCTGTGGCCTGTTGCCACACCTGCCCAGGCCCAGGCAGTGTCCGCCACGGCCAATAGCCAGGCCGTAGTCGTGGCCCCGCTGTCATTGGTATCCAACCAGACGATGAATTTTGGCCGGATTGCGCCGAGCGCCGCTGGCGGCACCGTGGCACTGAACCCGGATACCAATGTCTGCACCGTGACGGGCACAATCGTCCGGGTTGGTGCCTGCCAGCCGGCGGAGTTCTCTGGCATGGGGGTGCGGCGGATGCGGGTGCGGATCACCCTGCCTACCACCATCACCCTGACCCGTGCGGGCGGTGGGGCGACCATGTTGGTGAACAACATCGTGCTCGACCCGACACCGGATCTGGTCCCGATCGGCAATGGCAACAGCCGTCGCTGGGAGATCCAGCCCAATAACGGAATCTTCGATTTCCGCGTCGGCGGTACGCTCAATGTCGGGGCCAACCAGCTTGGCGGCACCTACAACGGCACCTTCGTCGTCACGGTCCAGTATCAGTAGTCTGGAAATCGCCGTTTGCGCCTGCTAGGGGCGCGGGCATGAACCAGCCGCCCGAAACCATCCTCGCCACTTCGACCCGCGTTTCCTGCGATGGTGCCAGCGATATCCGCGGCGGCGCAGCGCTGGGCCATCCCCGCGTCTGGCTTGAGATTGACGAGCGCGGTTATGTCGACTGCGGCTATTGCGATCGCCGCTTCGTGCTGAAGGGCGGGCCGGCCGATGGCGCCGACCAGTCAACCCTGCCCGACATCGCCTCTGGCGCCAGCCGCTGAGTGACCTATATCAGGGGGCATGACCCTCTCTGATCCCCGCGCGCTCCTTTACCGCCAGCTCGATCCTGCTCAGGCTCAGGCGATCACTCGCGATGTCCTGACCCGCTGCGACGATGGTGAGCTGTACTTGCAGTTCACAGCCAGCGAGATGTTCGGGTTTGACGATGGCCGACTCAAGACTGCCGACTATTCGCGCGACGCCGGCTTCGGCCTGCGCGGCGTTTCGGGCGAGATGACCGGCTTTGCCCACGCCAACGAAATCAGCGCCGAGGCAATCCGCCGCGCCGGGCAGACGCTGCGCCTGCTCGATCCGGCTGCGGCCCCGCTGGCCGCGCCGCCGCGCGCCAGCAACCGCCACCTCTATACCGATGCCTCACCACTCGACGCAATTCCCTTTGCCGACAAGGTGAAGCTGCTGGAAACGATCGATGCCGCCGCCCGGATGCGCGATCCGCGCGTGGTGCAGGTCTCCGCCAGCTTGGCTGCGAGCTGGTCAGTGGTCGAGATCGTCCGCCCCGATGGCTTCGTTGCCACCGACGTGCGCCCGCTGGTGCGGCTCAACGTCGGGATCGTGGCGGAGCAGAACGGACGGCGTGAGACCGGCAGTTTCGGGATTGGCGGTCGCCGGCTCTATGATGACCTGTTCGCCCCCGAAACCTGGAACCGGGCAATCGATTCGGCGTTAGCCCAGGCGCTGACCAACCTTGAAAGCGTGGCCGCCCCGGCGGGTGAGATGACCGTGCTGCTCGGGCCCGGCTGGCCCGGCGTGCTGTTGCATGAAGCGGTCGGGCACGGCCTGGAGGGCGATTTCAACCGCAAGGGCACCAGCGCCTTTTCCGGCAAGATCGGCCAGCGCGTTGCGGCTCCCGGCGTGACCGTGGTCGACGATGGCACCCTGCTGGGTGTGAACAGCCAGGGTCGCCGCGGCTCGCTCTCGATCGATGACGAGGGCACCCCGACGAGCGAAACCGTGCTGATCGAGGACGGGATCCTCAAGGGCTACATGCAGGACCGGCTCAATGCCCGGCTGATGGGCGTGGAACCCACCGGCAACGGCCGCCGCGAATCCTATGCCCACGCCCCGATGCCGCGCATGACCAACACCTTCATGCGCAGCGGCCAGGACGATCCGGCCGAGCTGCTGAGCCGGGTCAAGAAGGGCATCTTCGCCAAGAGCTTTGGCGGCGGCCAAGTCGATATTGTCTCGGGCAAGTTCGTGTTCTCCTGCACCGAGGCCTACCTGGTTGAGAACGGCAAGCTGGGTGCCCCAATCAAGGGCGCGACGCTGATCGGCGATGGGCCGACGGTGCTGACCAAGGTGAGCGGGATTGGCAACGATCTGGCGATTGACGAAGGCGTCGGCGTCTGCGGCAAGGGCGGCCAGTCGGTCCCTGCCGGGGTGGGGCAGCCCACCCTGCTGGTCGATGGCCTGACTGTCGGCGGCACCGCCTGATTTGTCAGGTGCAGTTCAGGATCTTGTGTTAGAGTAGCAGTACTGATTTTCCGGAGGACTCTTATGCGTGCTCTCGCAATTGCCCTTGCCGCCACGGCGCTGGTTGCCGGCGGCACCGCAGTTTCCGCCAAGCCCAAGCTGACCCCGGAACAGCGGCTGGAAAAGCTGCTGGATGGCCGCGTGGCGGGCAAGCCGACCACCTGCATCTCGCAGGCTGACAGCCGCGATCTTGAAATTATCGACGGCGTGGCGCTGGTCTACCGCTCGGGCTCAACGCTCTACGTCAACAAGCCCAAGAATCCCGAAGACCTTGATTCGGACGATATCCTGGTGATCCGCACCTCCGGCAGTCAGCTCTGCCGGCTCGATATGGTGCACACGGTTGACCGGATGAGCCACTTCACCACCGGCTTCGTCAACCTGGGTGAATTCGTTCCCTATCGCCGGGTTCAACAGGCGGCAAAGTAAGCCGTGACCGCTGCCCCGCGCCGCTGGGCGGCGGGCCTGCTCCGCTAGCCTTTTGAAGTCCTGCAGCGCGCCGCCGTGCTGCTGTTCGACCGGATGCCGCGCAACCGCTTCGGCTGCTTCCCGCATCGCACTACCGTGCTGGGTCAGCGCGCAACCCCGGCCGAGTTGCGGGCGGTGGCCCGAGGCAACGCGTGGCAGGCTTGACTCCCGGCGCACTTCTTGTGAATTAGGGTAAATACCCTAAAAAGGGACTTGGGAGAGGATGCCATGGCCACTGCCGCTTTGACTGCGGATGTCGATCCGTTCGATGTCTCGCGCAAGGAAATCTACGTCGAGGACACGTTCGAGGAGGTGTTCCGCCGCCACCGCGCCGAAGCGCCGATCCACTACGTGCAGGATTCGCTATTCGGCCCCTATTGGTCGGTCAGTACCTACAAGCCGATCGTCCATATCGAGGCCCTGCCCAAGATCTTTTCCTCGAGCTGGCGGTATGGCGGCATCTCGATCGCGTTCGATCCCGACAAGCAGCTCGAGAATGAGATCCGCATGCCGATGTTCATCGCCATGGATCCGCCCGATCATACCGCTCAGCGCCGCACCATTGCGCCTTCCTTCGGGCCGAGCGAGGTTGCGGCGATGAAGGAGGAGGTCCGGGTCCGGACCGGCGAGGTGCTGGACAGTCTGCCGATCGGCCAGCCGTTTGACTGGGTGGAAAAGGTCTCGATCGAGCTGACCACGGGCATGCTGGCCAAGCTGTTCGACTTCCCATGGGAGCGCCGCCACAAGCTGACCTGGTGGTCGGACATGGGCGGCGATGTTGAGCGGATCCGCAATCCGCAGGGGCTGATCGAGCGCAACGCCGCCCTCGCCGAAATGGGCGCGGCCTTTGCGGAGCTGTGGCAACAGAAAGCTGCCAGCCCCGGCAAGGACCTGATCTCTGTCATGCTCCGCTCGGACGCGATGAACCATATGAGCGAGCAGGAGTTCGTCGGGAACCTGATCCTGCTGATCGTCGGCGGCAATGACACGACCCGCAATTCGATGTCGGGCTATGCCTATGGCTTGCACCGCTATCCCGAGGAGCGCGCCAAGCTGGAGGCGGATCCCACGCTGATCCCCAACGCGGTGCAGGAACTGATTCGCTGGCAGACCCCGCTGGCCCACATGCGCCGAACCGTGGAAGAGGATACCGTGTTGGAGGGTGTCGCCATGAAGAAGGGCGACAAGGTGGTGATGTGGTACATCTCCGCCAATCGCGACGAGAGCGTATTCGAAGATGGCGAGCATATCCGCGTCGACCGCGAGAATGCGCGTCGGCACCTCTCGTTCGGCTATGGCATCCACCGCTGCGTCGGCGCGCGGGTGGCTGAACTGCAGTTGGTGACCCTGCTGGAGGAAATGGCCAAGCGCCGCCTGCGCGTGAATGTGCTGAGTGAGCCCGAGCGCGTGGCCCAGTGCTTTGTGCATGGTTACAAATCGCTGCAGGTCGAACTGTCGCGCTACTGATGCGCACTCGCGACCGCATTATCGCCACCGCGCTCAGCCTGTTCAACGAGGCAGGCTATGGCGCGGTGACGACGGCAACCCTGGCCGAACGGCTGGGCATGGCCGAAGGCAACCTGTGGTATCATTTCAAGACCAAGCGGGCCTTGCTAGATGCCATTGGCCAGCGGTTTGCCGATCAGATTACCCGCCGGCTGGCGTTGCAGCCGGATAGCGATCCGGTGGCCAGCTATGCTCGACTCATGCGGACGATGATGGCCGAGTTCCGGGACTTCCGGTTCCTTTACCGCGATCAGCCGGCCTATGGCGAACATGCCGCCGCGATCGCGGAGAACGCCCCTCGCTGGACCCGGCAGACGTTTGCGCAGATCGAGGCGCATTTGGCTGCCTTGGTTGCGGCCGGCCTGCTGGAGCTGCCGCGAGAGCGCCTGGCCGATCTGGCGACCAACGCCACGATCCTGCTGCGCTATGGCCTTGAGCACGAGCGCGAACTGGGCGTGCCCACCGCCAGCGGCACGGGTGCGGTCCGCCGAACCTTGCTCCGCCATATGACACTGTTCAGCCATGCCCTGGCTCCCACGGCCTTAGCAGAGCTCACCGCTGCGATCGATGCGATTGAAGCGGAGGCCCCGCTGGCCGCTTAGGGCCAGCTTTCGGTGTCGTGATCGGGGTGTTGGCGGTTGCTGGCCTTGATCGCTGCGGCCCACCTGGCCTGGCTCGGCTGCTCGGTTTCGCCATGATCAGGCACACTTGGTAATTCAAAGAACCAAGGCATCCGGCCTTCGGTGCCATCGTGGGTCACCGGCTTGAAGGCGGCGGGATCGTCCAGCGAGCCCAGCGTGACCGAAATGTGGCTGCCGGTGACGTTCTCATAGAACAGCGGTGTCCCGCACTTCGGGCAGAAGCCCCGGTCGACTGCCGCCGAGGAGCGCCATCGCGCTGGCCCGCCGCGGGTCCAGGCAAAGGCGTCGTGCGGCACGGCCACCAGAGCGGCAAAGAGATTGCCGACCGCCTTCTGGCACATCCGGCAATGGCACAGGTGGGAATTGTCCATCACCGCGCTGGCCCGATACCGCACCGCGCCGCACTGGCATCCACCGGTAATCGGCTGCTCGATCCGCTCCATCCCCAATCCTTCCTTGCAATCAAGGTTATGCAGCCTAACCCTGCTGCCTGTCCTTGCAACGGAGCATTCGTATGACCACGCCCCAGGCCCCGATCGATTCACCCTTCGGCTATCGCTCCACGGCGCTGCAGGTGGTTGACGGGATTGATCTGGGCGGGAAGGTAGCGCTGGTTACCGGGGGCTATTCCGGGCTCGGGACCGAAACGGTCCGCGCCCTTGCCAGTGCCGGGGCGCGGGTGATTGTTGCCGCCCGGCGAGTCGACAAGGCGGCTGAGGATCTTGCCGGCGTCGCGGGCGCGGTGGAGATCGTGCCGCTCGACCTGTCCGACCCGGTCTCGATCGATGCCTGTGCGGAGGAAGTGGCCCGGCGCACTGGCCAACTGCATATCGTGATCAACAATGCCGCGATCATGGCCTGTCCGCTGGCCCGCGATGTGCGCGGCTATGAAAGCCAGTTTGCGACCAACCACCTCGGCCATTTCCAGCTGATCGCGCGGCTCTGGCCGCTGCTCAAGGCGGCGGACGGGGCGCGGGTCGTATCGGTTTCCTCGATCGGGCACCGCCTTAACGGCTTGGTGATCGATGACCTGAGCTTTGAGCACCGCGATTACGACAAATGGCTGGCCTATGGTCAGGCCAAGTCGGCCAATGCCCTGTTCGCGCTCCAGCTGGACAAGCTGGGCGCGGCCCACGCCGTGCGCGCCTTTGCCGTGCACCCCGGCGGGATCGTCACGCCGCTCCAGCGCCACCTGACAATGGACGAGCAAAAGGCGATGGGCTGGTTCGATGAGAGCGGGGCCGTCCATCCGATGTTCAAATCGACCGAGGAAGGCGCCGCCACCGCGGTCTGGTGCGCTACATCGCCGTTGCTGGCAGGGATGGGCGGGGTCTATTGCGAGGATTGCAATATCGGGGTCATGGCCGGTGATCCGCCGCCGCTTGCCAGCGGGGTCTGGCCTCATATCCGCGACGAGGCCCTGGCAGCTGCGCTGTGGGACAAGTCGGAAGTGCTGACCGGGGTAAGCTTCAGGCCCTGATCAGGCCTGCTCAGGCCTTTTCAAGCGTGCACTGCAGCGGGTGCTGGTTCTGGCGCGCGAAGTCCATCACCTGGTTCACCTTGGTCTCGGCAATCTCGTAAGGGAAGATGCCGCAGACGCCGACGCCCTTCTGGTGGACGTGGAGCATGACCCGCGTGGCCTGTTCAAGGTCCATGTTGAAGAAGCGCTTGAGCACCATCACCACGAATTCCATCGGGGTGTAGTCATCGTTGAGCATCAGCACCTTGAACTGGCTCGGCTTCTTCGGTTTGGCCCGGGTCTTGGTGGCGATGCCGATCTGGTTCTGGCCGCCCGAATCGCCTTCGCCCTCATCCGCGGCGCGGACAGGCGTGGGCAGCAAGGTTTGGGGCAGGCGGTGATGCATCGGGCGAATATCGCATTGCAGGCGGGCAAGGACAAGACCTTGCGCGGCAACCCGGTCCAAATACCAAGCGGGCCGGACGGCCTTGCTGGCTGTCCGGCCCGGAATGCAGCTCGCAGGAGCGGTGGGGAGAGGGGGCACCGCCCTGCGAGGAACGGCTGCCCTTAGGCGGCCTGCTTGACCTTATCGATCGCCAGGCTGACGCGGTTCTGGACCGGGGCAAAGGCGTCATTGGCCAGCTTGACGATGGCTTCCGAACGCTTCGAACCGGTGGCGACAGCGGCGTCGAAGTTGCGGCGGAGCAGTTCGCCCTGCAGCTTGAAGAAGTCGGCCGGCGACTTGACGGCGGCCAGTTCCTTGACGTCTGCGGTCATGGTTTCGAAGCCGGTCTTGGCATCTTCGACATAGACCTTGCCCAGGTCCTGCAGACCAGCGGCGAGGATCTTGCCCGATTCGACGAGGGCTTCAACGTTGCCCTTGGTGAATTCACCAGCATCGGCGAACACAGCGTTGCTCTTTTCGAACGCGGTCTTGGCGCGCTCCTGCATGTCGGCAACGGCGTCCTTCACCTTGGCGGTGAGGTCTTCGGCGGCGTGCTGGGTCTTGGCCATGATGGTGGTGTCCTTCGACTTGAGGGGAGCAGCCTTGACCACCTTCTTGGCAGCCGGCTTGGCAATCTTCTTGGCGGCCTTGGGGGCAACCACCTTGGCGGCGGCAACCTTCTTGGCCGGGGCCTTTTTCACCGGGGCAGCCTTCTTGGCGGCCACGGGCTTGGCCGGAGCCGCCTTGGTTTCGGCAGCGGCGGCAGCGGCATAAGCCTTTTCGGCCAGAACTTCGGCCTTGGCTTCGTCGATCTTGTTCACGGTGGCGTCGGCCATCGGGATAATCCTTCGCTATGGACCGTACACCCTTGTCCGGCCTCATGTTGCAGTGCACAAAATAGTTATTGCACCTGCGAAGTCAAGTGATTTTGTTGCAGTGCAGCAAAAATCGGCGAAGGCTAGGAAATCTGCGGGATCAGCGTGACTTCACATAGCTGCCTGGGGCATCCTCGACAGTCCTGTCGCCCTTGCCGCCCGGCGCCCTTTTGCCTTTCGCCGGCACTTGCGCAGCACCATGGCCGCGCAGCCATTCAATCCAGTGCGGCCACCATGACCCGGGCGTTTCGGTTGCGCCGGAGATAAACTCCGCCAAGGTTTCGGCCGGCTTGGCATTGGTCCAGTACTGATACTTCTTCGCGGCCGGCGGATTGACCACGCCAGCGATATGGCCCGAGCCCGCCAGCAGGAAGGTCTTGGGTCCGCGCAGGTGATGCATGATCTGCCAGACGCTGGCGGCAGGGGCGATGTGGTCCTCGCGCCCGGCCTGGATATAGGCCGGGGTCTCAATCCGGGTGAGGTCGATCGGCGTGCCATCGGCGCTGAGGGCATCGGGCACAACCAGCTTGTTGTCGCGGTACAGATCGCACAGGTAAGCGCGGTGCCACTTGGCCGGCAGGTTGGTAACATCGCCGTTCCAGTGCAGCAGGTCAAAGGCCGGATAATCGTCGCCTAGCAGGTAATTCTTGACCACGTAGTTCCAGATCAGGTCGTTGCCGCGCAGCAGGTTGAAGGTGGTCGCCATGTAGCGCCCGTCGAGATAGCCGTCCTCCTCGGCCAGCTTCTCGATCACCTGCAATTGCTGGTCGTCGATGAAGACCTTGAGTTCGCCGGCCTGTTCGAAATCGACCTGCGCGGTGAAGAAGGTTGCGCTCTTTACCTTGCTTGCCTCGCCGCGGCGAGCGAGCACGGCGAGCGTTGCGGCAAGGGTTGTCCCGGCCACGCAATAGCCGATCGTGTGCACTGCCGGCACGCCTAGCCGCGTGCGCACAGTATCGATCGCCTCGATCTCGGCGCGGATATAACTGTCCCAGGTGAGGTCGGCCATGGTCTTGTCGGCGCTCTTCCACGAGACGACGAAGACCGTCACGCCCTGTTCCACCGCCCAGCGGATGAAGCTCTTCTCCGGGCTGAGGTCGAGGATGTAAAAGCGGTTGATCCACGGCGGGAAGATCACCAGCGGAGTTTCCAGCACAGTCTCGGTTGAGGGGCTGTACTGGATCAGCTGGAACAGCGGGGTCTGGTAAACGACCTTGCCCGGGGTGGTGGCAATGTTCTCGCCGAGCCGGAAGGCCTGCGGATCGACATGGGTGAGCTGGCCCTTCTTGAGGTCGGCCAGCAGGTGTTCCAGCCCCTTGGCCAGGCTCTGGCCCTTAGTGGCGATGGCGCGTTCGAGCACCAGCGGGTTGGTCACCGGGAAGTGCGCGGGGCTCAGTGCCTCGACCAGGGTGCGGGCTGCAAAGCGCAGCTGTTCGCGCTGATGCTGGTCCACGCCCTCAACACTGTCCGCCAGGGCCAGCACCTGCTCGGCAACCATCAGATAGGTCTGGTGGACCAAGGCAAAGAACGGCTGTTCGCGCCATTTCGGATCGGCAAACCGGCGGTCCTTGCGCGGCAGCTCCGGCCCGTCGCCGCCAGCCGGCTTGCCATCGAGTCCATATTGCCCGAGCACCCCCTGCCACAGTGCCACGCCATCGGCCCACAACTTTTGCTGCACTTCCGGCCGGGTCAGCGGCAAGGCACGGACCCAGCCTTCATACACCGACAGCCAGTTGCCGGGATCGGCCGCCATGGCCGGGGCCTTGCCCGCCAGGCGGGTGGCCTGGTCGCGCGCGAAGTCCAGCCACAGGCCTTGCATCGTCTGCAGCGCGGCGGCCCATTCGCCCAGTTCGCCACCTTTCACGCCCTCCGGGACCAGCTGGTCCCAAAGCTTGAGCGGTTCGGCGAACATGGCGTCGAAGGTCTTGGTCAGGTCGTCGTCGCGCATGGTACGGTCCCGATTCAGCGGCAGGCAGGGGCACCCTAACCGATTTGCCAGCGCGGCTTAAGCGCCTTACAGACGAATTCGCGACAATTCCGCCGCATTAACGAAGTCGAGGTCATGGAAGAAGAGTTCTACCGCATCAAGCGCCTGCCGCCCTACGTCATCGCCGAAGTCAACGGCATGCGGGCCGCAGCACGCGCCGCCGGTAGGGACATCATCGACCTTGGCATGGGCAATCCCGATCTGCCGCCGCCCGCCCACGTGATCGACAAGCTTTGCGAAGTTGCCCAGAAGGCTGACGCGCATGGCTATTCCGCCTCGTCCGGCATACCCGGCCTGCGCAAGGCCCAGGCCAATTACTATGGCCGCCGGTTCGGCGTCGAGCTCGATCCCGAGACCGAGGTCGTGATGACCATGGGTTCGAAGGAAGGCCTCGCCAGCCTCGCCACGGCCATCACCGCGCCGGGCGACGTGGTGCTCGCGCCCAACCCGAGCTACCCGATTCACACTTTCGGTTTCATCATCGCCGGGGCAACGATCCGCTCGGTCCCGACCACCCCGGACGAGCGCTATTGGGAATCGCTGGAGCGGGCGATGGCCTTCACCGTGCCGCGCCCCTCGATCCTGATCGTCAACTACCCCTCGAACCCGACGGCCGAGACGGTCGACCTCGCATTCTACGAGCGGCTGGTGGCCTGGGCGAAGGAGAACAAGGTCTGGATCCTGTCCGATCTCGCCTATTCCGAGCTTTATTACGACGGCAACCCGACCCCTTCGATCCTGCAGGTGCCCGGGGCAAAAGATGTCGCGGTGGAGTTCACCTCGATGTCCAAGACCTTCAGCATGGCCGGCTGGCGCGTTGGCTTTGCGGTTGGCAATCCGCGCCTGATCGCCGCGCTCAAGCGGGTGAAGAGCTATCTCGACTATGGGGCCTTTACCCCCATTCAGGCGGCGGCTTGCGCCGCGCTTAACGGGCCGCAGGACATCGTCGAAATGAACCGCAACCTCTACCAGAAGCGTCGCGACGTACTGGTGGAGAGCTTTGGCCGGGCCGGTTGGGAAATCCCCAGCCCAAAGGCATCGATGTTCGCCTGGGCTCCGCTCCCGCCGGCGCTTAAGGACATGGGCAGCCTGGAGTTTTCCAAGCAGCTGCTGACCCATGCTGAGGTCGCCGTGGCGCCCGGCGTCGGCTATGGCGAGGAAGGCGAAGGTTTCGTCCGCATTGCCTTGGTCGAGAACGAGCAGCGGTTGCGGCAGGCCGCGCGCAACATCAAGCGCTACCTGGCCAGCATGGGGGTCAATTCCACCGCGGCGTGACGCGTTGCACCGGGATGGGCAAAAGCCTCCTGATCGGTGCGATTGGGTCTTGCCGAGCGGCCACGGGGCCTGTCACTCTGGCTAACTTAGGTTAGCTAACGAGGGCGTAAGTTGCCGCAATTCCAGTGGTTCGCATCGGGGCCGGTGCCGGACGGATGCGACTTGCGCCGTCTGGGCTGGACCCTTGTCGACCCGGCAGTCGAGCCGCCTCAGGCTGAGGCCCCGCCGCTGATCGCCATGCCGCACCGCGCGGTCGTCACCGACTGGGTTTTGCTGGTGGGCGCCAGTAAGGTACGGCGGCGGCGGGTTCTGGCAGTGGGGGTTGACGACGCCGAGGAACGCACCCGCTTGCTCCGGCTGGGCTTTGGCGATGCGATCGGTACGACCCCGGTGCTGGAGGAGATCGAAAGCCGTGCACTGCGGATCGAGGAGGCGTCGCGGTCCCTGCCGCGGCTCCGCACTATTGGGCCGCTCAAGCTTGACCTGATGTTGCGCGAGGCCTTCGTGGCCGGACGGGGAGCCGGGCTCCATCCGCGCGAGTTCCTGCTGCTGTGGCGCCTGGCCGACGAGCCCGGCGTTCCGGTGGCCCCGGACGAGCTGCGCAGCGATGTCTGGCGGCTGGCCTTCCGTCCGGAAACCAACAGCCTCGCGGTTCATGTCAGCCGGCTGCGCGCCAAGCTGCGCACTGCCGGACTGGACGGACTGGTCGAGAGCTGCGCCAACGGTGCCTACCGCTTCGCCGAGGAAATCCTGCGGCCGGAGGTGTCTGGGGTCGGCGAGGACCTGCCGGCAACGCACAGGGGGCTGGACGCGCCCCCGCGTTTGCGCAAGGAAGCCGCAAACCCAATGGAGCAGGACCAGTCCCTATGCGCGAGCTGAAGCCTAACGAGCGAGTGTCGATCCACCTTGAAGAAAATGGCGTGGCCCAGGTGCGGATGATCCGCGCCGATAAGATGAACGCGCTTGATCCGGCCATGTTCGATACGCTGATCGAGGCGGGCGAAGTGCTGCATTCGATGCCCGGTCTGCGCGCCGTTGTGCTGGCTGGCGAAGGGCGCAGCTTTTGCGCCGGGCTGGACCTGACCAGCATGGCCAACACCAACCGTCATGATGCCGTGCCGTTGACCGACCGTACACACGGCAATGCCAACCGGCCGCAGCAGGTGGCGATGCTTTGGCGCAAGCTGCCCGTCCCGGTGATCGCCGCGGTTCACGGCGTGTGTTTTGGCGGCGGGCTGCAGGTCGCCAGTGGGGCCGATATCCGGGTGGTCGATCCGACCGCGCGGATGGCGGTGATGGAACTGAAGTGGGGACTGGTCCCGGACATGGCCGGTTATGCCCTGTGGCGCGGCATGGTGCGCGACGACGTGCTGCGCGAGCTGACCTATACCAACCGCGAGTTCACTGGCGAGCAGGCTGGCGAATATGGCTTTGCCACGATCGTCGATCCCAACCCTGTGGCCCGCGCCACGGCAATCGCGGCGGATATTGCCAACCGCAACCCGCACGCCCAGCGCGCGGCCAAGCGGCTGTTCAACGCCTATCTCCACGCCTCGGTGGATGAGATCCTGATGGCCGAATCGATCGAGCAGCAGAAGCTGATTGGCAGCAAGAACCAGATCGAGGCGGTGATGAGCCAGATGGAAAAGCGCCCGGCCCGGTTCGTCGATCCCTGATCCGGGGGCATCATTGTGGCGAACAGGCCACAGTGATCGACTAACTACAGGAAGACCATATTGTTAGTCCGCGCTGCGGTCACTAAGTGACCCGCGCGGGCGGCGACCCCCTACGCCGAACCCGGCCATTCTCAAGGAGAGGAAGAGCATGAAGTCTTTCAGCCGCACCCTGCTGCGTACCAGCGCCCTTGGCGTTTCGCTGGCCATTGTCGCCAGCGCCGCCCCAGCCCTGGCGCAGGATGCCGCCCCCCAGGCCGAAGACGTTGTCGATGAGGCCGAAATCATCGTTACCGCCACCCGCCGCAGCGAAGCCCTGTCGGACGTGCCGATCGCCGTTTCGGCCGTAACCGGTGAAACCCTGGCCAAGACCGGTGCGACCGACGTGCGCCAGCTTAACCAGGTGGCACCCTCGCTGCTGGTCTCGGGCGCGACCAGCGAGGTGAATTTCACCGCGCGCATCCGCGGCATCGGAACGGTTGGCGAGAACGCCGGCCTTGAAAGCTCGGTCGGCCTGTTCATTGATGGCGTCTATCGCAGCCGCACCGGTGTCGGCCTGTCCGAACTGGGCGAGATCGAGCGTGTCGAAGTGCTGCGCGGCCCGCAAGGCACCCTGTTCGGCCGCAACTCGACGGCTGGCCTGATCAACATTGTCACCAAGGGACCAAGCCTGAGCGACGGTTTCTCGGGCAGCGCCTCGGCCACTTACGGCAATTACGATTTCTGGCGCCTCGACGGCTCGCTCAACGTGCCGCTTGGCGATACGGCTGCAGCCCGCATCGACGCGGTCTGGCAGCAGCGCGATGGCTTCATTAAGAATGCCACCCCCGGCCAGCCCGACATCAACGATCGCAACCGCTGGCTGGTGCGCGGTCAGGTCGCCTGGGAACCCAGCGACGACATCAAGCTGCGCCTGATCGCCGACTATTCCAAGAAGGACGAGAACTGCTGCGGCGGCGTGCTGCTCAATCCGGTGCGCAACCTGTCGCGCGGCCCAGACGGTGCGCCCGTTGCCAGCGCCAACACGCTGTTCCCGCTGTTGCAGGGCTTCGGCGCGAACTTCCAGGTCGCTCCGGCTGGTGAAAGCTTCGTCCGCGCCCAGTCGACCACGCCTGGCGTGACCTATCGCACTGACAGCGAGGACTGGGGCTTGTCGGGCGAGCTGACCTGGGACCTGGGCGGCGCGACGCTGACCTCGATCACGGCCTATCGCGACTACCTCAACGAGCAGGGTCAGGACGCCGATTTCCAGGCGATGGACATCCTGCGCCGTTCGGACCTCGATCGCCACTTCAAGCTGTTCACCCAGGAACTGCGCCTGCAGGGTGAAGCCTTGGAGGGCCGGCTCGACTGGCTCGTCGGCGCTTACTATGCCAACGAGAACCTCTTCGTTGATGACGATATCGTCTATGGCAACGACTACGAGCGCTATGCCAACTGCCTGGCTGTTTCGGCCCTGGCTCCGACCACGCTGAACCCGGCTTCGGCCACCTGCTCGACCCTGCCGATTTCGGCGGTTGCCCCAGCCCCGAGCTGGCCCGGCTTCCAGAACATCGCGGCGCTGACCGGCACCGCGCGGTTCAACGGCACCGGCAACAACGGCTCCAGCTTTGAGCAGCAGAGCGACAACTGGGCGGTCTTCACCCACAACACCTTCGACATCGTCGAAGACAAGCTGATGCTGACCCTGGGTGCCCGCTATACCCACGAGAAGAAGACGCTGGCCGCCAACGCCCGGTTCACCAACACGCTGTGCCCGGCGATCGTCAACTCGTCGCTCCAGGCCCTCGCTTCGATCGCCTGCGTGATCAACGGCACGGCTCCGTCGTTTGCCCGCGGTTCGGCTGGTACCGAGTTCAGCGAAGGCCAGTGGACCGGTACGGCCGTGCTCAGCTTCAAGCCTACCGATGACCTGATGGTCTACGCCTCGGCTTCGAAGGGCTACAAGGCTGGCGGCTTCAACCTCGACTTCTCGGCGCTGGATCGTCCGTGCAGCACCACGGCTGGTTCGGCCGCCCAGAACGCGGCTTGCACCGCGGCGCTGGCCCGTCCGGCCCAGACCCCGGGCAATGGCCGTCCGGAAGCTTCGGACCTGCAGTTCGCCAGCGAGAAGGTCGATGCCTTCGAAGTGGGCTTCAAGTACGATGGTGACGGGATCGACGTGAACTTCGCGGCGTTCTACCAGCGCTATTCCAACTACCAGCTCAACACCTTCAACGGGGTGAACTTCGAAGTCACCAACATCCAGGCCTGCCGTGACAGCCTGGCTGGCGGGGATGTCGATGGCTCGGGCGCGACCGGTGCCTGTGCGGCTGATCGGCTCAAGCCGGGTGTGACCTCGAAGGGCTTCGAACTGGAGGCCTTCCTGCGTCCGGCCCGCTACTTCACGGTCAACGCCGGCCTGACCTATGTCGATACGCAGTACTCGAAGGACCTGGTAGGCACGGCTGGGCGGCCGCTCTCGCCGGTGCTGTTCCAGCTGCCGGGCAATGCCGTTTCGAACGCGCCGAGCTATGTGGTCACCACGGGCCTCAGCTGGTCGCCGCCGATCGGTGATACGGGCATGAGCGCGCTGTTCTACCTCGATGCCCGCCTGCAGAGCGATACCAACACCGGTTCCGACCTTGACCTTGAAAAGGTCCAGGACGGGTTCTTCACCGTCAATGGCCGCATCGGCCTCTACGGCGAAGACCGCAAGTGGGGCATCGAGCTCTGGGCGCAGAACCTGCTCAACAAGAAGTACTACATGATCGGTGCCGACATGCCGCTCCAGGGTGGTGGGACCTTCCGTGCCGTCGCTGCGCCCGCCGCAAGCGGCTTGCCGGGTACGGCTAACCAGCTGTTCGTCGGCTTCCCCGGCGAACCGCGCACCTTCGGTGTGACGCTGCGCGGCCGCTTCTGAGTTTTGCCGTGACTGAACAAGGGGCCTCTCCGGGAAACCGGAGGGGCCTTTTGCTTTTGCGGGGTAGCGGTGTAGCCTGACGCGATGCGAATGCTGCGCGATCCCGATTGCCTGCTGGCCGAAGGGCTTGAGGAACTGCGCCGGCAATTTCAGGTGCCCGCCACCTTTCCCGCAGCCGTGCTGGCCGAGGCCGAGGCAGCCGCCACCCGCGGGCCGGATGCCCATGCCGACTGGACGGGGCGCGCCTTCGTTACGCTCGATCCGGCCAGTGCGACCGATCTGGACCAGGCCTTTGCCTTTGAGCCGGCCGGCGCAGACTGGCTGCTGCATTACGCCATTGCCGATATCGGCTGGTTCGTGCCTCATGGCGGGGCGCTCGATGCCGAAGCCTGGGCGCGCGGGCTCACCACCTATCTGCCTGATGGCAAGGCGGGGCTTTATCCGCCGGTCCTGGCCGAGGGCGCGGCCAGCCTGCTGCCCGATGGCCCGCGCCCTGCCGTGGTCTTCACCGTCCGGGTCCGGCCCGATGGCGAAGCCGCGCTGGACGGCGTGACCCGCGCCGTGGTCCGTAGCCGGGCCAAGCTGGCTTACGACCGAGCCAGCGATGCCGAGTTGCCCCCGGGGTTTGCCGAAGTGGCCAGCCGGATTGCTGCAGCCGAGGCCCGGCGCGGAGCCGAGCGGGTTGATCCGCCCGAGCAGGAAGTGGAGCGCGAGGCAGACGGTGGCTTTGCCCTGCGGTTCCGTCCGCTCCTGCCCACAGAAACGCGTAACGCGGCGCTATCGCTGGCCTGCAACCTCGCCGTTGCGCAGCTAATGCTGGACCACGGCACTGGCCTGTTCCGGGTAATGGCCGAGCCGGATGAGCGCGCCGAGGGGCGCTTGCGGCAGACCGCCAAGGCTTTTGGCCTGGTTTGGCCGCCCGCCGCGCCGCTTGCCCAGTTTGAGAAGCGGCTCGATCCCGCCGATCCGCGCCACGCAGCCTTCATGCTGGCCGTCAGGCGCGCGGGGCAGGGGGCCAGCTATGCTGCATTCGATCCGGCCAGCCCGCCCTGGCATGCCGCCATGGCCGCACCCTATGCCCATGCCACGGCCCCGCTGCGCCGCCTTGCCGATCGCTATGTGATCGAAGCCGCGCTGGCGCTGGCGAATGGTCGGCCTGTGCCGGAAGCGGTGCAGGAATCCTTTGCCCGGCTGCCCGCTGCCATGGCCCGTGCTCAGGCCCGCACCGGCCAGCTTGAGCGGGCAGTGCTTGATCTGGCTGAAACCGCGATTCTGGCCAATCGGGTGGGAGAGCACTTCGTTGCCGTGGTCACCGACCTGGGCGAGGCGGGCGCCCGGATCCAGCTGTGCGATCTGCCGGTGGTGGCCCGCACCATCGCCCGCGACGTAGTGCCGGGAGAGCGGATCCGGGTCAGGCTGGAAGCCGCCGATCCCGCGACCCGCAAACTGGCCTTTGCCCGAACCGGTTGAATCGGAATCGGTTGCAAGGCGTTGTCCCGCGCGCTAGTGGCGCGCTTCCCTTGCGGTTCGCCAATGGGGATGGATGGCCCGATGGCGGAGTGGTTACGCACCGGACTGCAAATCCGTTTACGCCGGTTCGATTCCGGCTCGGGCCTCCACAGCACTGGTGAGATGCCGCTTTAGCTCAGTTGGTAGAGCACATCATTCGTAATGATGGGGTCACGTGTTCGAGTCACGTAAGCGGCACCACTTGCTGGTCCTGCTCCTTGCCGGAGCCGCCCAGCCCGCATGGGCCCAAACCCCTTCCGATCCTGATCCCGAGACGATCGTCGTAACCGGCCGCGCGCTGGATGCGCCGGCGGGCGAACGCGCTTATGCCGCCGACGAACTGACGCCGGAGGATGTGCGCACGCTGGCCTCCGGCCGGATCGAGGATTTGCTTGGCCGTGCACCCGGCGTTCAGCAGTTCCGCCGGTCGGACAGCCGCTCGGCCAATCCGTCGGCGCAGGGGATCACCTTGCGGGGGCTGGGCGGCAATGCCTCTAGCCGGACGCTGGTCCTGCTCGACGGGGTGCCGCTGGTCGATCCGTTTTTCGGCTATGTCCCGCTCTCTGCTCTGCCGCCCGAGCGGCTGGAGCGGGTGCGGATCTTGCGCGGTGGCGGGACCGGCGGCTTTGCTGCCGGGGCCGTGGCGGGGACGATCGATCTGGCCAGCGCCGGGCCGGATATGCTGGGGCTGCTGAACGCCGCAGCCCTGCTCAATGACCGCGGTGAGAGCGAGCTGTCTGCCACGCTGGCGCCGCGCCTGGGTGATGGCTTTGCCGTGATTTCCGGTCGGTGGGATCGCGGGCAGGGGTTCTGGACCACGCCGGAGAGCCAGCGGGCACCTGCCTCGGTCCGGGCGCGGTTCGATAGCTGGTCTACCGCGCTGCGCGCCGTGGCACCGCTGGGGCCTGAGCTTGAAGTGCAGGGCCGGATCAGCCTGTTCGATGATAACCGCACCTTGCGCTTTGCCGGGGCCGACAATGGGGCCACCGGGCAGGATGCCTCGATCCGGCTGGTCGGCCGCGGTGCCTGGCAGTTTGAGGTGTTGGGCTATGTTCAGGCGCGCGACTTTTCCAACGTCGTCATTTCCGCCACCTCGTTCCGCAAGACGCTGGACCAGCGCCGCACCCCGGCGACCGGGCTGGGCGCCAAGCTGGAGCTGCGCCCGCCGCTGGGCGCGGGCCACAACCTGCGGCTGGGGCTCGACTGGCGCCGCCAGCAGGGCGAGATGCAGGAAGAGGTCTACAGCGCGGTTACCGGGCTGGTCACCGCCCGGCGCAAGGCCGGCGGGACGAACCGCGACCTCGGCTTCTATGCCGAGCACGACTGGCGCAGCGGGCCGCTGCTGCTGACCCTTGCGGCGCGGGCCGATCGCTGGAGCGTCGCGCAGGGCTTCTTCCGCGAGGCCAATGCCGGCGGCACGGTCACCACCGACCTGGCCTTTGCCAACCGCGCGGGCTGGGAGGAAAGCCTGCGCGCCGGCTTGCGGGTCGAGGCGGCGGAGGGTCTGGCCTTGCGCGCTGCGGCCTATACGGGGATGCGCCAGCCGACGCTTAACGAGCTCTACCGGCCCTTCACCGTCTTCCCGGTGGTGACCCGCGCCAATGCCGCGCTGGCTAATGAGCAGCTCGAAGGGTTCGAGGCCGGGCTGGACTGGACTGCTGCAGACAACCTGTCGCTACGCCTCACAGCCTTCGACAACCGGGTGAAGGGCGCCATAGCCAATGTCACCATCGGCCCGAACCTGCGCGAGCGGCGCAATGTCGATGCGGTGCGTTCGCGCGGCATCGAGACGGGGGTGGAGGCGCGGCTGGGCAAGTTCAGCTTCGATGGGTCGCTGTCGTGGCTCTCGGCGCGGGTCGAGGCGAGCGGCATTTCGGTCGGGCTCGACGGCCGGCGCCCGGCCCAGGTGCCGCGCCTGACCGCCAGCGCCGCGCTGGCCTGGCGCCCGGTCGAGCGCGGCCTGATCGCGCTCAGCCTGCGCCACACCGGGGCGCAGTGGGAGGACGATCTTGAGACCGACCGCCTGCCTGCCGCGACCACGCTTGATGCCGTGGCCGAATGGCCGCTGGGCAGCGGTTTCACGCTGGTCCTGCGCGGTGAGAACCTGACCGATACCCACATTATCACCCGCAACCAGGGCGGCAGTCAGGACCTTGGCGCACCGCGCACGGTCTGGGCCGGATTGCGGATTTCCTTGCAGCCCTGACTTGGCTAGGATCGGTTGCAAAGGACAACCGGAGGGATTCGATGGCCACCCAGCTCAGCAACGCGCACGCGCGCAATATCGATTGCAGCGATGCCGAATGGCAGGCCCGGCAGGAGCTGGCGGCCTGTTACCGGGTGTTCGATCACCTCGGCTGGAGCGAGTCGATCTACAACCACATCTCGCTGAAGGTGCCGGGGGAGGACGGGGCCTTCCTGATCAACCCCTATGGCCTGCTCTATTCCGAGGTTTGCGCCAGCAATCTGGTCAAGATCGATATTGACGGTAACACGCTGGATGGCAGCCCGTTCCCGGTGAACAAGGCCGGCTTTACTCAGCACGCCTATTTCCATCGCCATGTCGATTGGGCCCATGCGATCTGCCACACCCACACCACCGCGACGATGGCGGTATGCAGCATGGAAGGCGGGCTGCAGCCGGTGAACTTCTATGCCTGCAACTTCATCGGCAAGCTGGCCTATCATGATTTCGAGGGCGTCACCGTCCGCGCCGAAGAGGGCGAGCGGCTGCTCAGCAATCTGGGCGACAAGCGGATCCTGATGCTGAAGAACCACGGGCCGGTGATCCTGGGTCGCTCGATCGGGGAAATCTTCATCCAGCACTGGTCGCTGCAACGCGCCTGCGAGATTCAGCTGGCGACCATGGCTGCTGGCCAACCGGTCATGATCCCGGACGAGGTGGTGCAGGTGCACCAGCGCGATGTGGGGCAGGTCCGCCTGCCCGGCGGCCCCGGCAAAGCCGATTTCGATGCCTGGGTCCGCAAGATCGACAAGATCGACCGCAGCTGGCGGGATTGAGCCGTCGGCTGACCTGAGATGACCCGGCTCACCGTCAACGAAAAGCCGCTGGCTTTCGACATGGATCCACAGACCCCGCTGCTGTGGGCGCTGCGCGATGCCGCCAACCTGACTGGCACCAAGTACGGCTGCGGGGTGGGCGACTGCGGGGCCTGCATGGTGCTGGTCGATGGCGAGGCGCTCAAATCCTGCCTGATCAGCCTGGCTGAAGCGGAAGGCCGGGTGGTGACCACGATCGAGGGCCTCTCGCCCGATCGTTCGCACCCGGTGCAGCAGGCGCTGGTCGCGGAGCAGGCGATCCAGTGCGGGTTTTGCACCCCGGGCATCGCGATTGCCGCTGCGGCATTGCTGGCGCGCAATGCCGATCCGACGCCCGACGATATCAAGGCCGCCGTGCCCAACCTGTGCCGCTGCGGAGTCTATCCGCGGCTGGTCCGCGCGATCCAGCGCGCCGGACGGGTCATGCGGCGGCTGGAAACAATCAGCGCCGCGCCCGCACCGGGGCTGACTCCCGAAGATGCGGCTGCCGCCGTCCCTGCCATGAAGGTACCCTGACCCAATGCTTGACCAGCCTCTGACCCTGCCCTGTGGCGCCGTGCTGCCCAATCGTCTTGCCAAGGCGGCCATGACCGAAGGTCTGGCCGATCCGCTCGGACGGCCGACCGCCGAACTGGAACAGCTTTACCGGGTCTGGGGTGCAGGCGGCTGCGGCATGCTGCTATCGGGCAATGTCCAGGTTGATGGCGATCACCTTGAGCGGCCCGGCAATGTCATTCTGGATCGGCCAGCCGATGGGGCGATGATCGATGGGCTGCGGCGCTGGACCGGCGCGGCCAAGGCCGGCGGGGCCCAGTTCTGGGCGCAGATCAGCCATGCCGGACGGCAGACCATGAAGCCGGTCAACCCGCATCCAAAGGCGCCTTCAGCGATCAAGCTGGGGCTGCCCGGCGGACAGTTCGGAGAGCCGGTGGCGCTGACCGGTGCCGAGATCCAGGACCTGATCACCCGCTTTGCCAGCGCTGCCCATTCCTGCCGCGAAGGCGGGTTCGATGGGGCGCAGATCCATGCCGCCCACGGCTATCTGATCTCGCAGTTCCTTAGCCCGCGCTCCAACCAGCGCGGCGATGAGTGGGGCGGCAGCCTTGAAAACCGCGCCCGGTTCCTGCGTGAAGTGGTCCGTGCGACCCGCACCGCCGTTGGGCCAAAATTCGCGCTATCAGTGAAGCTCAATAGCGCCGATTTCCAGAAGGGCGGCTTCGCTTTCGAGGACAGCCAGACCGTCGCCGGCTGGCTCGCCGAAGACGGGGTGGACCTGATCGAGATTTCGGGTGGCACCTATGAGCAGCCGCGTCTGCTCGGGATCGAGGGAATGGAGCCGGTCGAGCAACCGGGCGTCAAGGCCTCGACCCTGGCGCGCGAGGCCTATTTCGTCGATTTTGCGCTGGCTATGAAGGATGCGGTCAAGGTGCCACTGATGGTCACCGGCGGCTTCCGCACTCGTGCGGCGATGGAAGAGGCGCTGTCGCGCGGCGCAGCTGACGTGATCGGGCTGGGGCGTCCGCTCTGCGTCCAGCCCGATGGCGCGGCGCGCATCCTGGCCGGAGCGGAGAGCCTGCCCCGCGCCGAGGCCGGGCTGGGGCTGTTCCCCAGCTGGCTGTCCTTCCTCAAGGCCGTACCGGCCTTGCGCGCGGTGGACAGCTTTGCCGGTCAATACTGGTTCTATGCCCAGATCACCGCGCTTGGTAAAACCGGCCGGACTGCACCGGAACGCGCCGTATTTGCCGCGTTCCGGGAAGTCGAAAGGGGCAACCGCCGCTGGCTGAGCGAGCGGACTGCCGGCATGTGCTGACATCCCGCGATCAGTAAGTGAATTTTCTTCAATACCGCAGTGTTAGTCCGGCTTGCACGGTTCGCGGCTGGCCCGGAAGGATGCCTCTCGCGCGGTCGATCACATAGTGCCGGTCAAACAGGTTGCGGACGCTGCCAAACACTTCCCAGTTGCCATCCGGCGGGCCATAGGAAACCGCTAGGTTGACCTGTGCCCAGCCATCGATCCGGCCCCGTTGCCCGTCCGGCGTAACTGCGATTAGGTTGACATCATCAGCGTACATCGACGACTGGCTGACCAGTTCGACCTGACCCGTGAAACCCTTACGCTCAATGCCGACGGCCGCTGTGAAAAGCCATTCCGGGCTATAGGGCAGGCGATTGCCACGCACGTCGTGTGCAACGCCGCATGGAACCGAACCCGAACCCGTGGCGATCAATGTTCCAGTTGTTGCGCCGTCAAAGCAGGGCAGTGTGGCCAGCCGGGTGCTCGAATAGCGTGACGTGGCCACCCAGGTGGTAGCCAGACGCGCATAAAGATCGCTGACCTTGCTCCAGCCCGCCTCCTTCGATGACAGGGTCAGCGAGAACTCGCCCCCGCGATGCAAGGTGCGCCCAGCTGACGTGAGGGTGGCACCGACACCTCCTGCCACGGACTGCGGCACGATCTGGTTCTCAAAGTTCATTACGAAGAGCGTTGCGTCGGTGCGGATTCCTGCGACTGGCCGGGCACGAAAGCCCAGTTCCCAGTTCCAGCTCAGTTCAGCATCGAGATCAACTGTCCCGCCAGCGGCAGTGACGATGTCTTCGACCCGCGGGGGCGAAAATCCGCGATGAACACCACCATAAAGGGTTACATCAGGTGTCAGCCCCCAAGTGAAGCCAACTCCGGGGAGTACCTTGTCGAGACGGCTCGTTCCTTGGGTC
>Ga0315900_10003018_pt1 | contig 25015 bp, 22 predicted proteins | sample LakEriMetagenome_FD_203521 | JGI IMG/M metagenome (GOLD analysis project Ga0315900, IMG submission 203521) | Freshwater fungal communities from buoy surface, Lake Erie, Ohio, United States - Buoy 12 MA114 | ecosystem: Environmental > Aquatic > Freshwater > Lake > Lake biofilm | place: USA: Lake...
TTTAACCAGCTGCTCGCAATCGGCTGCCGATTCAGTTCCCGGCATCATGATTCCCATCACACCGGCATCGAGGAATTGAAGAATCAATTTTTCATCGAGACTGCGTACGCGTGCCAGTGGCGTTATGCCGGCACATTCCATCGCCCGCACCATATGGGTGGTTTCTGTTAAAGTGATAGGACCGTGTTCGCCATCGATGATGTAAAAATCGAGTCCCATCCATCCCAGGTACTCACAAACCGTTGGGTCTGTGGTAGGCGAAATCACACCATAACAGGTCTTGTTCTCAGCCAGTCTATTTTTCAAAGCATTGATCATGTAAAAGATTTAATTATACTATACTAACCCTGATGTACATTAATGAAGTTCATGGATAGTACCATCCGCCATTTTTTTCCGAATGAAATTCATCAGTCCCCCGCTGGCAGCCACTTCCGCGACAAAAGGTGCAACCGGAACGCTGGTAAATGTTTTACCATTGGTCAGGTTTTTTATTTCCCCAGTGTCGGAATTATATTCCAGTTGGTCGCCTGTCTCACATTCCAGGTTAATGTCTTTACTGGTAATGAAGGGCAGTCCGTAATTGATGGCATTCCTGAATTGCAACCTGGCGAAGCTGGTAGCAAAGACGGCGCGGATGCCGGCACCTATGAGTCCGGTAACACAATGTTCAATGCTTTTTCCGCCGCCGGCGAAATTATGTCCGGCCACAATGAATGTGAAGCCTGCTTCGATGAAGGCATTTTCCCGATTGAATTCTTCCGCAACACCTGCCATCACCCACTTGGCATTTTCAGCGGGATCAATGGGTGAAGTCCAGTATTTCTGAAGAATCATATCAAAACTCATCACGTAGTTTTTAGCTACCCAAGCTTTGCCTGTAATTATGGCCATAGATTATTTTTTTTACCAGTTTTCTGAACGAGGGTCGGTTATTTCTCCGCGGATAGCGCTGGCAGCAACTACTGCGGGTGAAGTCAGGTATATTTTTGCGTTTTTACTTCCCATTCTTCCTTTCATATTTCGGTTGCCGGCACTTAGGATGATGTCGCCATCACCGGCTACGCCGGTATGAATGCCGGCACAGGGTCCACAGCTAGGTGTTTCGATGGCTGCCCCGGCTTTCACCAGTGTTTCGAAATATCCTTTTTGGATACATTCCAGGTAAACGGCCTGGCTGGCGGGAATACAAACCATGTTCACATTGCGATGAATTTGTTTGTCTTTCAGAATTTTTGCCATGATGGCAAAATCTTCTGTCCGGCCATTTGTGCAGGTTCCAACAAAGGCTTTATTGAATTTTGTTCCGATCACTTTTTCAACGGGAACAACATCATCGAGTTTATCGGGCAGAGAAATGGTCGGTCCCACATTGGTCACATCCACTTCATATTCGGCATCATATCTGGCATCTGCATCACTTTGAACGAAGTCCCATTCCCCTTTCTGAACGGGTCGGAGAAAATCAGCAGTTTTTTCGTCGGGGGCCACGATGCCATTTTTCGCACCGAGGTCTACTGTCATATTACATAAGGTCATTCTGCCGGCAATACCGAGCGATTCGATAGCCGGTCCGGTAAATTCCAGGGCTTTATAAATGAGGTGTCCATTCCAATGCATCATTCCCATGATGTGGAGGCTCAGATCTTTTGCCATTACCCAGGGTTGCCATTCTCCTTTGATGGTGAATTTTACCGATTCGGGTACGCGGAACCAGCATTTACCTGTCGCCATGGCGATGGCTGCATCGGTTACACCTATGGCATTACCCATCGCGCCTACAGCCCCATAGGTATTGGCATGCGAGTCGGTGCCAATAGAAACTTTTCCGGGCAGAACGTGTCCTTGCTCTACCATTAATTGGTGAGCAATCCCTTGGCGACCCAGATCATAGAAATAGGGTATGTCATATTTCTTTACAGTTTCCCGCCATTCATTCAGCATGGTAGCAAACTGTTCTGTGGGGGGCGGAACCAGGTGATCACTCACACAAATCACACGTTCCTTGTCAAATAATTTTTTTTCCGGTGACAAGCTCTCAAATGCTGAGAAACATTGCTTGCCCAGATAATCCATGGTCATGACTGTATGTACATTCACCCATACCAGTTGACCTGGTACGACTGATGAACGACCGCTGTTGCGCGCCATGATCTTTTCTGTGATGGTCATTCCCATAGTTGATTACTTAATTAAATTTAAAACCCGGTAAGATAATTGAATCAGGCCTCTTTGATATAACTGACCTGATCATAGTGTGTTAAGGGTACTGCTGATTGATCTGCTTTTTTGAATTCCTCGATCATGGTCAGTCCTTCGAATTTGCCATTCATTGAATGTTGCCATACCCGCATACGATGGGTGGGTGAGATGGGTGTGATCATCTCATACAACATAGAACCCGGAAATTGTTTGTAGGTCCACCAGAGTAGAATATTCTTCCCGCCGTTGGCTTCCCATGCTTCACCGATGATGCGGTGGTTGTCATATCGCATAACACCTTTTTCATCAAAGGGCGACATGCCGAAATTGTGAAACTCCTCGCGGCCATTCTCAAAAAGATACAGATTGGACTGTCGCCATTCATTTCCATTGAGGTGAAGTGTGAGTTTACTTTTATGGCGAAAAAGGACTTCCCCTGTTTCACTGATGCGGGTGTAGGTGCCTTCCCAAATGCCTGTCATATCGGGAAATAATAAAAGTTGTGGCATACAAACGGCTTTAAAAATTAGTTAATAAAGTTAACTATTTTTTTTACCCGGTAAAATTTAATTTAACACATCAACCAAGCTGTCAAGACTGATTTTCGGCAGCAGGAATGGCACATCGTTGTAATCGGATGGCCAGCAATGATGCCAACAATAAAAGCAGACTCACAACTTTAAATCCGGTGGCATAAGAAAAGGCATCATGCAGGTAAGCTGTCACAATCGGTCCCAATGCCAGTCCTGCAGACTGAACAATGCTGATGGTACCATTGATTTTGCCGGCAGCTTTGGTGCCAAAGTTGCGCATGATCAGCAGATTGCCGATGCTATAAATACCACCCCAGCCCATCGCCATGACCGGCATCAGATAATCCAGTTGCTGTACGGAAGTGAAGCTGAAACCGAGAGAACCTATGAGCATCAGTACGCAACAGATTGCATACATGTAAAATGCGCTGACGTAATCAGCAATGAAAGAAAAAACAAACTTACCGATGATGGAAAAAAGAAAGTAGGTACTTAGCCAGTTTACTGCCATTTTTAATGGGAAGCCCGCTTCTGTAACATATAAAATGGTATTTTTTATCATTGCAACAATGCTGTAGAAAACACAAAATGAGCAAAGGCAAAGTAAGAGGAACAGGGGTGTTCGAATGGCCGTCGAAAAATCCATGCCCTGCGCCAAGGGAGCATCTGCAGCAGGGGTTACCAGATTAGTCGTTTCGCTTGTTCGTTGGGGCGGGCGATTGCGCATGAGCAATAAAATGACAACTGACAGAATAAGAGGTAATAGCGCCAATAGCTGCATGGCGGGTCGCCAGCCATTTGATTCGATGTATGCAAGCAATGGTGAACGCGTAGCAATGAAACCGCCCAGACTGGTACCTGTTAGAATGATTCCCAGTGCCAATCCTCTGTGCTTGTGAAACCAGGAAGAAATAAGAATCATGTTGGGTATACTGCCGGAAGTAACCAGGGCAATTGCCAGCAGGATGTGGACGCCGTATACCTGAAAGATATTTTGTGTCTGGCTATAAAGGAAATAAGCCACGCATAACACCAGCGTGCCAAATAAAATCACTTTTTTGGGTCCTAAACGGTCAATCATCACGCCTGCCAGAAAAACGAAAATGGCAGCCGACAAGTCGCTGATGGCATCTCGCCATTTAAGAAGATGTAAGTGCTTGTTATCTATTTGAAAAGTGTCTTTCAAAAAAGTGTCGAAAATAGAAGTGATGGATGCGCTCATGCCACTGTTGATGGTAATGGTCAGCAATGCCAGCAACACCATGATCCAGGGATAAATTTTCTTCAGCGAAGCTATCATAAGATTAATTTTTTATTCGGCCACCTTCACCATCATAACGCCAACATTCACTCCATCATATAAATGCATCAAAGCCCGGGGCATATTTTCAATACCATTTAGTATATGTTCACAGGGTTTGAGTTTTCCAGTTCGAATCCACTCTGCCAATGTCGCTTCATAAGCTGTAAAGTTTTCTGTAAAATCATATATAAAGAAAGCTTCCATTTTAGCATCCTGCAATCCGATCCGATAAATGTTTCTATAGGCATGATATTGTGCTGGCTCCAGCAGGTATTCCGCTATCCTGCCACATATGACAATGCGCGCCCTGCGTCGAATACGTGCCAAAACATCATCTAATAATTTTCCGCCTACATTGTCAAAATACACATCTACACCCTCCGGAAAATATTGGTCCAGTTCTTTTTCGACGTTGGTGCCCTTGTAATCGATAGCAGCATCATATCCCATGTGCTTGGTTAGTTGCTCACATTTATATTTTCCCCCTGCGAGTCCAATCACTTTTTGGGCACCCAAAGCTTTGGCTATAAATGCGCACTGACTTCCAACCCCACCGGCAGCGCCAGACACCAGCACCCGGCTTCCCGATTGAACCTGACCGATGTCACGCATCCCTATCAATGCGGTAAATCCACTCATGGCGAGACTACTAATGCCATGTGATAGGGGCAAATCAGTATGGTGCATACGGAAAATCATAAAATAAGGATCATTGCCATCTACCATGGCATATTCACGCCACCCCATTTTAGCCTGTATGATATCACCTGGTTGGTAATCGGGATGCCGACTTTCGATAACGCGACCCACACCTCTTCCGTGCATCACATCGCCCAGCGCAAGCGGACGCTCAAAACTGGTCTCGTTCCGCATATATCTTAGCATAACCGGCGCCAGTCCCAAATAAAGTACCTGCACCAGCAGTTGGCCTTCTTGTGGAACCGGAAGGGGCGCAGTAACAAGTTCAAAATGATGCGTTTCTACCCGCTGTTCCGGACGCTCTCTGAGCAACCATTGCTTCATTTCGCCCGGTACCGAAAAAGAATGTAAAGAGGTTTCCATATAATCACCGGGTTAGTTAAGGGGCACTGACGTTTGAATGGGTCGTTAGGTCTTTGATGAGTAGATGCTTCCCTTTCAATGGGTTAGAAAGATGTTTAAAAACCGGAGGATACGGTGCCTTATCATTTCCATAAACAATTGTAAAATAAGGATTTCTGTCCTTCCCACCGGAAAAAAAAGGGCCATTTATTGTTTAATCCACGATTATTCAGTATTTTTCAGATTAGTTAATATAGTTAACTATTTATTCATCTTCCACCCAAAACTATTTTTATGCATCTGAACATGCTGAAAAGAGCGCTTGGCTTATTCACCTGCCTCCTGTTGATGATGCCTGTTGCCTTTGCACAGGTTACCATAACCGGTAAAGTGTCGAGTAAAGAAACCAAGTCCGGCCTTGATGGCGCTTCCGTACAGGAAAAAGGTACCAAAAATGGTACAACGACCGACAAAAACGGACAGTTTTCCATTCGGGTCTCCTCTCCCAATGCCCGCCTCGTAATCAGTGCGGTCAATCATCGTTCCCAGCAAATAGACCTGAACGACAAGAAATCTGTCGAGGTTTGGCTGGAAGAACAGATCAACCAACTGAATGAAGTGAGCGTTACGGCAGGTCGCCAGCCCGTACGTAAAATCGAAGCGACTCAAGCTGTGGACATCATCAATAACAAGGTGTTGAAATCCATCAAGCCTGAAAGTTTCGCTGAAGCCGTTACCCTCACCCCCGGTGTGTTTGCCAATAACTCACAGGGTAGAAGAGGTGGTATTGTTATTCGGGGCTTTCCCGATGGTAACCCCCTGGGTGGTCTGGTGTATACCAGCATCCTGATCGACGGTCTGCCTGCCTTCGGTAGTGCCGGTCGTTTGCCTGATGCCGGTTTTGGTTTTGACGACAACGTTGAAAAAGTGGAAGTTGTGCGTGGAAGTACCGCTACCGTTTATGGCCGTTCTGCCGCAGCAGGTGTTGTTAACCTGATCAGCAAAACAGGCGGTGAAGAAACACATGGCTCCTTTAAGTTCAGCCGCTACGATAACATCCATACTGATAATAACTACCTCAATTACCGCATTGACTGGAACGTAAACGGTTCCCTCTCAAAAGATAAAAGGGTACGTTATAATATCGGTGGATGGACCATCGATGACCGTGGTTTTAGAAAAACGGGTTACAATGACCATGGCTATCAGTTGAGGGGAAATTTTGATTTCCTGAATGCCGATGGTAAAGGAAAAATCAGACTGGGCTTTATCTATGGCAACTACAGCTTCCAAAACCTGACTGATGTGCCATTAGATCCTGTTACTAAAAAACTGCCCGGTAACTGGCAAAATATTCACACGTTTGTATTCCCGGCATTTGCCAATCAAACCTACTCTGTTTTTGGTACCCGCAGTAGTGCCACACTGCCCCGCCCCGGAGGTATAGCAGTGAATGATCCCGTGAGCGGACAACAGATTACGCGCAATATTGACCAGCAACTGAGAAATAACAATACTTCCAGAAACCTGCAACTGAATTTCTCTTTTGAAAGAAACCTGAGAAGAAATTGGACCATCGAGAATAAATTCCGCTTCCAAAGTCTTTACAGCGGAACCAAGTATCCCTTCTCCATTCCATCCTTTTACAACAGCAATGGTTTATATTCAGCTGCCGTTACACCTTCCACACCGGTACCCGGAACCCTCTACAGTTCCTCCGGCGGCGCGTTCCGTCTGATGCTGGATGGAGATGCTTATGATGACGATTTCATGAATGAATTAAGACTGAAAAAAACCTGGAACCATGGTAATGGCAAAAGGCAGACTTTCCAGATCGGTTACTATTTCTCTAATACCAATCTGAAGCCTACTACCTACAGCTATTCACATTTTGTCAATCCATCAGATCCGTTTAATCTCCAGCTAATCAATGGTGTAATCCCTGCCAGACTGGCTTTGCCCCCTACCGGTGCAGTGCTGGCTCCGGTTAACATCACCATCGCTAGCGCTTCTGCTAATCCGCAAAGAGGCTCTATCACGCGCCGTGGTCGTTACAACGAACAGGTGAATGCCATCTTCGCGGGCCATGAGATCAAGTTCAACGATAAGCTCACCATCAATGTGGGTGCTCGCTATGACTGGCTGAATATGGATCTGCGGGAAACCAAAGCTCCTTTCGATAGCGCTATCACGCGTATCCTGGAGTTTGGTGACTATTCCGTTTCATTTGGCCTGAATTATATGTTTAGCAGAAATGCTGCCATCTATGCCAACGCCAACCGTGCTTACCGCATGCCTGACTATACTGCCTTCACTTCACTGGAGTATGTTGGTCCGACTGCGAATAACGCTACTGCGAGCACACTGCTTCGCTTACCAAATGGCTTGGCAGGTAATGAGATCATCACTTCATTCGAAGGTGGTTTCAAAGGACAGGCTGGTGATTTTGGATTCGATCTGTCTTTCTACCACAATACCATTAAAAACAGGCTGGCTTCCATCTTCGAAAATGGTCTGCTGGTATCCAAACCATTCGGATCGAACCGCATCATGGGTTCTGAAATCTCATTATCATGGGCGCCCACGACCATCTTGCGCGGATTCAGTGTTAGAACAAGTGTTACCCTTCAGAAAGCCACTTTCACCAACTTTAAAATATCAAATGCGGTTTCCGGCGGTATCATTGGCAAACAGTCTAACCTGCCTGATGTGGATCCAACGGGTAACCTCTTTGGTTTGAAGTTGATCAACGAGGGAAGTGGTCAGACCTCCATTGATGTGGTTGGTAACCGCTTACCCAATGTACCCGACTACATCTGGAATACGGTAGCCCTATACCAAGGCAAGTGGTTTGGATTCGATTTCTCTGCCAATGCGGTAGGAACTCGTTATGCTGATGCAACCAACCTGATTGACCTGGGCAAAATGACCGTACTGAATGCAGGTGGTTATGTTCGGGTTGGAATCGGTGGCAAGAAAGAATTCAGGGTGGGACTGCAATGCAAGAACATCGGCAACCGCCAAGGTGTTCAGCAGATTGCAGGCTTACAGGAAAACTCAACTGCCATGGGTCAGTTACAGACTACCCCTAACTTCATCAACAATGGCGTTTCTATCTGGTCGCAGGGTTATCTGCAGTTACCGAGAAGATGGATCGCCTACATCTCATTCGACTTCTAAGACAAATCGAATACACATAAAAAAATACCCCCGAATTCGGGGGTATTTTTTTGCAGCGATTTTATCAGCCCTTCTTTTTTCTTTCTTCCATCACCTTCTTATAATATTTCCAGCTGGTCATATTGGGGGAAGTGAAAGTAGCAGGAGCATGGGCATATTCAGGGAAATTACTTTCGACAAAAGATTTAATTTTTTCAGGCAAATCGGCATAGCCATTCTTTAACTTATAGCCGCGTCCCTGATACAGAAGATTTCCGGGACGGCTGCTCATTTTCATCCAGGGAAGAAAATCACTGAAACGAGTCCATGATACGTCAGCAGTAGCATTGGCTATTTTTCTATTATTCAACTCTTTCTCGCTGCAAAAAAAGTTAAATAATTCAGCACCCTGGTAAACATCACTGCGTGTATTTTCTGGCCATTCAGCTTTTTTCAATGGGGAAGGATAAGACAATGGTACGTCATTGAACATACCTAATCTGTCTTGTCCCATACGCTGGTATGGCACTTTGAAAGCTCCATACTTGAATTGCTGGTTCACCGGATCATTCCATACATGCATCACCTCTACTTCCTCATTGGTCCATGGATTCTTCCAGGTAGAAATGATTTCATTGGTTTTGGGATCCTGGTATACCAACATCTCCCGCGTGATGAGCCGCCAGCCGCTATCGCCCGGCAACTTTTCACCACGTGCGATATTGTACATCTCAAAATTGAAGAGATGCTTCCAGGGCTTCTCAGGATCATATGCATATATAGACCCCTTGGCATAAAAAACCACTTCATCACCGGGCTGAAGAGAAGCCCGCACTTTCATATAGGCATCCATATTATCCCTGGCATCCTCCAGGTTATAGCCCGTTTTGGGCTGAGCCAAGGCTACTGTGCTGAACAGCAGCAGGCTGCATAAGCCACATACTAGTTGTTTCATGTGTATTGATTTAATCTTTGGTAAATAGGGTGGTTAAAGTGGTCGTAGGACGGTGTTGCGTATTTTTTTTATCGATCAGTTGCCAGGTAGCTCCCTCAGGTCCCTTCACCACAAAACTAAGCTCTCCAAATTCATTTTTTTGTATCCCCGTAGGATGTAGCCCATGTCGGGTCACTAATTCATGTAGATATTCTAACCGGGGCGTATAAAAAGTATGCATCGTGATGCCCGCTTCTCCGAGTCTTTGTCGTGCTGATGCATCGGGTTTATCGCCCCGAACGGCCATAAAAAATTTAAGCTTTCCGCAGATATTATTCGGACTTACAAAGCCCTGGTAGTAATGTGCATATCCATCGGGCATGAGAAACGTTGCCTTCGGTCCCTTGTTTTTATCACTATCTATAACAGGTGGGCGCTCTGCCTTGAGGCCGAATGCTGTTTGCAGGTACATCAATTGACGCATGCTATCTATCCGTATGCAAAAATCATGGTGGGTGAACTCACTTGTTTGTAGCGGTGTAGCCGGATCAATGGTTCCATAACCCGGAATCGTATATCCATAGCGCTGAAAGAATACATGGTTAAAAAATTCCCCGTAAACAGCATTCTCACGGACACCTACGGGTCGCTTGTAAAATCCAGTTTCTGAACCTACATTGACACGCAAGGGATCATCGAAAACAGGAACGGTAGGCAGCCATTTCTCCTGTCTGGACTGCAACAGCTGATAAATATCGGTCAGGCGGATGATATCTTTTGTGAGCATGACACTCAACCGCTGACCCACTGTTTCCGGCTCCGCATATCCAACGCCCGGACCCAACAATCGATCCCAAGCTATGATACGTAATAAACCATGCGAATCAATACTTCCATTTTGAAGTCGGTAGACCGTAGCACCTATTGGTACCTGATAAAGCTTATTTGCTTGCTCGGCAGAAAGCCGTGTACTATCTGTTACCCGAAATCCAAATTCACCAAAATACCGAATGGCGGGCGCGGCCTGCTGGGTGCCCAATACCACTTCATATACACCGCTGATACCGGTAGCAGGTATACTATCCTGTGCAAATGCTGAAGATAAAATAAGGGAGAGTAAAAAAAATGAGCCAATCTTTATCCGAATCATACATATAGATTTTGAATCAGTAATTTCCCATGATTACCGCCGGTAAATAGCTGGCTCAAGGCAAAAGGAAACTGTTCTATACCCGGAATGATTTGTTCCCTGTAAATAATCTTTCCCTCTTTTATCCAGGTAGATAAGTGCTTACATGCTTCCGGTGCTCTGTCAAAATAATCGAGCACAATAATGCCTGTCATGGTGCCGCGAGCCGTCACCATTTTCATATAATTCGAGGGGCCTTTCATGACGGACTGATTATACTGACTGATGGCACCACAGATGACAATTCGGCAACCTTTTGCCAGGTGGGTGAGGGCAGCATCCAGCACTTCACCACCCACATTATCAAAGAAAACATCGATTCCATTGGGTAACTGTTCTTTCAATGCCTTGCTGATATCAGGGGTATTCTTATAGTCGATGGCCACATCCCAGTGTAGTTCATCTTTTAAATAATTACATTTATCAGTACCACCAGCAATACCGGCTACTTTACACCCCTTAATACGGGCAATTTGTCCTACCAATGAACCCACCATACCGGCTGCTCCACTTACGAGAACGGTTTCACCCGGCTTGGGTTGACCCTTCTCCAACAAGCCGAAATAAGCGGTTAATCCGGGCATACCTAAAATACCCAAGTACCAGCTCAGCGGAGCGAGGCTTGTATCAACCTTTGTGAGGTGTTCACCTTTTACAGTAGCATAAGACTGCACACCCAATAAACCAGTAACTGCCTGACCGACTTTGAAATCAGGGTGACTTGAAATAATGACTTCTCCTGCAGCAAAAGCACGCATCACTGCCCCCAACTCAACGCCGGGGATATAGGTAGTTCCTGCATTCATCCAACCACGCATGGCAGGATCAAGGGATATATAATGTATACGCACCAATACTTCCCCGGTCTGGGGTTCAGTGATTGGCACTTCCTCCCGCCTGAAATGGTCTTCCGTGGCAGGTCCTTGCGGACGGGCAGCCAGTACATAGCGGGTATTAATCATAGATGACTGATTAGTTAATGAAGTTAACTAATTTTACTGTTGTATGACTGCCATCCAAAAAATTCACCTGCCCATGGCAGGAGGTCAACTTTTCTTCCGCACCAGCGGAAAAGGACCCTTATTGGTATTGCTGCATCCCTCGCCCCAGCACTCAGGCAGGATGGAGGGGCTCCTATCTCTTTTATCTCCGCATTTTCAAGTGGTGGCGCCAGACACGCCGGGTTATGGATTATCAGATCAACTGCAACCGGCACCAGAACAGATGAGCGACTACCTCCCCTTTATAGAGGCCATTCGCGAGCATTTCTGCGCATCTGCGATATATCTGTATGGAACTGCTACCGGTGCCCAATTAGCTATTGCCTATGCCCTGGCCTATCCCGAAAAAGTAAATCACCTCTTTCTCGATAATGCAGCTCATTTTGATGAAGACATGCGTAATCAACTACTGGAAAAATATTTTATTTCCCTGGAACCTACCCCTAATGGGGCGCACTTAGAACGCTTATGGCAGATGGCTGAAAAAAGCTGCTTGTTTTTCCCCTGGTATAGTGAAGACGAAAAACATCGCATTGCCAATGTTTTACCCCCACCGGAAATTATTCAGGGTATTGTGCAAGACCATTTGATAGCAGGGAAGGATTATGGCAGGGCTTATCGGGCTGCCTTTTTACATGAAAAGGCAGCACACCTGCAACAATTAAAGATTCCGGCTACCTTCTTTCGATGGCTGGGAAGTCCGCTGCTATCCTATATGAATCATTTGTTGGAATTTGAATTACCGGCAAACATGCAGGTAGTCGACACACCGGCTGGTCTGAGTGAACGATGGAAGGTGATGCAGCAAACGATTTTTTCAGTGTTATTTAAGTCATAGCTATTCATACCCCTATTTCGAGAGACGATCGCCGAGCCATTTGCCAAAACTGATAGCGGGCGTCAACAGCATGCCACCACAAAATGCCTGACCACTGGTGGCAGCTGCGCCTAAAATTTCCCCGGCAGCAAATAAATTTTGGAAAGGTTGACCACGCCGATCAACTACTTGTAATTTTTCATTTACCTGTAATCCACCAAAGCTAATCAGGGCATACGCATAAGTAAGCACAGCAAAATAGGGCGGTTGCCTCAATGGAAAATCGAGGTAAGTACGATTAAATTTTTCGTCTGATTGAATAGTACAGGCATGATTAAATTGTTCAATCGTTGTCTGCAGTGCATCGTAGGGTAGTCCGATTTTCAGCGACAGCTCCTTGATGGAATCTGCCTGCCAGACTGCTTTTTCGCGTTTGCTCTCCTCAATAAGTTGATCCGTTGTCCACTGCGGAACTAATGAATCACCCGCATAAAGCGCTCTTTGGTCAAAAATTATCCAACACCGCTTACCGGGTTGCTCCAACATCGCTCTTTCACGTTGGTCGACAGACCAATCATATTCATTCATAAATCGTTTACCCAAGTCATTCACATATATCTCTCGTTGTTTCCTGTCTTTTCCGTTACTCATGCGTGCCCATGCCTGCCAGAAATTAACGCGTCCGCTACCAGGTGAAAGTTCTATACCACCCAAGGTATACATTTGCTTATCTGCTCCGCGAAACACGGCCCCTACTTCCATAGCTGCCTTGATACCATCACCTGTTGAAGCAGGATGGGCGGCACTCATCGATCTGGTGCAACCAGGGGTATGTTTCTCAAAGAATGCTGCGTCAGATGTATATCCACCGGTCGTAAGCAGATATTGCTGCGCAGTAAAATGCTTCGGATTCCCTGCTTGCAGGGCAACCACCCCTGTGATGAGGTTATCAACTGTTTCGAAGGACTGAAACTGACATTCAGTTACCAATTGTATATGCCCCTTACTTACCTGCTCCTCCCAAAGCGGTTGCAACAAACGGAGTAATGTTTGTCCGGGCTGCTGCATACGAGGGTGAACATCTTCCTTGCCGAAATAGGTCCGTGCGGTTGTATAGGCCTCGTGCCCATATATAATAGCGGGCGCTTTGTCATGAAACGGATAGCCTAATTCATCCAGCCAGTTGATGGTATCCGGTGCCAGTTCCACTGCCTTTCGGGTTAGGAGGGGGTCCATGGTCTGCCGGCATATACGGGCTATATCGCTGTAATGATCTGCCGTGGTATCGTTGATGGAAGCATTTGCCTGGCGCCTTGTATTAGCAGCACTAAGATGACCGGCCGTAAGAGATAGCGTTCCGCCTACCCGGTCGGTTTTTTCCAAAACAATAACTTTCTTTCCCCTTTGTGCCGCCCGGATGGCAGCCGTCATACCCGCTGCACCGGCACCTATGATCAGTATATTGCTCACAAATAGTAAATTAGGGGAAGAAAAAAATCTGATTTAGTTAATGAAGTTAACTAATTTTAATCAACACATGTCAACTTACCTACCCTCCTATAAAGCACTGGCACTGCAACTGACAACCGCTTCCGTGAATCCATGCAGTAATGCCCCTGCTGCCAGACAGCAAATGCTGACTGCTGTGAGTCGCATCCACGCCCAAATCAAAGCATCCAAAGCTTTTATCGGTAGTGATCTGCAGCTGGTGGTATTACCTGAATATTTTTTAACAGGATTCCCCATGGGGGAAACAACAGCAGAGTGGCAGGAAAAAGGTTGTATCCATCCGAATGATGACGTATATGGTGCACTGAAGCACCTGGCAGAAGATTGTGGTATATATCTAAGTGGCAATGTATACGAACTGGACGATCACTTTCAGCAACTCTTTTTTCAGACTTCATTCATCATTGACCCCAAGGGCAATTTGCTCATAAGATATCGTCGGCTCAATTCGATGTATGCTGCAACACCCCATGATGTATTAGATGAATACTTAAAAGTGTATGGTGCAGATAGCTTATTTCCGGTAGCATCTACACCCTTGGGCAACCTGGCCTGTTTGGCGTCTGAAGAAATTTTATACCCTGAAATTGCCCGTTGCCTGGCCTTGAAGGGGGCTGAAATATTTCTACACAATACATCTGAAGTAGGGGCCCTATCCCCAACACCTAAAAACATCGCCAAGCAAGCACGCGCCATTGAAAACATGGCCTATGTGATCAGTGCTAACAGCGCAGGCATAACAGGCTATGCAATACCTGCCGCTTCTACCGATGGTCATTCGCAAATTGTTCAGTATGAAGGCCTGGTTCTCTGCGAAGCAGGATTTGGAGAGAGCATGGTCGCTAACGCCACCATACACCTGGGGGCATTGCGCGAACACCGATCAAGACCCGGAATGAGTAATTATTTATCGCGGCAACGATTTGAACTGTTCGCACCCACCTATGCCCAGCAAGTATACCCGGCTAATTCGCTCGCTGATAAGAACCCATCCCGCAGCCACTACATCCAGCAACAACAGGCAGTGATTGCCAGCTTGAAGGAAAAAAAGATCATTCAATAAGCAAGCAGGTGAATACCAGAAATCCCAGAACCGGCCAAAAAGATTATTTCGTCGCTGAAATACCAACAACTGTTATCGCAGATGAATGTAAGCAACTCAAAGCTGCCCAGTATAACTGGAGTTCAGGTGGGTTAAAAAACCGATCAGCAATTCTTCAGGAATGGAAGACATTTATTGAAGTGGAACGTGCAGCATTACTGGAAGCACTACAATTAGATACCGGAAGAATATGGGAAACCAAATTAGAAATTGATCTGCTTTTTAGCAGTATAGACCGCTGGTGTAAACTTGCGGAAACATTTTTCGAGGAATCACCTTCAAAAGCCACACAGATTCCCTTTATTCGCTTACAACAAGATTGGGTTCCCTATGGCCTGGTAGGCGTGATCTCTCCCTGGAACTTTCCACTGCTTCTCTCACTTATCGATACAATTCCTGCATTGTTGGCGGGTTGTGCAGTAATTGTAAAACCCAGTGAAGTAACGCCCCGATTTATTGAAGTCATCAATCGAACTATTGCGAAAGTACCTGAATTAAATGCAGTGCTTCGTTACGTTGCCGGTGATGGCAAAATCGGTGCCGCGCTGGTCGACCATGCGGATCTCATCTGTTTTACAGGCAGCACAACTACGGGAAGAAAAGTATATGCTGCGGCAGCCCAACGCATGATACCAGTGTTTCTGGAACTGGGCGGGAAAGATCCGGCAGTTGTTCTTCCTTCGGCAAATTTAGAAACTGCTGCTGCTTCTATCTGCTGGGGTGGAACAGCCAATGCCGGACAAAGCTGCCTGAGCATTGAACGTATTTATGTGCATGAATCGATATCAGAACAATTTGTTGAATTACTGACAAAACGAGCTGCAGACTTGATGCTGAATGCCGACAATATCATTCACGGTGAAATCGGACCAATTATATTTGAAAAACAAGTAGCAATTATCAATGAACATTTACAAGATGCCTTTGATAAAGGAGCACAACTACTTACAGGAAGCAGACAATGTGAATTGATCAATGGGGGCTACTACTGCAGACCTACGGTTTTGACACAGGTGAACCACAGCATGAAGATCATGCAGGAAGAAACTTTCGGACCCATCTTGCCCGTTATGACGTTTCGGGATACCGCAGAAGCGATAGCACTGGCGAATGACAGTGTTTACGGACTAAGTGCTGCGGTTTTCGCAAGTACAACTGAAGAAGCAATTCAGATTGGTAAACACATAACAGCAGGAGCCATCAGTATCAATGATGCTGCCCTAACAGCCATCATGCATGAGGGAGAAAAGTCTTCCTTTAAATTAAGCGGTATTGGCGGAACACGCATGGGTGCTGCTGCATTGAAAAGATTCCTGCGTCAAAAAGTATTCATTATCAAAGAAGGGAATGATTATTCCCCATGGACCATTAAGCTTCAAAGAAATCAATCAACATGAAAAAATTGTTTGTCTGCATGCTTTGGCCTGTGATGGCTGCCTCTGCCCAGGAAACTTCCGAGGGAAAAATGCTTTTAAATCGATTCAGAGAATACATAACGGGTGATTTTGACAACAGCCGTCAAGTGATGGCAGAAATGAAAGCAGGAAAAATCATTCATCCGCTGGCAATACATGTAAATCGCGTTGCCGATGATAAAGTAATCAATCAACCTACAGACTTGAATGGTTTTTTTATATTGGAAGAGAGCTACTATTTAACGAGCGGAAAAACGATGGAAGCTAAGCCCTACCTTTTTCTATTCACCCTTAAGTCGGATGGAATCATTCACCTCACTACTTTCCAACTAAATAACTACACAAAGGAAGAATTACGCAATGACAATGCAGCACTCAAATTTGATTATAAGTCACTTGTGCCTTCCCCTACATTCCAGGGTGCCGATTATACCTGGAACCCCCGCCAAAAAACTTTTTCTACAGTTTCAGTTAATGAGTTGGGTAATGGACTAAAATTCACTTTAAGCGAAACCTTTACCGCCAAAACCTTACAGGTTATGGAATTAATGGAAAAAGATGGCCAGCGACTGACAACTTATGAAACGCCGATTTTGTATGAACGAAAGCAAACCAAATAGTTACTCAGGCGTGCATTAATTGCAGACAGACATCTACAAACTGAATGAATTGTTTTTTCTCCTCATTACTGAATTGAGACAGCATTTTCTTGTTATAAGTATAACGAAGCTTTTCGAGTTTTTCAACCAGTTCGATACCCTGTGAGGTAAGGGAAAGTCTTTTACGTCGTTTATCTTCCTTGTCACTGATTTGTACGACCAGTTTTTTCCGGATAAGCACATTCAGCATATTAGTAATGTTAGCACGGCTCACGTTCATGGCTTCTGCTAATTCTTTTGCCATGAGTGGCTTGGTATGTGGATGCAGCTTAAAATACAGGATATTAGGATCTTTCGCCAATAACAATAATATGAACCATTGCTGCGTGGTGATGCCGAATTGCTGGGTGATGATATCTCCATTTTTTTTCCAGGTCTCGGATAATTTTATCGAGTGAAAAATAACGGAGGCATTAATATTTTTCTTTAGCATACAGGCACTACTTTAACTGATGATGGCCCCTTTTTTAGCACGGTGATTGATATAATAGGTTGCCATCAGGGAGAAAATAGTTAGAACGATCATCACCATAAATGCTTTTTCATAGTTGCCGTTTACTTTTCGCATAGAACCCAATACGGCTACTCCAATAGAAGCACAGAGGGTGTCAATAAAAGAAAGCAAGCCAAGGATCGTTCCATAAGCAGCACCACCGAACAAGTCAATGATATATAACTGGATCATTGTAAATGTGCCACTATATCCCAAACCAAACACGATGGCACAAGGAACTACCCACCGGTTATCGCGCAGACTCCAATAGAGTAGTAAACATCCCAGCAGCATATTAAATACACTTAATAGCATGATTTTTTTCACGCTGAATTTATCACCCAGGTATCCGAACAATAATTTCCCCAATAAACCAAAAAGGAAGAAAACACTTTGCAGCAGACCACTCTGCTCTACGTCTAAATGTAAATCAACCTGGTAATTGCGCTGATTTTGTATGAATCCGCCAATGCAAAACCAGAGGGCTGCAGTGATAAGAGCAACCAAATAAAAGTCGAGTGACAACAAGGCCTTTTTTAGAAGGGCGCGACTGGCGACTTTGTCAACCTTAGGCTGCCTTCCAATGGTTCCGGGAATGCCATCTGCTGAACTATTGATAATAGATGGATGACTGTAGATCAATAATGCAGGTATGATAATTAAGCAACTACAGAGAATAAACTGATTCTGTACGGCTGCCTGCCAACCCAGTGTTTTGATCCATTTACCCACGATAGATGCAAAAATGGCAGGACCAACGCTACTGGCCATGAGTAATATTCCTGTAGCAATACCTTTATATTTTACAAACCAATTATTGATAACATACATACTGGTAAGCAACCCAACCAGGCATAGAAAGAGAGGATACACGATTACAAATAGTTGTATCATTTTAAAACTGGTGGCAATAGATAAGAAGTATAACCCAGCCGAAACCCCAAATGCACCAGTCAGTATGATCTTTTTTGGTGAAAACTTTTCAAGCAAGTTGCCAACAAAAGGCAGGGGCAGCGCTAGTACCAGATATAAAGTGGCAGCCAAACCGGTTGCCTTCCCAATGTCTACATTGAACGCGCGAGCAAACTCAGGCAGGTAAAGATTGAAGGTATTCAATACAATACCATTACTTGCCATATACATAAGGAATAAACACGCAAGTACCACCCAGCAATAATATTTCTTCATAGTATAGCGATTAATAGTTCAAATGATAAAACAAAGTCTATATCTTATTTTAATTCGTCATCCCATGATACCTCGAACCGCTCCCCCATCTACTGAAATGGTTTGCCCCGTGATGAACCTGCTCGAAGGGCTCAATAGCCAGGCAGCCAGCGATGCAAAATCAGTCGCCTCACCTAAAAACCCGACTGGAATTTGTTGAATGGCTGTAGCCTTCACTTGATCGAATGGCAAACCAGTCTGCTCACTTTTCTTCTTATAAATCCGATCGATAGCTGGCGTATTATGAGAGCCTGGCGCCATAATATTTAACGTAACACCACTGGCAGCAATTTCCTGCGAAAGCGTTTTCACCATTCCTACTACAGCAGCCCGAAGTGAGTTACTCAATACTAAATTTTCCAAGGGTTGCTTTACCGTAGCACTTTCGATGAATAAAACCCGCCCATATTTTTGATGGACCATGCCGGGAATAAACAGTTGTGCCAGCAGTACTTTCCAGCGCAAAAGGAGTCGATAAGCATCATCCCAATCCTGGGCAGTTGTTTCCATAACAGTTTTCGCCGGAGGGCCTCCAGCATTGATTACAAGTCCATGCACGATGCGGTCTTTGGTAAGAGCCAACAAAGCCGTATGGGTAGCTTCGTCGGAGATATCACCGCAAACTGTGGTGATCTGTTCGGGTGCCGTTTGCTGCAATGCTGCTAATTTTTCATTTCCCCGCGCAACTGCTATAATGTGAGCGCCTTCTGCCAGTAATTGCTCGGCAATGGCTTTCCCGAAACCTGAGGTGGCGCCACCCACAATAAACAGCTGTCCCTTGATGTGTAAATCCATTTTTTAATATTTCAGTTGATTAATGTGGCCTGAACAGGAATTGACCGGCAGGCTCACCCATTACTGTACCATTTTCAAAAATTAATTGCCCCCGTAAAAAAGTGGCGGTTACTTTTCCAGTGAAGGTGTGTCCTTCAAAAACCGAATATCCCTGTGTGCTTTCCGAATCATCGGAACGTACCGTAAATGTTTGTGCAGTATCGAAAAGCACTACGTCTCCATCAAAACCGGGTGCAAGTTGCCCCTTTGATGGCAATCCGAATCGTTGAGCCGGATTGGCAGCAAGTAATTCAGCCATTCGATTTACAGAAAGACCCCTGCGTGTTCCCTCGGAGTAGAGTCCACTCAACAATAATTCAGTGCCACCGAAACCGCTCTTAGCCAGCCATACGTTTTGCTTGTCTGCCAAATCAGTTTTCATTTCAGCCTTGCAACAAGCATGATCACTACATACCCAGTCGATATGGCCAGCCATAAGGTGTTCCCAGAGATATTCAACGTCTTCCCTGCTGCGAATGGGCGGATTCACTTTGGCATGTACCCCACATTCACAATCGTAATCGAGCATCAAATGTGCAAGGGTCACTTCTCGCTTAAAGTTTATATGTGGGAAAACAGTTTGCATCATCATAGCTGCATCAACTGCTTTAGCAGAAGTTAAATGTAAGAGGTTGATATTTTTACAGGCTGTTTCATTGGCGAGGTAAGATGCGATGAATATGGCCAATCCTTCGCTATGGGGCGGTCGGGCAGCAGAGTATGCCCGCAGACCGGTCAATGTTCCTTCTTCCTGCACCAGGCGCGTATAGGCACGCATGATCTCTGCTGTTTCACAATGCAATCCGAGTGAAATGGAATCGGCAACCTGAGGATACTTCTCCATAGCTTTGGTAACACCACGCATGATAAATTCAAAATGGGCATAGTCATAAAACTCTCCCTCTGGCGTCATGAGAAAATCCTTTTGTGCGCTGCTGTTACCATGTAATCCATAGTTACCATAAAACATAAAGATCTTGAAGCTCGTTACGCCAAACTTTTCAACCAGCATATCTATTTCATCGATATGGCTATATTGAATGGGCGCTATATGGTATGCATAGTCAACATAATAATGATTACGAGAAATATCGAGTACTTCCGGAAAAAATGTTGCGTAAGGACCTGTCTTGTTTAAATAATACTTGCCTGTTCTCATATAATTAAGAGAGGTAGTAACCCCCCCGGAAGCAGCAGCCCGACTCTCAGATAAAGCATCCTCCCCCAAGGGATTGTAAATACCGGTATGCATATGCGCATCTACTAATCCCGGAAAAGCCAGTTGACCTTTCCCATCATATGTTTGACGCGCCTCTTCCCCGGAGATGCCAGCCTCCACGCGAACAATTTTACCATTCATTAGGGCAATGTCTGCAGGAAATGTACCGGACTGCCCTGGCTGAACTACCTGAACATTTTTAATAACCAGATCATACATGAGATTACTATTTATAGTGCGATGATGTTTTTATTTTTCAATTCGGTGATGGCTTGATCATTCATACCCAATGCTGCTAATATCGACTGTGTATGCTCGCCGACGCGGGGCGGATGAATACGAAGAGAAATCTCAGCACCCTCATAAGCGATTGGCGTTTTAGGTAAACGGGTAGGTGTTCCATCGGTAAGTTGAACATCGAGCAATGCACCGCTCTTATTCAAATGCTCATCGGTAAATAGATCCTCTGTTCGGGAAATCGGTGCGAATGTGATCTCTGCTTGCTCGCAACGCTTCAGCACCTCCGCAAGGGTAAATTGGGCGATCATCTTCTCCACTTCCGGCTGGAACCACTCTTTAGCATCTACCCGTTGATTATTGGTCTGCAGTCTTTCATCCGAAAGCCAGTCGGAACGATCGAATACATCACAAAACCGTTTCCAGTGTTTTTCGCTAATGATGCCAATGAAAACTTGCTGTTGATCAGCTGTTTCAAAAATGCGGTAGATACTCCAGGGACTGAGCCTTGCGGGCATAGGAGGAACAGGCTGTCGGGTCATTGCACTGAGTGCCATGTGCTGTCCCATCACAAAAGCGGTGGTCTCGAATAGACCGGCTTTCACCAATTTTCCTTTCCCCGTTCGCTCTCTTTCATAGAGTGCCAGCAATATGCCCATGCATCCGAACATGCCACCGGTTATATCAACGATTGAAGTACCTGCGCGCAAGGGGTCACCGGGTCGGCCTGTCATATAAGCCAATCCGCCCATCATTTGAACCACTTCATCCATGGCGTGACGCTTTTCATAGGGGCCCGGCATAAACCCTTTTAGTGAACAATATATGAGCCGGGGATTGATGGCCTTCAATTGCTTGTATCCATAGGTAAGTCGATCCATGGTACCCGGACCAAAATTTTCTATCAGCACATCGGCCTTTTCTACCAGTTGATAGATGATTGCTTTGCCTTCAGCTGATTTAATATCAATGGCCAGACTTTTTTTATTCCGATTATAACAGGAAAAAAATCCTTGTCCGAACCCCTTGAGGGAACGGGTACTGTCACCTTCTACCGGCTCAATATGTATTACTTCCGCGCCGAGGTCAGCTAAAATGAGTCCTGCGGAAGGTCCCATCACTGCATGGGTAAATTCCAATACCCGAATATCTTGAAGAGGTAAATGCATCAGAGGATAAAATCTTTATGTTTTCTCAGATAAGGAACCAGTCCGCCCTCCTGCATAATGTTCAGCATCACAGGGGGTAATTGAGTTGCCTGATAAATTTCCTGCCTGGTATGATTGATAATTTTTCCAAGTGCCAGATCGAAACTGAGCTCATCGCCAGGCTGTATTTTATGCAATGGCACTTCCAGCACAGGAAGTCCGATATTGATGGCATTGCGAAAAAAAATGCGTGCAAAGAAGCGGGCGATCACCAAGGAAACACCAACGGTTTTTAATGCCAGGGGAGCCTGCTCCCTGGATGAACCGCAACCGAAATTATCACCAGCAACGATTATATCGCCTGCAATGAACCGCTTCGAAAAATCGGGATCAATATCTTCCATCACATGGGCAGCCAATGTTGACAAGTCAAGTGTCTTGGTATATTTTCCGGGAATGATCCGGTCGGTATCTACATTATCGCCATAAACATGTGCTTTCGGCATGATCAGTCGGTTTGAACGGGTAAGGTAATTCGGCCATGCAATACGCTGGCAGCAACAGTGGCCGGGCTAGCCAAATAAATTTCACTGCGCGGGTTCCCCATACGACCACGAAAATTTCTATTGGCCGCACTGATAACAATTTCGCCATCACCGGGTACACCATCATGTGTTCCAACGCAGGGGCCACAGCCACTATTTATAATAGAAGCACCTGCCTCAATTAAAGTTTGTAGGGTGCCATCTTGCAGGGCATCTATCAATACTTGTCTGCTGGCAGGAGCGATCACGAGGCGAACACCGGAGGCAATCTTTTTGCCCTTAAGGATAGCAGCTGCTGCCTGCAGGTCGTTCAGCCGACCATTGGTGCAGGTTCCAATAAAGCCATACGTCACCGGAGTACCTGCATAAGTACTTACATCATGCACATCATCGGGTGAATGTGGTATGGCAATGCGCGGTTGCAGGCCTGTTGTATCTATATCCAGCACACGCGTGTAGGTTGCGGCTTTGTCAGCAAAGACAGGCTCAAAATTATAAGGCAACTGTAATCCTTCCGGCGATACGATACCGGTTTTAGCACCCATTTCAGCGACCATGTTACAAAGTACCATACGATCGGAAAGAGTCAGGTGGTGCAATAGCTCACCATGATACTCGACTGACTGATAATTAGCCCCACTGATGGTCAACTGCTTCACTACTTCCAGCACAACATCTTTTGCACTCACGCCCGGCTGCAATTGATGTCCATGTAAATTCACGCGAATACTAGAAGGTACTTTTAACCATATTTTTCCGGTCAGCATAACTGCAGCAAGATCAGTACTGCCAACACCACATGCGAAAGCGTTCAATGCGCCATAGGTAGGCGTATGACTATCTGCCCCCATGAATATTTCTCCGGGACGAACCCGGTGGTGATCAACCATCACCTGGTGGCAGATTCCACTTCCAATATCATAAAAATGACAACCCGTTTCAGTAGCGAACGAACGCATCATTTGATGCAGATTGGCAATCCGCTCATTCGGAGCAGGTGCAGCATGATCAATGATCAGGTGAAACCGATCTGGAACTGCCAGTCGCTCCCCTCCCATCTCTTTAAATGCCTGAATGGCCAGTGGGGCCGTTGTATCGGTCGCCATAGCGCCATCTACTGGAACAACACACAACTCCCCTGCATACACCGGATAGCCGGCATGCTTGGACAATATTTTTTCAGCTATTGTTTGTGGTTGCATAATCATTCATTCAATCGAAAATTACTTTGCTGCAATAACGAATAGAGTAACCCTGGTAAGGGGGCACCCAACCATTGCTGCATATCCTGGCTGATCGCAGCCACAGCGCGCATATCAATGCCTGTCTGGTAACCCATCTCATGCAACATATGCACCGTATCTTCCGTTGCAATATTACCCGTTGCACCCTGAATAAACGGACAACCACCCAGACCACCAAAAGCGGTGTCGAATTGTCTGATACCACATTCCAAGGCTGCTGCTACATTCGCATATCCTTTGTTCTCTGTATTGTGTAAATGAAGTGTCACCGGCACATGACCACAGATATCAAGTAACCGCGGAAGCATTCGCTTCATCTGGGCAGGGTTACCCATGCCGGTGGAATCAGCAAAAGCCATCTCCTGAACCCCACAATCGAGGTGGTGCTTAGTTAGATCATAAATGGACTCCTCGCTAATAGTACCTTCGTAGCGACATCCAAAAACACATTGAAGTCCGCCTCGAACCACTAATTGATGTTGTCTTGCCAAGGCAGTCATTTCCCTGAATTCTATTTTAGCCTCATTGAGTGTTTTGTTGGCATTTTTCAAGCTATGGGTATTACTGGCGGATATAGAAGCAGCTACTGATTGTATTCCGGCAGCAACCGCTCGCTCTACGCCCTTATTGTTCAGGACTAGAGCACTAAATTCAACATCGGGTTGGGAAGTAAGTGCTGCACACAAAGCTTCGGCATCGGCCATAGCGGGCACCCATTTGGGGTGCACAAAACTGGTCACCTGGATTCGGCGTATGCCTGCCTCCATGAGTCTTCGAATGAAATCAAGTTTCATTTCGAGTGGCAGTACACGGGACAAATTTTGCAGTCCGTCGCGTAATCCCTGTTCCTCAATAATGATTGCAGCGGAATTCATATATTTAGTTAATGAAGTTAACTATTTTTCGGGTACCCCGTATTTATTTTCGCTGCTTTTATTGTATCGGACTACTATTCTTTTATCTGCTTTGCTTTCTGTCATTACCGGCACAGACAGTAACCACGCAGCGTGATCTTACAGAACCGCTTAGTTCACCCACAGATGCCTTGTGTGGACCGATTCAAATTATTACCATTTGCTCGAATCAGCCAGATAGCTTGATCACTTTTTTCGAAAAAGGCTGGGGAATGAGGAGGCAAGGCCCATTGAAGCTTAGTCGCTCCCAACAGAAAAAACTGGCTGTCCGCTGGCATTTGCCTCAAAAC
>Ga0315900_10003019_pt1 | contig 25012 bp, 27 predicted proteins | sample LakEriMetagenome_FD_203521 | JGI IMG/M metagenome (GOLD analysis project Ga0315900, IMG submission 203521) | Freshwater fungal communities from buoy surface, Lake Erie, Ohio, United States - Buoy 12 MA114 | ecosystem: Environmental > Aquatic > Freshwater > Lake > Lake biofilm | place: USA: Lake...
TCTCCTCAGGTTGCTCCCCACATTTCCTCGCGGATCATGCAGTTACCACTGTCGGATACTGGGCGGTAACATTACCCAGACCAGGACTTTCACCCGGCTGATTAAACGCCATCGAAGGCGCACTAGCTGATTTCTCCGAAATCAGCTACTAGCGCTAGAGTACGGCCTGAATCGAATCAGTGCCATCATGCTGTTTGGAAAGGATCGAAGTGCGTGTGAGGGGATGCTCCTTCGATTAGGCCCAAACGTTGAGTCACAGGGGGCTTATTTAAATTCCTCGCCGTTGGCTGCGGGTTAAACGAATGTTCGCTGTGCGAAGTTTTAGCATTTAAACGTTGGTGTCTCGTTGGAGACAAGAAGGGAGCTTAACTTTCCGCAGCAGAAGAGTCTTCTGTATCACTAGGGTTAGGAACGAAGCGGTAGCCTGCATCTCGAATGGTCAGAAAGTGTTTTGGGTTGGCTGGGTCGACTTCAAAGGTCTTGCGAAGCCGAAGGAGAAACTGATCGACGCTCCGAGTTTGCATCTCGCCACTGAGATCCCAAACTTCCGCCAGCAACTCCTGACGTGAGATCACGCGTCCTTGATTCTCAACAAAATACCGCAATAGCAAGAGCTCTTTGTGGGTGAGCTTCACTTCACGGCCATCGACACTGACCTGGTAGGTTTCGAAATTGACCGTAGCACGCCCGAATTGGATCTCGGTGACCTTGGTACTCAAGGGTTTGGGTTTCACAACGGTATCGCGTTTTGGATGCAATCTCAGTAGGTTTCGCACGCGTGCGAGCAGTTCGTCTAAGTCAAACGGCTTGGTCAAATACTGATTTGCCCCGACATCGAAACCTCTTGCTCGATCCTCGGCCAAACTCCTAGCGCTGAGGATCAAGATCGGGAGCGATTGATCGGTCTGCCTGAGCCTTTCGCAAATCGCATAGCCACTCATTCCCGGTAACATCAAATCCAGGATCAGCAGATCATAAGCTTGGGGATCGCTCTCAAGGAGTTTCATCGCAACCGTTCCGGTGTCGACCAACGAAACCTTGTACCCCTCTGCTTCAAGGTTGTATTTCAAGCCTTGTGCTAAGTGAGTTTCGTCTTCGACTACCAAAATGCGAGGTTTCATCGTGTGTAACGATTCTATTGTTCTTCGGAGACGCTTTTTCGCCAGACGCGAAACTCGCTCGGAACGTCGGGTTGTTGCCAAGCACTCATGCCGCCATCGATATAGATCGTTTGCCCATGGATGTGCTCGGCTAGATCGCTTACCAAAAAAGCTGCCATGGGGCCACAAACATCAGAAGGCGGAACCTGATGATTGGGCGTGTGGAGTTTCATCCAATCGAGTGCCGTCGAATCGCTTGATAAAATTTGATTCGTCAATGGCGTTCGGACTAAACCTGGCGCGATCGAGTTGACTCGGATGTTGTGGGGAGCAAGCGCCACGCACATGCTTCGCACCATCGCAGCCAATGCGCCCTTGGTGGTGTCGTAAACAGAGTGATCCGCTTCGGCAAGCAATCCATTGATCGAACCTGTAAAGAGCAACCGCCCAGGAATCTCGTTGGCGATCCAATGCTTCGCAAACGCTTGGGCGATGAAGTACCCGACCTTCACGTTTAGATGCATGGTTCGGTCATAGCCGGCTTCACTGACTTGGGTAAATGGCGGGTCGATGTATATACCGGCATTCGAGACGACGATCGAGATGCCTGGGTTTTCACGGATCAGCGGTTGGACGAATCGATCCAAAACCTCGGAGATCGGAAGCGATAGATCGAACGCAACGAGCTTGCAATCTGGGTTGAATTTCCTACAAGCTTCGAGGGTTTCGTTGGCATGATCATCGATGGCAACGCCGTGCAAGATCACTTTAGAACCTGCCTTCGCTAACCATCGAGCGATCGAGGCACCGACACCTTGGGTGCTACCGGTTACCAAAGCCGTTTTGCCTTGAAGATCGATCATATCTTTGATTTCGCCGATGCTTCGTAGAAACTTAGCTGACGACCGAATTGTTTTTTGACAAGTCGGATTCCGAAGGATGTTTCGATTTGCGGCCTGTTCGTCGCTCGATGGCAGCCGCTACGAATTTGGCAAACAGGGGATGGGCCTTCGTCGGCTTGCTCTTGAACTCTGGGTGGAACTGAACGGCCAAGAAGAACGGATGGCTAGGAAGTTCGAGGATTTCGACAAGGCTACCGTCTGGGCTCAGCCCGGAGAATCGCATCCCGTGAGCTTCAAACTGATTCCGATAGACGTTGTTGAATTCATAACGGTGTCGATGGCGTTCGGAGATCGCATCGAGCATGTAGGCTTGATGGGCGAGCGAATTGGGTATGAGTTTGCAGGGCTGCGCTCCGAGTCTCATGGTTCCACCTAGCTCGGTGACATTCCGTTGTTCGTCGAGTAAGCAGATCACAGGGTGAGGAGTATCCTTGTTGAATTCGGTGGAATGGGCATCGGTAAGTCCGACGATGGAGCGTCCGAATTCGATCGCTGCGCATTGCATACCTAGGCAGATTCCAAAGAAGGGGATTTCCCGTTCTCTTGCATAGCGAATGGCTTGCAATTTGCCTTCGATGCCTCGCTCTCCGAAGCCGCCTGGGATTAAGATACCGTCGTAGCCTGAGAGGAGTCGCTCGGGTCCTTCTTGCTCGATGTCGCTGCTTAGAATCCGGGCCACTCGTACGCTGGTTTGATGGTGGATTCCGGCATGATCGATCGATTCGTAGATCGACTTGTAAGCGTCCTTGTGCTCGGCGTATTTCCCGACGACTGCGATGCTGACTTCGTGCTTTGGGTTCCGAAGTGAAAACATCAGGCTGTCCCAAGCATCGAGATTCGGTGGTGGAGTGACGAATCCAAATCGCTTGGTGATGAATTCGTCCAAGCGGTGATCGCGTAGCGAGAGGGGCACCTCGTAGATGGAGAAATCGCGGTCTTTCTCTTCAATGACCGCTTCGAGAGGTACATTGCAAAACAGAGCGATCTTTTCGCGCTCTTCGCGAGAGATGCTTTGCTCGCACCGGCAGATGAGCATGTCGGGTTGAATGCCGATCTGACGTAGCTGGCCAACCGAGTGCTGGGTCGGTTTGGTTTTGATCTCGGCGGCAGCTTTGAGGTAAGGTACAAGCGTCAGGTGGATAAACAAACAATTTTCGCGGCCGACAGCCAAAGGAAATTGACGAATGGCTTCGAGGAATGGGAGACCTTCGATATCGCCGACGGTACCACCGATCTCGGTGATCACTACATCGGTCGAAGGATCTGCCATCCTAAGGATCGCATCGCGGATCTCGTTGGTGATGTGCGGTATGACCTGAACGGTCTTCCCAAGAAAAAAACCTTGTCGCTCCTTTTCGATGACTCGCAGGTAAATCTGGCCGGTGGTGTAGTTGGAATCACGCGTCAGAGTGCCGCTGGTAAAGCGTTCGTAATGACCAAGATCCAGGTCGGTTTCGCTTCCGTCATCGAGCACGTAAACTTCTCCGTGCTGATAGGGGCTCATCGTTCCGGGATCGACGTTGATGTAGGGGTCGAGTTTCTGCATTTTGACCCTCAAGCCACGGGCCTCCAGAAGCATCCCAATCGATGCGCTTGTGAGTCCCTTGCCGATTGAACTGACCACCCCACCGGTAACGAAAATATGCTTGGTCATGGCTCCAAATTCCCCTGCCCGGCCCTAGTGTATGAGCTTCCCAGATCGAAAAACCCATCGTAGCGTTTTTTACTCGGTTCGACAAATCGGCCAAGATGGATTCGGAAAATCGAATTAGCCAGAGCCCGGGAATTCCCGGATTGCTATAATCTGCGACTTGCAAGCGACTGGTTTTCCCATAAGCTATCGCTTGAATTCAAGGATTTACTTTTTTCATATTTGTTTCAGAGGTTGCTCGTCATGCCGACGCTTTTGAGTTCGGGTCATCGCTCTTGCGATTCAACGCCAAGCAACCATAGCGCTTACGTGGCATTTCTGCTGCTGGGGCTGACTATGGCCTTGAGATTCGCTCCATTGCCAGAGAACTTTTCTGCATTTGGAGCATTGGCGATTTTCTGTGGTCTTTATACGACCGGTGTCGTGCGTTGGTGGTTGCCCTTAGCAGCGCTGTTTCTGGCCGACTGCATCGGTCATTTCGCCGGAATTGCTGGTATGGGGTTCTACCACCTTCCATCGATGGTCCTCAACTACACTGGATTTGCTGCAATGATCTTGGCCTCCGCTGGCCTAAGTCGATGGGTCAAGTCTTCGAGCGGGGCTCAAGCCCAAGGACTTGCAGTGACGGCAATTGTCGCTTTCCTGGCCTCGGCTTGTTTTTTTCTGATCAGCAATTTCGGTGCATGGCTCGACCCGCTCATGCAGTACGAGAAAAATCCTTCGGGTCTCATGCAATGTTACTTGGCAGGTCTACCCTTCTGGAGGTCGACACTCACCAGTGACGTCCTCTTCACGATTGGATTTAGCCTGTTTGCGAAAGCCTTCTTGCCTGCATTTAGCCGTCTGAGCTGGAGCAAATAACGGCTAGTAGTGGGGAGGTATCTCGTCTTGGGCGGTTCGTACTGGACTGGACGACTCGCGTACTTGCTTGAAGTCACTTGCCAACTGCCCCAACTCACGTTGCATCTTTGCAATCGACTTGCCCTGCTCGATGACGACTTGATCAAGGTCCGAGATCGTCTTTTGCAAGTGCATCAGCAAACACTCGACCTCGGTGAGTCTCTGGTCGCTGGTTTGATTTTGAGGAGATTTCGTCATTGGAATATCGCTGACCAAAGGTAAGTGGCCGAACGTCCATTTAGTTGCATGGTTGTGATCAGGATTTAGATACCTCGAACCTCTTCGATCGGCGATCGGCATCGCCCCACTTCAAGCATCCATCGAGTACGCGTACGACGAAATCCGATGCGATGCACGAGATTGGATTATAAGCGGGCGATGCGGGTGAAGTTGGCCGTCCAAGCTTCCAGTAGTGCCGCTGGAGCAATAAAACGACCAACATTGCCACGGGTCTCTTGAGTGATCTCGATGAGTTTGACCAACGTTCGAACTGGCAAATTCTTCAGTGGAGCAAACACCCTCGATGGGTCAGACGAGCCAGGAACGGTTCCTCCAATCTGAATCCACAATGAATTCCTGATTGCATCGATGACCTCATCGAAGCACCAATTGAGCCGGTCGCGTCTGGGTTGGCCTTCGCGAGTCGAATTGTTGAGGTGATCGATAATGGCTTTGGTCATTGCGATAAACTCCAGCGGTCTTTGGGTTAAGAAGGACTGGATTTGGTTTCGAAATTCCATGAGGCTCGGGTCATTGAGTTCCTGAGCGTATTGAATCGAACCTCCTGAGCGCTCGGCGAGTTGGCGTGCGATCGACGGATCCTTTACGTAGTTGTTTCTTAGGATCAGTTCCTCGATTTCCGCTGTGGAAAGCGGAGAAAACCTTACGATTTGCGATCGCGACCTAATCGTGCTTATCTGCCGTTTTTCGGAGGTTCCTAGCAGAAAAATGACGGCACCTGGGGGCGGTTCTTCGAGAGTCTTCAAGAGGCAATTGGAGGTTTCCTCTTCAAGGGTATCGGCATCGTCGATAATTCCGATCTTTCGCCGCCCTGAGTAGGGCCTTATCCGAAGTTCGTAGCAAAAGCCTTCTCTCATGCGGGCGTCTTTGGGGCCGATGAGTTGATCCAATGCGATGACCGACTTGTCCTTCTCGCGACAAAGGTAGAGGAAATCCGGATGGGTTTGCGACTCGACTTGAACGCACGTCTCGCAGGTGTTGCAGAAGTTCAGTTCTTTTGGGTCGGTCTGGGTGCAAAGCAAGGACTTTGCAAAGAGTTTGGCGAAAGTCCGTTTTCCGATACCATTTGGGCCAACGAGCAGAAACGTGCTAGCAAGTTTATTATTGGCAAGGGCATTGGAGAACCACTTGCGTTGACGCTGATGACCAAGGAAATTTGTCCAGTCCATTATCTGCTAACCGATTCGAAATACGATGGGGTTTTGAGCCTCAGAATCGTCTTGGTCCAACTTCCAAGAAAACTCATTTCAGAATCCTTGCGGGTCTTTTCCTTATCGAGCAGATCCAAGAGATCCTTACCCGGTTTCAGGTGCCCAATGGGAGCTGTGGGAGGCAAGGATTGTTGAGACAGCAATGCTTCGAGCATCGACTCGAGTTTTTGGGCCGGTTCGACTTGTCTATCGAATTGTTGGCTTTCACCGAATTTAGCGTAGTAGTACTTCCAATCGGTCAGTGTTGGAGAGCTCCCAAGATAATCGACACTGCTTAGAAACTGTTCCGCTTCGCCGAATCTTTGCACCAATTCCCCGGAAGCTCGCCCCCATGCCGAGCGGGAGGCGTTGAGCCGCTGCATGATCCCTTGAAACTTCAGGCCGATCGACAAAATAGCGACCAGTCCAGCAAGGAGGACAAGAGAGAAGGCGAAAAGGGCCACCTTACCGGAGATCTTATCGCTTTGCTCTTGCTCTTGATCTGGTTCTTTGCCGGCGAGTTTGGCTATCGCTTCGACATCGACGATTTCGTCAAAGTTTCTCACGTTGGGATTTGGTACTCTTGAAGGCGTTTCATTTCCTCTTCGACGCTGCTTCCATCGGGTGTGTCGTCGCTGTTGACGTCGAACCAGGACTCTTCGAACTTAATGAATCCCGGTTCGCCTCGGGCGGCTTTCCTCAGGGCAACATTGGTCGTTAGGGAGATAATCGCGTCGGCCATGGCTACCTTTGGATAGCAGCGAGGCGTATTCTCGGGAGAATTGTTTCGGATGCAGTAGGCCCAATGCTCGATCTCCTCGGTGTAACCGCGGCTAACCGGACCTGCGGCGGCTGCAGCCTTCGAGACCGGCGAGGAAGCACCACCGCTTGCTTGGGTGTCCAAGGCGTATCCGCTACCGGCAGCTTTGACCCCGGCTGCGGCACTTGTATCGGACTTGGCATAGAGCATCACCTCTTGTTCCTTTTCTAGAACCAACGTTCCCTTGGTGCCCATGACGACTTCTCCATAGCCACCGTACCCGTTCCCATTGATCGAGGAGTAGGTCACGACGATCTTCTTGTTCGGGTCTTGGTCATAACTTGGAACTCCCTTGAGGCCACCAGGTTGGCGATATCCCAGATCGAACTTTTCGTTGTACTCGGGGCCAGGGAATTCGTAGGTGCAATAGACGTGGTCGTCTGCATCTCGGTCGGCTGGGAAAATATGGCGTCCGCCTACGGCATGAACTGTCAGCGGATGGGCTTTCTTTCCATCGGTGCGCAAAGCGCTGCAGAAGATGGTGGCTGCATCGAGTTGGTGACTCCCGAGCTCACCCATCAGGCCCGCACTGGTTCGATCGAAGAGTCTCCAACGGACGAGCTCTTCCATCGCAGAAATCGTTCGATTTCCGATCGTCTTTTCTTGGTAACCGAACCGAGCCGCATCGACCGCATCGGCAAGCCATGCTTTTTGTTGAGCGACCTTTCGCTCGAGCTGTTCGATTTCCGCTGGACTCTTGGCCTTCTCCAAATCCTTGACATACTTGTCCAAATCCGATTTGATGCGATCGGTCTTGGAATCTGGATCACCACCGACCATTGGGGGTTGCCACGAATCGTTCCCAGGCAGGTTTCCTCGGTGCCACTGAGCGCGGATGTGGTGGAGTTGGCCGAGCATACCCCAACGGATCAAATGGACTGCGTTGTCGTACAGAACGCTGTAGTGCCTTTGGTGGCCGGTTGCCAAGTAGAGAGATTCACCTGACTTGCCTTTGAGCTTTTCCGAAAGACGAGCCATGACCTTGCACTGCGCGACGTTGTGGGCCATGAGTTTTTCGGTCAGCACATGCTTGCCTGCCATCATGGCTTTGATGGCGATCGGGGCATGAAGGTGCAACGGCAAAGCGATGATGATCGCTTCGACGCTATCATCCTTGAGCAAAGCATCGATCCCGCCGTTGGAGGCGTCATAGACTTTGACGTTCTTTTTGGCTTCGTCCTCGTTGGCGTACTTGTACTGCTTGATCAGCCCGGGCCTAGTTGGCGTGGTCCAGTCGCCGTGGAAGGCGCGGTAGATACTGTAGGGACGAATATCTGCGATCGCCGTAACCTGGACATACTCAGGCGTGCAACCACCGATGAGCACGTTTCCTTCATCGCCCGTTCCGATGACACCAACGCGAACCGGATTGGCGAATTTCTCATATCCGAAATACATCGCACCCAGGCCCGCGCCGCTAACGGCACCGGCAGCAATGACTCCTTGCAAAAATTCGCGACGGGTAAATCCTACCGCTTCGTGATAATTGTCCTGACCGACCGCCTTGTCTTCTGCACTCAAAGTACGCATTCGATGACCTCGAAACAAATAAGGTTTAAACTGGTTTTATTGTGTTAAGCGGGAACTTTGGATTTACGGTTCCAAAAACTCCAGGGGAAAAAGTCCAACCCTGCATAACGCCCGGCGTCGGCAAAGGCCACGACGAAACAACCGAGCATTTCGATCGCTTGGTAGTACGTCGGCAGTGTACCCGGATAACCGGGGAATTGGCTAACAACGACCGACGCTAAAAACAGACCGGCGGCAAGTCCCGCCAAGGGAGTTAGCAGTCCGAGAATCAGCAGAATTCCGATCGACATATCGAAGTAGGGGATGATCTTGTCGACCATCTTCACCGAAATCGGGCCTTCCCCCTCAAACTTAAAATCGACTCGCTTGCGAATCGGTTTTCCGTTGGCATCCTTCGCCGGTGGTTTTTCAGGCTTCGGATTGGCTTGGTCGTCGGTTGCAATCGCATTGAGCCGATTGACCATTTCGGGGATCGTATTTTCGATTTCAGAGAGGATCGGACGCCCAAGGGCCCGCCATTTTCCCTCGATGTCGTCTTGTTGTCGACGCAAGGAATCGACTTTCGATCGGGAGCGATCGGTTTGGAGTTTTTCGATCCGCTCGAAACCATTCTTGTACTCTTCGATTTGTGGCTTCCACTCATCGTAAGTCTCCTTGCGTTTGGTTTTGTACTCGGCCAAAATCGCATCGACTTCTTTGCGTTGATCTTCGTTGAGCCCAAACTCCGTTTTGACCTTCTCGCCGAATGCCTCACAGGCATCGGACATTTTCTTTGCATCGATTCGGATCATCCCATCGTGATCGGGAATCATCGATTGGAACATCGGAGCAAACGGCCCTTTGGCAGATGCCAAAAATCCAGTGGACGAAAAGCTCTCAGGATCCTTAACCTTCACCGCCCCTTCTTGAAAGAAATGCCACCCTATCGCTAGACGCAACAGCACAAGGAAGACGATGGCCGGCAGGGTTAACTTGGCTTTTTTAAAGAGCATGGAACGAGTCCGGTAGGGTCGGCAGGATGCGTCAAACGGAGGGGAGGAATCCCCAGTAGTATGTTACAAAACAAGCCTTTAGCCAAGTCTCAAGGTAGGAATCCAGTCGCATTAGATTAACTGTTTTCTTCGATCGCCCGAATGATTTCGCCAGGGAAAACCTCTTGGGAGTAGTAGATCACCCGATGGTTGGGCGAAAAAGTATGTTTCATCCAGTGGGATTTTAACGACTGGGGGATGGCAAGTAACAACGGGGCGTCGGCGAAGGCCTCTAGAACCTGGGATTTGTGCCGCCGATATTCTGGCGTCCAAAACCCAACAATCTCCACCAAAACGCGATTTTGGCTGGGTGTAATGATCGTAAAGTCGGGGAAGAAGACGCGTTGGCCCCGAACCAACAGTTCCCCCTCGCGGATCAATTGCCAACCGGCCAACTCGGGATTTCCATCGGCGAGCAATTGCATGAGTTTCCAGCTTTCGACCAGTTGCTCTTCGACCCCGGAATCGATTTTTGAGGGAGTCACTGCGGTTGATTGGAGTCCTGAGCGATCGTCGAGTATCAAGAGCCAGCGCTGGGATCGTCCCCAATTCGAGTCGGCATACTTGGTCAGCCCTTTTGGGATCACGGTGGCTCGGAGCGTCCAATCCGAGCAGGCCAATAAGCCGGGTAGGAACTTGGCCATTTGAATGCCGTAGCGATGGGTGCCTCGCAGGACCGATGCGGGTCCATCGAGGGTAATTCGATAACCGCCTTCGATAGGCTCGATACGATGCATCAAATGGGCAAGTTTGGCATAGCGCAGGATGCCTTTCCAGTCGCCCGTTGCATCGATGATCAGTTGTCTTGCATCGAGCATTGCAACTTGCGTCTGGGCGACGTTGTATCTTGCGAGCAGTTCGTTGGTGTCTTGAGGATAGTCGAACTTGACGAGTCGGTGATGATCGATGATGTCGGAAAACAAAGCGCGTTCGAGTTCGGGCCAAGTCATGTTTTCCGATGCTGCGATTTTTTCTTTGGCCGCTTGCTCGGAGTGATCGAGGATCGATTCGACGTTAGCGACCAAAGGGTGTAGCATGGCGGCTTGCCGAAAGACTCTTTGTCTGAGTTGTGCCGTTTTTTTAGGTTTTCCTGCATCAAACTCTGAGAGATCATCCAAGAGTTTGCAGAAGGCTCCTGAGCGACGGATCGGGCAGTTCGGATCGGCTTCGAGGATCTTATGGATCTGTCCATGAAGCTGCTTACGCATCGAGCCGACCCCATCGCGATACGCGTCACACATTTGTTTGGCCATCGCGACGTACTGAGAGTGCTTGGTACGGCTGAGTCGATCAGGAAGGATCTGGCCGTCGACGAGCCTTGCGATGCCGAGTTCCTTGGTAAGCATCGTTGCGTCTCCTGTTGCGTGAGCGTTGGACTTCTTTGGTTTCTGTTGCGACGACCTCGTAAAGGATAGCCCTAGCATCCCCGCGTTTTCTTAAGATTCTCCCTAAGCGTTGTTTGGACTGTCGCGTCGAGCTTTTTCCACCGAGCACAACAGCGACTTTGACTTCGGGTAGATCGACGCCCTCATCGAGAACTTGGTTCGCAACGAGAGCTCGATAGAACCCGTCTCGGAGGCCTTCGAGGTAGTCGAGCCGTTCGGATTTCCCGCAGTGGCTTAGCAAACAGGGAACGAGGAATCGCATCGAGACTTGGCGAGCCATCGCATTCGAACCGGTGAAGATGATCATCGGCTCTCCGAGATGGAGTCGAAAAAGATCCTCCAGGACACTGAGTTTCTCGATAGCTCGATCCTCGATCGATTCTTTCTCGCGATACAAACGCATGATCCGAGCCGCTTGGCTTCCCGTAGCTGCTTCGCTACAGAGGTCCTTCCACTGGAATCCAGGCTCCTGTTCCCTTCGCTCGTGGACGTACTGAGCGATTTGCCGCGAAAGGTCTTTGTAGCGAACTCGCTCGCTACTGCCGAGTGAAACTGGAATACGAACCACATCGTAATCAGCCAGCGTACTTCCTTTAACATCTTGCAGGCCCAGTTCATAGACCACCGGACCGATGAGCGTCTCGAGCTCGCGCGAGTTGGTGTTCAAGGTCGCTGTTAAACCTAATCGCTCTTGGGCAATCGAACATCGTGCAGCATCAGCGCGAATGGGGCCGGTCAAGTGATGGCATTCGTCAAATACCAACAGCCCGAAGCGAGATCCTAACTCGGCCGCATGGATGCAGGCGCTGGCATAGGTAGTGACCGTTACGGGACGAAGGTTATGACGTTGGTCACCGAGGATGCCCGCATCGATGCCAAGTCCTCGAAGGATCCTGCGATGCCACTGGTACATCAGATCCCGAACCGGTGCGACGACCAGCGTCGGCAAGCATCGCTTGGCAATGATCGAGAGGGCTACCTCGGTCTTGCCCGTACCCGTGGGCATAACGACGATGCCGTTTCTTGGAACCGACCAAGCATCGAGGGCTTGTTGTTGCTCGGGACGGAGCGTCGGCAACTTATTCTCCGAGGAGAAACAAACAACGACGCTCGGCGAAGTCGAATCGATTGGGGGAACCTGATCGATGATCCCCGTTTGGTTGTTGGCAAGAACGCTTCGGACGGTTCTGTAGTGATAAGCATCGGCTCGCCATTGCAAGACTCGGTGATCCCAAGTCCACACGCCGGAGCCAAACCAAGCTTCCAATTGCCGCTTGCATCCAGGGTCATTGGCACCAAGATTCAAAAGCAGCGTACCAGCATCGAGGCCCAGTCTTGGCGGTTCTTGTGCGAGGGACAAAAAGGGAAAACTCCTACCGGTTGTGTCAGTTGTAACGACCGAAGATATCTTGTTCCACCATCCACAGGAATAACAGGGGCATCCGCAGGAATAACACGGCGGAATATCGCCTCGTAGGCTATCGAGCGGCTACGGCAAGCTCGTTTACTGAGTTATCATATTAGCAGAATCCAAGCGAGAATCCCAGGTTGAACGGTCGACCAGGGTGAGCTGCTAGCATTTTGCATTGAAGATTGAGGAAGCTGCTGCGATGGCTACACCTGCCGATCGGGATACGATCTTAGATTTGACCCAACGACTCTTGGTCTCAATTACCCGCGGGGATTGGGATACCTACCAAGACCTTTGCTGTCCGAGCCTGACTTGTTTTGAGCCTGAGGCGATGGGCAATTTGGTGGATGGTTTGGATTTCCATCAATACTATTTTAAACTCCCAAGCGGTTCGAATCCCGTTCAATCCACCATCGTAGCCCCTCATATTCGCGTTATGGGCGACGTGGCTGTGATTGCTTATGTTCGCTTGACTCAAAAAATCGCTGATGGCAAACCGACGACCGTTGCTATGGAGGAGACCCGAGTTTGGCATAAACAAAGTGGCAAATGGAAGCATGTCCACTTTCACCGCAGTCCGACACGTTGATCGAGCAACCCCCGAGGCATCATGCATCCACACGGCTTTCTTCGAATCAGTGCCCTCTCGACAACGACGCACGTTGCGAATCCCCAGCGTAATGCAGCGGGTATCCTGCGAGCGATCGCATCTGTCGAGTCGTCGGATATCGTACTTTTGCCTGAGTTGTGTTTAAGTGGTTACACCTGCGGTGAATTGTTTTTACAGGACCGGTTGCTTGCAAGCTGCTTGGAATCTCTTAAAGAGTTGACTGCTCAAGTAGGCCAGCAGTTGGTGGTTCTTGGATTACCGCTGGCCGTCGGCGGGCGTCTTTACAACGTCGCTGCGGTGCTTGGTAGTGGCACTGTTTTGGGATTGGTTCCCAAGACGCATCTTCCAAACTACAGCGAGTTTTACGAAGCACGCTGGTTTACCTCCGGGGCCGAAGCCGATTTCGACTCCGTCGAACTCGATGGGATCGGCCAAATACCCTTTGGGACGGATTTGCTTTTCCGGTGCGGCAAGGCGACCGTTGGGGTTGAAATCTGCGAAGATCTTTGGGTTCCGATCCCACCTAGCAGCGAGCAAGCTCTTGCCGGTGCCAACGTCCTTGTAAATCTTTCAGCAAGCAACGAGACGATTGCCAAGGCGAATTATCGCAAGCAGTTGGTGACCATGCAGTCTGGTAAATGCATCGCTGCGTATGCCTACAGCAGCGCAGGCCCGACCGAAAGCACAACCGACTTGGTCTTCGGTGGGCACTGTTTGATCGCAGAAAATGGATCGCTGCTCGGCGAGTCCAAACGGGTTGGAACGGGACTGCCGATCGACTCAAATAAGACCAGCACTGCAACGGTTAGCTCGATCAGTGCGGATATCGATTTGGAGAAACTTGATCGGGATCGTCGCGCATTTCAGACCATGCATCAGCGAGCCGATCGCAGTTCCCTGGATTATCGCATCGTGGCCTTCGAGCTTGCACAGTCCTCGGGACCTCTCTTGCGGCAAGTGGATCCTCATCCGTTCGTTCCGGCCTCCAAAGAGCATCTTCATGAGCGCTGCGCGGAGATCTTCGAGATCCAATGCGCGGCGTTGGCCAAACGAGTCGGGCTCATGCCCGAAAATACACCGCTGAGTATCGGAGTCTCCGGAGGCCTAGATAGCACCCTGGCTTTAATGGTTGCCGTCCAGACGTGCCAAAAGATGGGTTGGCCAGCAGCCCGGATCATCGGCATGACCATGCCCGGTTTTGGAACCACCAAAGCGTCCAAATCCAACGCGGTCGAACTGATGAAGCATCTGGGGGTTACCTCACAAGAAATCGACATTCGTGAAAATTGCTTGGAAACCTTCCGGTCTCTAAGTCACAAGCCTTTCGGTGTCTCGCTCGACAATCTCGATTCGGCGGCCTTGCAATCAAAACTGGAAAAGTTGCCTGCGGACAAACGCCATGATTTGGTCTTCGAGAACGTCCAAGCTCGAATGCGTACGATGCTCTTGATGAACCGAGGGTTTGTGCTCGGTACAGGCGATATGTCGGAATTGGCGCTGGGTTGGTGCACGTACAATGCCGACCACATGTCCATGTACAACGTCAACGGTTCGGTACCCAAAACGCTGGTTCGATTTCTTGTGCGATACGTGGCCGAGCACGTTGCGACATCGCCGGTCCGCAAAATACTCCTCGATATCGTCGAAACTCCGATCACTCCTGAATTGCTACCGTTGAACTCGGATCAGAGCATCATGCAGACGACCGAGGATACGATCGGACCTTACGAGTTGCACGACTTCTTTCTGTACCATATGGTGCGAGGGGGTTCGAGCCCGTCGAAGATTTTGCTATTGGCAGAACATGCCAAGTTCGATCGCAAGTACGAACCAGCCGAGATTCGCCAGACACTGAAGGTGTTTCTGCGGCGATTTTTTGCTTCGCAATACAAACGGTCTTGCGTGCCCGACGGGCCCAAGGTCGGGAGCGTTTCGCTTTCGCCGCGAGGGGACTGGCGAATGCCTAGCGATGCCGATGTCGAGGCTTGGATCGCTGATTTACAAGATTAGATCTTTCGCCGTCCGGCGCTGCAGGACATTTTGAAAAAGTGCGTTCGGGAACTCGGCGCTATCAGGCTGATTGATTCACGTATTGGCGTTCCTGGGCAATTGGCCTGCAATCCAAGGGTAATCTTAGGGCGATTCAGGAGAAAAACCGCAATAGCATGGCCTCGTTTTCTCATTGTTTGTGGTCAATCTTAAACTTCACTCCATACATTCAGACATCCATCGAACCAGGGGATCGCTTGGTCATTGCTTTTGTTGGACTCGGGACACCGACGCTGCTGGGTTATCCGACTCGCAGATCCCATTCGGATGCTGGATCAACTGGGCAAGTATTGGCGATTGAACCCATCTGGTCGAAATCGCTTCTATCGCAGTTCAAAGGGCACGCTGAAGTTAAGCGGACTATCCAACTCAACAAAACTTGCTTGGGCGTTAACCGGCGAGTCCTCGGCGACACGCTATTGCACCATCGCTCAAGGCGGACCATTGAAAGTGGCTGTTAGCGACTTGAAGTTGGCTGAATCGCTACTTTCGTTGACGCCTGAGAGCGTCCCCAGCTTCGCGGATATCGTACTGATCGACACGCAGGACGATGCAGCGTTCTTTGCCAACGAGCAAGACGAAGATGGGGTTCGCTACGCTAGTCGAATTCAGACTTGGCTTGAGCTTAATGCAGGCGACGCTCGTCAACGCGAAACAGCCAAGGATCTGTATCAGTCCATCATCAAATCAACGAAGGCGTAGCTGTAATCATGGATGATCTATTGTGGCCGCACTTTCAGCCGCTTTGGCGAGATCTCGTTGCTGCCTCTTGAACCAACATCCTCGTCGCTGGCGGATATCACTCCACAAAATTCTTGCTCCGCTCGCAAGTGCCTGATATCATTCAACTTCGGATCGAGGCTAGCATGCGTGATAGGCTGCATTGGTGCGATCTACAGAGTTTAGGCTGATCCGTATAAAAACAAGATCGCTCCTAGACCTGAATTGTTGTAGACTCGGACTTGTCGAACCACAGTAGGTTGCTATGGAATTCATAGCTCATTGCAACTTCTCGATGAGCGTGAACAACATTCGTGGAGTTTTTACAATGAGATTTGCATAAGGCCTACCAAGCCAATGAAGCCTGAAGACTTCGAAGCGTTACTCAAGGGTATCAAGGTAAAGCCATTTGAACTGCCTAAAGAATGAGTAAATCACCTATTTTGAGGTTTCCTATTCCTTTTGATGAGGAATTCACGGAAAAAGGATACTGGCCTTTCGCAGTCGTTGAGTTACCCGACGGGTTGTATTATTCCGTGTACTTTGCGCAGATTTGCAGTATCGATTGCAATCCGTATTTTGCGCCTCCGGGACTAATTATAGTGCCGGAGGTTACTATAAAATCCATGGAAACTACGATTCAAAAGCTATACGAAGGAAAACGTTTTTTTGAGTACTTGACGCCCCTTGAACCGGGTTTGCTTTTGAATTGCCAACCAGAAAAATGGTCTGTCGACTGGTCAAGTCATTGGCCTCCCCCTATGTGAGTAGCGAAATCGGGTAAGCCTGCCCGTTGCCGGGCACCCTCCCACCACGACCACGGAATGCTTGTCCGCGCTCATCTCCATTGTTTTCCCATTCGAATCTCCGCGCCCATTTTCTCCCAAACGGCAACCATAACCCGGGTGAGCTGATTCGTCGTCAGCTTGCATTTCTTCCAACTCGGTGGGATATGCCATGTCGAATCAATCTTTCTCGGATCCTCAGCAGGCGCTACCTAATCCGTCGAATCGCTTGGCCGTATAATCACGAATGATGAGATGACCATGGGCCTCCCGAAGCCCATTTCGACGTGAAGATTCGCTTAAAACAAACAGCTTGGACTAATGGTAACAAAAAAGTTTGAATCTCACGTACCACATCTGCAAATGAATCGGGTGTACCGTCCAGCTTTGACTTACGAACAAAAGCTGTCCACTGAGCTTGCTTAATCGAGTCTTCAAGAAACTGAGGCGAAAAAACGAACGGCTCGGAGTCGATCATCGTGCCTCGATTCGCAAAAGTTCTCTCAATCGCAAGGCGGAGAACTTCGCCATCAAATCCAAACTGACGCAATAGAACCTGAATGTCGTAGAAGTCCTTCATGCGACTGTTGAACTGCCCGAGCTTGATCATCGCTTCAAACTTTTCAGCGATAACCGTCTCTTTGGGATAGCCTATCAGACGTGGCGTTTCAAAATCGAGCATGGTTGGATAATCAATGACGGTCGCTATCGGGTAGATCCCCAGACCGTGAACATCAACGCGCCCTTGAGCACAAATCGATCCGCATATTCGGACTGTGAAAGGCGAAACAGAAATCGCTCCATGACGAAATATTGCATCAACTCTTGCAGCGGTCGACCAGACTTTCTTGCGAGATTCTCTAGTTGCCCACGCACCGAAGCCGGAATGTCGCGGGTCATAGAAGAGCCTCGAGATAAGGACGCATCGTCTTGGCAACTCTCAGCTTTGTCGCATACTCCATGATCAGATCGACTTTCACGTTGCCCTTCGCCATGTAGAACTTGAGAGCTTCGATCGCGACATCGATCCCCACTTCATTGCGGCGACTGAAGCAATCCACCAGTGTCTTTTCACGAGAGAACACGCGAATGGTCACTCCATCCGTTTGATGCTCTTCGACTCCGGTGCTGTATGCAACCTCATTGATTCGCGATACTCGAACAGGTGGGTAATTCAGCCTGGGTGGTTCGCTGTTTCGAGGAATCGCGATCCAAACTTCATGTGGAATCTGCGTAGTCAGTTCATGGAAAGAAAGTGCCGACACAAGATAGATCACCGCGTGAGGAGCCTTTGCTGCGACCGTGACCAGATCGGATTGGCTTAGCGGATCCATTTCAGCTAGCCGATAAAGACCTCGGGCCATTTGTACTACGAGCCCAGAATCTCGCATCGAGTAGAGAGTGTTTCTGGTGATTCCGCCTCGCAGGATATCAGCCATTCGCATAATCCCACCGTGCCGCCGAAATAGATCGGCAGCTCGCTCAGAAGCGGTAATCGGAGTAGGCTGAAGCACGGTACAAAACACCTCCTTAAACGAAAACATGGAGGTAATTTGTACCACGCCGCGGAAAGAAGTCAAGTTTTTGTGCAGGTCACACCCGCAAACTCTTGGGCGTTTGGATTTCCCTAGGCCAACGATTTCATCGGGGTTTTGCATGGCTACGGTACGCGAGAATTGCGTTATCTCGACTTCATAACCCGAGAAACGCATCAAAGACAACTGACCCTCAGGTTATGGCCGGCGCGATGAAGGCGCGAAAGATCGGCGTTTGAAGACGCCGAGTCTTCCGCTGCCAAGCAACCTTGCACGGAAACAACAGACGAGCTCGGTCGAGTACATGCAATTCGCTGGTGTCCTCCAGCGCTGCGTTGTCACAGTACTCAATTGCCCAGCAGCTTCGATCGCTTGAGAGCAATCTCGATGCCGCTGCCAAGCAAAAGGGCTGCCGCGCTTTGTCGCGGTATTATGCGCACCTGAGTTGAGTTGAATATTCTGTTATGGTAACCTCAGCCGCTAGAAATAATCTTTACCCCTTCACTAGTTGGGGGAGAATCTATAGTTACGTGTGGGACAGTAGATGAAGTTTCGACTTCGCACATTACTAATCGCTATCGCCCTGACAGCACATGCTTGCGGCAAACAATCATGGACCCGTCTACTATGCGCTGATGGATCAACTCCAGTAACGGCAGCGATCCCATTTGCGATTCAAACGGAGTTCGATGATGGCGAGGCAGCACATCTTCGGACCTACATTGGCGCTTGCGGCATCTACAAACTTGTATGGTCTACAACGATGCCGGTCTACTTTACGGGTACGAGACATTGCTGGGTGCCCAAGCTAACAGAAATTGACGGTTCGAAACTTGACGTCATGATGAGAGGTACGGATAAGGAATTCGTGCATCTTTCCGGATTTGTGCAAACAGATTTTGATTTTGACTCGGCGATCAAAACACTTGACGAACACGAATGGGCTGGTTCTTCGAGAGCCTATATCGACATTGAGATTAGAGATAGCGGCTTCCAACGGCGGTTCTGGCATGAATTGCCAAACTGAGTAAAGGCACGAAATCGGGTAAGGATGCCCGTTGCCGGGCACCCTCCCCACACCACCTAGCATGCGGGTCCGGCCGCGTTAGTTCAACGCACAGGGGTCCGGCGGCGGTTCCACGAAGACGAGCAAGTTCGTTCGCCCCTCTGCACCAGCCTTCACCATGTGCTTGTTCCCTTGAAGTGGTCATTTGGTATATTGATCTCCTAGAGATACCTATCTCGCACAGGTGACTTAAACCCCACAAACCAATGCCCATGACGGGCGTACCCCAAAAAATTGCAGCCAAGTGCTCGGCCGCCCGTTTTGACTTGCGTTGAGTCAAATCCTTGTGCTCGGTGATGCCGATCGTTCGTCCTTCATAAATGCATTTCATGTTGCTACTGTCCCAAGCAATCGAAGAGACTATCGTATGGGCGGCTCCACGTGTTGATACGAAAAATCTTCGCTGGGGATTGCGTTCACCGGAATTACGCCCTGATGCTGAATTCTATGATCCAAGCAATCCAGGATTCTTCAACAAATCTTCGTATATTTGTCAGGTCGCAACGAAACGCTCTTCGATTCTCGCGTCAAAACCAACGGCGACGTCGATTTACGGTCAACTATTGTTAGTTGACTACGAGATTACAAACCACAACGAAGCGACTGAGGTTGAAACCGACGGTTTTTTCGATTGGGCTGACAATCCTCCATGGGATTTGTGGATTGGCGAGTACAATTCCCAGCTACTTACCTGGATTCCACCGGAACTTGTTGATCTCGTTCGCCGCGGAAATGACGTAGAATGCATGGGCATGTTTCAATGGATTGGTCTTCATGAATTAAACCTTGAAACGGCTGTAGCTTAAATGAGATCGGACGAACCATGCGATGCACCGAAGTCGCGGATCGGTCGTTTCCTGATGGTGAGTTACTTTGCCGCGACATCGGTGATCGCGGTCGTTCTGTCTCAAGGGATATCGAGTTAAGCCATGAAGACTAGCCTCAGATCTGTCTATATGCTGATACTGCTTGCAGCGGTCATTTCTCTTGGATTTCGATTCTACAAGAACAGCCAGCCGCTTGCATTTACACAGTACTCCTCCGATTTACGTGATCATGCTTTAGAAAAAGGGCAGTGTGTACTTGTTACGCTTTACGCCAACTGGACAGTTAATACGTCCGATCCCACGCGGTGGCTTTCGCACGATGTGACCATTCGTGCGCGAGCTAGAAACATATTGCCGTTGTCCGCCGATTGGACCAACCATGCCCCTCAAGTAACTGAGCTAATGGACGAACTGAAACTTAAATCAGTTCCCGCTATTGTGATTTACGATCCGAGGAATCCTTCCGCCCCCAAAATCATCGAAGGCCAGCCAACCGTCCAGGAAACGTTGAATGCAATCGCATCTTGCTGCGACTAAGAGACGGAAATCGGGTAAGCCTATCCGTTGCCGGGCACGCTCCCCACACGACCTAGCATGCGGATCCGGCCGCGTTAGTTCAACGCACAGGAGTCCGGCGGTGGTTCCGCGAAGATGAGCAAGTTCGTTCGCCCTTCTGCAGCTGCCTTCACCATGTGCCAGTATCTTTGAAGCTGTCATCTGGTATACTGATCTCCTAGAGATACCTATCTCGCACAGGGGACTTAAACCCCACAAACCAATGCCCATGACGGGCGTACCAAAAAATTGCAAGCAAGTGTTAGGCTGCCCGTTTTGACTTGCGTTGAGTCAATCGCTCGGGCTCGGTCAATGGTGCCGTTCTCGTATCTTGGAAGTCTTGGTAAAGGAATACATCATGCCGAGTATTCGTTATTCTGTCGCGTCTTCGTTACTCGCAATTCTGTTGGCGTGTTCAATGGGATCGGCACAGACGCCGGTAAGGAAACCGATCTGCGATTCAGAGGGATTCCTAGATTTCGCTCAAAAGGCGGAGCAACTTCGAGTCAAACGACTTCTATCTGAAGCGGATTTCGCTAAGGCGGCGAGAGAAGAGAATACGGTGGTGCTTGATGCTCGCGGTGACGGTTCGTTTGAATCTCTCCGTGTCAAAGGTAGCAAAAATCTACCTTACACTTCGTTTTCCGAGAAAACCCTTGAGGAAATCATTCCGAATCGGTCGACGAGGATTCTCATTTACTGTCGCAACAACATTTTGAGCTCTGCTCCCGAAAGCGAAAAGAGTCTAAAAAAAGACCGACACCCTTATCCCGATGAACTCGGACGTGACAATGTAATCAAAGCACCCAAGGTTGCGCTTAACGTTCCGACCTACATTACTCTAATGGTCTACGGCTACGAAAATATTTGGCAACTTGACGCTGTAGTTGATCCAAACAATACGCCACTAGAATTCGAAAGCAAATGGCCAGATGATCCTGAATTAGATTTGGAAAGCATTATAAAATCAGAGGTTCCAAAGTAGCCTTGATGAATCAGGACGAAAAATCGGGTAAGGATGCCCGTTGCCGGGCACCGTGACTCATGGAGTTCTTTATGAATACAATTACGAATCAGTTGTCACACTCACGGAAATCAAAAACTCAATTTACAATGGGATGGACGCAAAGGGCTCGATCGGACGTTCTGTCTTGCGTTGAGTTGACAGCTCGCACTGGCTAAAATTGATCGTTCTGCATGTGAGCACAAAGGAACTGAGAAATGTACGAACGGTTTTCGCCCAGTGCTCGGTATGCAATACAACTCGCCAACCAAAGTTGCCAACGTTTTGATCATTACTTCGAGCCGGGAGGAATTCTACCGCTCCATGTTCTGGACGGGATCTTACAAATACCCTGGGGTGGAGCCTCTGACCTTTTCGCTCACTTTGGTATGGATACATTAGTTGTTCGCAATCAGGTGAACGAAACACTGTCGAAGATTCCTGGAATGCCAGGAGTCCTCATGGGAAAAATTCCACTAAAGCCCGAAACGAAACAGATCATCGAGTACGCGATCCAAGAGGCGAAAAGCCAATCGTCCCTATATGTCGGAACCGAGCATCTGCTTTTTGGTTTAGCCAAACTCGATGATACAGAACCTGCCGCATCATTGATCAAACGACGGCTTGACTACGAAACAATTCACGAACATCTATGGGTCATCTCTTATGATTCGCTGGGTTCTCAAGCTTGGAAAGTGTACCGTGACTGGCATCTGTCGGGATCAAAGCAGTTGAACGACGATTGCATCAAGACCGCTCTTTCACTAGCTCCCGAATGGAAATCGCAATATGGCAGTCGCTTAGACGATGCGATTGACCTTTTGAATCACGCCATTTCTCATCGAGATTGTCCTGAGAATTTGACTGTTCAATGGCTCACTCAATTCGTAGGTCAGGTAAAAAATGAAATTGATAAAGGAATGTAAAAATAGAAGAACAGTGGTTCTCGTAACATGGAAGTCTTGTAAAGGAGTCCATCATGCCGAGTATCGAAGTTCAAAAGGCCCATTGAGGTTAACCGTTGACCGTTCTGTCTTGCGGATGGGCGTTTATTATCTCACTCTGGAATGATCAAATCAAAAGGTACGGTCCCGATCCATCGGAAGCTGTGCTATACTCTCCTCCGGCTGGTTGCTCAGGGCTCGCGGTATTTGCGGCAATGGTCGTCGCTGCTTGGGCAATATTCACACACCGGAATCAGGTCACGTACCAAACGCATGCACCGTAGACGCGGATCGGCCGTTTTTTCAATGGAGCATCACTCGCCGCGACCGCGTTGATGCGGGTCGTTCCAATAAATAATGCATAAGTACGCAAGACTTCCATAGTACCGTGACAAAAGCCCAATCCAATTGGAGCGAGTGGTTTACCGTGGCGCGAACAGTCTCGCCGGATGAACTCTCGTTCGTCGCACGCAACGGTGTCATTGTCGTGATGTTACGCGAAGAGCCTGGATCCAAATCAATCATCCGAAACTTGAGCTATGCCGCTATTTGTCTAGTGTTCGCAGTCATCGGTATTCTCTGCATCGAGCCGATTTGGATGCAAGTTACGTGGTTATGTTTGGTTCTTATCGGCCTCTATGCCTTCACCGCTCGCACTCGCATATCGATTGAAACGTCATCGATGTGCCTGATTGCGGAAACACTTCATTTTGGCCGCATCACACACCGAAGTCGAATCCGTTTCCAAAATGACGCAAGTTTCATCGCCAGGCCGGTCGGCGGGTACCAGAACATCGAAAATGAACTCGTGTTTGCCGACCGTACCCAATCTCATTTCTGTCTATACGTGACTAATCCAAACGATTTTGACTATCTACTCCGCGACCTCAATGCAGCTGTTTGCAATCCAGTTGCTACCATTGCGGCGCATTCCCAGCCACCATCGCTATGATGAGATCGAAATCGTGCAAGCAATGCAATACAATCGATTGGAAATCGGGTAAGCCTGCCCATTGCCGGGCACCCTCCCCACACCACCTAGCATGCGAGTCCGCACTAGGCGATTCCACGAAGATGAGCAAGTTTGGTCACTCTTCTGCAGTTTCCTTCACCCAGTGCTTGTTCCCTTGAAATGGTCATTTGGTATATTGGTCTCCTAGAGACACCTATCTCGCGCAGTGGACTTAAACCCCACAAATCAATGCCTAAGACGGGCGTACGCTATCCGATGGACACCAAGCGGCGGGTCGGCCGCTTTGACTTTTAGAAACTTTACTTGCCGCCGCTGGGTCATCGGTGGTGATATTATCGAATCAACGATCATCATGAGCATCGATCACCCAATAAGCGAATTAGAGGCTAGGATTCTCCGGGCAATGTGGTCTGTAGAATCTGAGTGCGGACGACGGAAGTCAGTTGTGACACTTCGCTATGCCATACTGCCCATTAACAAATGGGACAAGGAAGTAGAGCTTGCCCTCTGCAATGACGGAACGGAGAATGAAATAGTCGCTGCATACTATCGAGCTCTTTGTAATCTAGTAACCCGAACTACATATGCTGAAGGTAGAGGAAATTTTGAGGCGCCTGCTGGTCCACGATATACCGAATGCTGGATCACGAAAGAGGGTAAGCAACTTCTATCACGTATACATAACAACGAACAATAACCGATAACCATGGCATGCAGACGAAGCCCTCGATCGGCCGTTTTGACTTGCGTTGAGTCAACTGCTCGGGCTGGGTGATGCCGGGCGTTCGTCGAAAGTGGCGTGTGAATGCGATCAATCTTGACACTCATCTACCTGCTGACATTGTTGATATTCGCGCCTTCGTGTAGCCAAACAGATGATGGCTACGGGATGACTGTCGACACGGACCGCGTTGCTAATCTTGATGATCGTGATGTCGAAATCATTCAGTTCGTACTCGAATCCCACTCAAGCGATACGAGAGATAGGATCTACTTTCTGACACCCACGCCGATGTCTGAATGGGACGAGGTGGGTAATTGGTCTGACCCGCCGCAGAAACTTATTGACTTTGTCTCATCGAACGGCAACAAGTACAGACCCGCATCCGGTGCTTTCCTTAAAGAGGGTAGCGTGTTTCAGCGTGGCACCAACAGAAAGGCGTGGATGAGGTGGATCACAATTAAACGATGGATATCGGATACTGAGGTTGAAATTGAGGACGGCGTTTGGTGTTGTCCGATGGGCGGAGGTGTTATGACTAGTATCTACGAGAAAATCGATGGAAAATGGAAATGGAAGGCCAAAGGTAACGGCGAGAACTGGATATCATGCAACAAGCGACGAAATCGGGTAAGGATGCCCGTTTCCGGGCACCCTCCCCACACCACCTAGCATGCGGGTCCGCACTAGGCGTTTCCACGAAGATGAGCAAGTTCTGCCCAGAGGGTTTTCAGACTCAAGACACCCTTCGAAGCTAACCAATCATTCGTCATCCCGACACCACTTGCGATCGTCTTGGCCATATGCCAAGGTCCTTTGCGACTCTTGCCGTGTCGGATCGCTTGCCTACGGGGTACATGCATCGCGATGAGTTCCCGGATGCGTGTGCGAACATGTCGCCAGCGCTTCCAGTAACAACAGCGAATGCGTCTCCGGAGTAAGCGTACACGGGCCTGAAATCTGGATTCCCTGCGCGGGGCTCTGAGCGGGTAGATTCAAGGTGCGCCCTTGTTTCTATCCAAGCTCTCTTAAGGAGTCCCCGCTTATGCCCAATGTTACTTCCT
>Ga0315900_10003021_pt1 | contig 25000 bp, 20 predicted proteins | sample LakEriMetagenome_FD_203521 | JGI IMG/M metagenome (GOLD analysis project Ga0315900, IMG submission 203521) | Freshwater fungal communities from buoy surface, Lake Erie, Ohio, United States - Buoy 12 MA114 | ecosystem: Environmental > Aquatic > Freshwater > Lake > Lake biofilm | place: USA: Lake...
ATAAAAACCAGGAGAATCAACAGATGGCGAAAAAGGCCGGCCCGCCGACCAAGTCGGAAATCCTCAACCAGATCGCGAAAGACACCGGTCTCTCGCGCAAGGCCGTGAGTTCCGTGTTCGAGTCCCTCAACGGCGTCATGAAGAAGAGCCTGCGCGCGAACAGCCTGTTCACGCTGCCGGGCGTCGCCAAGTTCAAGGTCGTGAAGAAGCCTGCCACCAAGGCGCGCGAGGGCATCAACCCCTTCACCGGCGAGAAGATGGTCTTCAAGGCCAAGCCCGCCTCGAAGAAGATCCGCGCCATGGCGCTGAAGAACCTGAAGAACATGGTCAACTGACCATCAGGCACTGCCATGAAAAAAGCCCGGGACGGCGACGTCCCGGGCTTTTTTTTGAGCGCCTGCAGGCCGGCGCGGCACGCGGTCTCAGGGGGTTCCGCGCAGTTCCCGCGCGCGCCGCTCCATGCGGTCGGCCTGCTCGCCGCGGCGCTTCTTGCCCTCGGCCTTCCTCGTCTCGGCCTTGGCGCGCTGCTCCGGCGTCAGCAGCTGCCACACCTGCCGCTGCAGCTGCGCGCGCTGCTGCTCGCGCTGCACGGTCAGTTCGCCGATGCGCTTCGAGGTGGAAGCGACCAGGGCGTCATAGCCCCTCGCCTCCGGATCCGCCTCGCGCAGCTTCAAACGTTGGGCACGTATCTGCCCGCGCAGCTCTTCCATCTTCGGCCGCGATGCCTCCATGAGGGCGCGCACCTGCGTCCGTTGCTCCGGCGTGAGACCGAGCTCGCGGGACATGCGCATCATCCGCTCGGCGCCACGACGCCCCGGCCCGTCCATCCTGCCATCACGCATGATGAGCATCTCACGGCGTCGGCCATCTGGTCCGACCATGCGGCGACCTTCGGCTTCACCGTCGTGGTCGATGATGACGACGCGGCGGCCGTTGATCACCGCGGGCCCTCGCTCCACCGGCTTGCCGTCCTTGTCGACGAGGACCATTCGGTCGGTGACGATGGTGACCGGCTCTCCTTGCTTCGGGAGGGACTGCGGAGGCGGCGGCGCTTGGTCGGCGAACGCGCGACCGGCGATGAGAGCGCCTGCGCAGAGCGCCGAGGCGACGAGGATGGATGGATTACCGGAACGCTGGGACATGTCTGGACTCCTGCTCGGGGATCGGTTCGGCCCGCGGCTTTGCTATGCCGCACACTGTACCGCTTGAGACCTGCCGGACAAGCCGACATTCCGCAAAGGGCTTGAAAAGTTGTGTGAAGAGCAGGTGGCCACCTGTGCAAACATCGCCGCGGAAGGCAACATCCTGCCCATCCGCATCCGTCACCGCAGCGGCCCCGTCCCATGCCCGGCCAGATCCTCATCATCGACGACGACCGCGAGCTCGCCGGCATGCTCGGCGAGTACCTCGAGCGTGAAGGCTTCGGCGTGACGAGCGCAGCCGACGCGGACGCTGCCACGGGTGCCCTCGCCGCGTGCGAGCCCGATCTCGTCATACTGGATGTCATGATGCCCGGACGCAGCGGCCTTGATCTGCTGCGCGAGCTGCGTGCCACACGCCCGCGGATGCCGGTGCTGATGCTGACGGCTCGGGGCGACCCCGTGGACCGCATCGTCGGCCTCGAGCTCGGTGCCGACGACTACCTCCCGAAGCCGTTCGATCCGCGCGAGCTCGCCGCTCGCGTCCGCGCCATCCTGCGGCGTGCGCCGTCGCCGGGGGCCGCGGACGCCGGGGGCGGGTCCGGAACTGTGGTTGCTGCGCCCAACGACACGCCGCTGCAGTACGGGCCGCTGCTGCTCGATCCGCGTCGTCGGCGTGCGGCGCTGCGCGGGACCCAGCTCGAGCTCACCGGCGCGGAGTGGCGCGTGCTGCTCTGCCTCGCGCAGTCCGTCGATGCGCCGGTCGAGCGCGGTGCGCTCACGCAGCAGGCGCTCGGGCGCAAGCTCGCGCTCTACGACCGCGCCATCGACACCCATGTCAGCAACCTGCGCCGCAAGATCTCGGCCGCGGGCGGCGGCGTCCAGATCCGCGCCGTGCGCGGCTCGGGCTACGAGCTCATCGAGGACGGTTCCGCATGATCCGCGGCCGGCTCGCAGTCCGGATCTTCTCGGCGATCTTCCTCACGCTGCTGTCGGTCGCGGCGGGCACGGTGGCGCTCACCTCCTGGCGCCTCGATGCGCAGCGCGAGCGGACCGCGGACGCCGCGCGCAACGCGGTGCAGGCCGCGGCGATCGCGTTGGCCGAGGGCGGACGGGACGGGCTCGCCGCGTGGGCGAAGGCGGAGGACGCCGCCCCCCGCGATCGTCGGCCGCGCTTCCTGGTGGTGGATGACTGGGGCGACGAGCTGCTCGGCAGGCCGATCCCGCCCGCATTGCAGGCGCGCCTGGACGACAGCTCGACCACACCGCTGCCGCAGGCCCCTGAGGTCATGGAGCGTGTGCGGCTGCGCATCCCGACGCTCACCAGCGACGATGGCGAGCGGTTCCGCTTGCTGCCGCTGCCGCCCGCCAGCCGCCGGCTCGGGCCGTTCGACCTGCCGGGGCTGCCGGCATCGCTGTTGCTGATGGCGCTCGGCATCACCGCGTTCGCGAGCCTGTGGCTCGCGCGCTCCATCACGCGGCCGGTGCTCGACCTGCAGGACGCGACCGAGTCGCTCGCCGCCGGCCGGCTCGATGCCCGCGTGCCCGCCCGCACCGCCGCGCGCCGCGACGAACTCGGCCGACTCGCAGGCGCCTTCGATTCGATGGCGGCGCGCATCGGCGCGCTGCTGCAGTCGCGCGAGCGCCTGCTGCGCGATGTCTCGCATGAGATCCGCTCGCCGCTCGCGCGCATGCGCCTCGCCACGGGCCTCGCGGCGCAGGGCGCGGACCCTGCCACCCAGCTCGCGCGCATCGACACCGAGGTCGAGCGGCTCGATGCGCTCGTCAGCGGCATCCTCGACGTCTCGCGCCTCGCGCCCGGTGCGCCGCCGCTGCCGCTAGTGCCGCTCGACCTGCTGCCGCTGATAGAGCGGTCGGTCGCGGACGCGCGCTTCGAGGCCGAGTCTCTTGGTCGACACGTCGAGTGGGAACCGCCCGGCGCGATGTCAGGCACGGCGCCCGCCCACGCGCCGGCGAAGATACTGGGCGATGCGCATTGGGTCTCCGCGGCCATCGAGAACGTGGTGCGCAACGCGCTGCGCCACACCGCGCCCGGCACCGCCGTCGTGATCCGGCTCGCCGTCGAGGACGGCGGCCATGCGCTGCGGGTGCGCGACGCCGGACCGGGCGTTCCCGAGGCCGAGCTCGCGCAGATCTTCGAGCCTTTCCACCGCGTGGCCGACAACGCCGCGCCCGGCGGGACCGGTCTCGGTCTGGCGATCGCCGCACGGTCCATGGCGGCGCACGGCGGCCGCATCGACGCGCGCAACATCGCGGCGGCGGCCGCGGGCTCCGCTGCGCCGGCCGGCACGGCGCGCGCGGGCCTCGAGATGCGGCTGTGGTGGCCCGCCGCGGAGGCGGCGAGCGGCGCGGACGACGGAACGGCGCTCAGCCCGGGTTGAGCTGCAGGCGCACACGCAGCCCGGGCTCGGCGCCCTCGAGCAGCAGCTTGCCGCGGTGCAGACGCGCGACCGCCGCCGCGATCGCGAGCCCCAGCCCCTTGCCGGGTTGCCGCGCGGCGTCCTCGAGGCGCACGAACGGCCGCAGCGCCTGCTCGCGCGCATGCTCGGGGATCCCCGGACCCTCGTCGCGCACCAGGACCTCCGCTCCGCCGGTGCCCAGCTTGTGCACCTCGAGCTCGAGGCGGGAGCCGCGCGGCGCGTACTTGATGGCGTTCTCCAGCAGGTTGCCGATGGCCTGCGCGAGGATCTGGCGGTGCGCCACCATCTGGCAGGCGTCGATGCGGCACTCGAGCCGCTGCCCGCGCTCCTCGGCGAGCGGCCCGAAGAACTCCGCGAGGTCGGTGGTCAAGGCGCCGACATCCACCGGCTCCATCGCGTCCCGCGACAACCCCGCCTCGGCGCGCGCGAGGTCGACGAGCGCGTTGAAGGTCTGCAGCGCGCGCGCCGCTTCGGCCTCCGCATCGCGCAGGTGCACCTCGCGGACCGCTTCGTCGGCGGCGCCGCGCGCCGAGCCGATGGCGCGACCGACCCGCATCAGCGGCGCGCGCAGGTCGTGCGCGAGGCTCTCCGTCACGGTGCGCATGCCGCCCACCAGCGCCTCGTTCTGGTCGAGCATCTCGTTGACGGTGCTGGTGAGCGCGCCGAGCGCGTCGAGCCGCTGCCGCGCCGGCGCCCGCGCCGCCATCTGGCCACGCTGGATGTCGCGCGCCGCCGCCGCCAGGCCCGCCACATGCTCGAGCACGAAGCGGTTGAACACATAGCCGGCGAGCAGTGCGACCAGGACCACGGCTATCGTCGCCACCAGCCCCGCGAGACCGAGCGACAACGCCATCTCCCGCGCCGCGTTGTCGCGCCGGCTGATGATCAGCGCTGCGCCGTCCGACAGGCGCCGTGCCACCACATAGCTCCGCGAGCCGTCCTCGTGGGCGACCTGCATGCGCAATCCGGGCGCCGACAGCACCGCACGCCCGCCGGGCACGGTCTTGAGGTCGCCGACCAGCGACTCGCCCTGCGCATCGAGCAGCACGAACTCGGGCGCCTCGGGCAGCACCGCCCGCCGCACCTCCAGCGTCTGGGCGAGCGTCTCGCGCCCGAGAAGCTCGCCGAGCCGTTGACGGAGGCTGAGGTCCTGTTCGAGCAGCGCGTAGGTCTCGCGCACATGCACCGCCATCACCCGGGTCTGCAGCCACCAGAACGCCCCGACGAAGGAGATGACGACCGCGGCCAAGGCGAGCGCCCCGGCGAGCATCGCGCGGCGGTCGAAGATCCATGGGGTCATGACGCGAAGGATGCCACGGTCCGCGACCCCTCGGACTACAATCTCCGGCCGGAAGAGGGCTCCGCATGCGGCTGTTGCTCATCGAGGACGACATCGCGCTCGCCGCCGAGGTCACGGCGGCGCTGGCCGCACGCGACCTCGCCGTCACCCATGTCACCGAAGGCGCGGCCGGGCTGGCGGCAGCCCTAGGCGGCGGCTACTCGGCCGTCATCACCGACCGCATGCTGCCGCAGCTCGACGGGCTGGACATCGTCCGCCGGCTGCGCGAGTCGGGCGACCGCACGCCCATCCTGGTCCTCTCCGCGCTCGATGCCGTGGACGAACGGGTGCGCGGACTGCGCGCCGGCAGTGACGACTATCTCGGCAAGCCGTTCGCCATCGAGGAGCTGGTGGCGCGGGTCGAGTCGTTGCTGCGCCGCTCCTCGAGCGCCGCCCTCACCACCCTGCGCGTCGACGACCTGGAGCTCGACTTGCTGCAGCGGCGCGCCAGCCGAGCCGGCCGCGCGCTCGACCTCACCGCGCGCGAGTTCCGGCTGCTCGAGTACCTCGCCCGGCACGCCGGCAAGGTCGTCACGCGGGCGATGCTGCTGCAGGGCGTCTGGGACATCCACTACGACCCGCAGACCAACATCGTCGATGTGCATGTCAGCCGCCTGCGGCAGGCGGTCGACAAGGAATTCGAGCGGCCGCTGATCCACACCGTGCGCGGCGTGGGTTACTCGATGTACGCCTGAGCGGCCTGCGCCTGGACGCCCTGCGCCTCGGCGGACGCCGCCACCGCATCCTGCAGCTCGTGCAGGCGGCCATGGAAGAAATGCGTCGCACCGTCGAGCATCGCGATGCGCACCGCAGGCTGCGCGGCCTGCGACCATGCGACGACGCCGGCGGCAGCGACCAGCTCGTCCTCGCTGCCCTGCACCACCAGCCACGGACAGGCGGGCGGGACGATCGTCGAGAAGTCCCAGCGCCCGACCGGCGGCGCGACGGTGACCAGCCACGCCGGCTCGAGCCGCGCGGCACCGCGCAGCGCGACATACGACCCGAACGAGAACCCGCCGAGCCACAGTGGCAAGCCGGGCCAGCGCGACCGCGCCCAGTCCGCGACCGTCACCAGATCGTCGGTCTCGCCGATGCCGCCGTCATGCGCGCCCTGCGAAGCGCCCACACCACGGAAATTGAAGCGCACCGCCACGGCGCCCTGCGCCGTGAAGCTGCGCGCCACGGTGTGGATCACCTTGTTGGTGAGCGTGCCGCCGAAGAGCGGATGCGGATGGCAGCAGACCGCGACCGCGCGCGGCGCGGCCGCCGGCAGGTCGACTATGAGCTCGATGTCGCCCTCTGCGCCGGCGATCAGCTGCCGCCCGCCGACGGGCGTCTCGCCGCCGTCAGGGCCGACGGTGGACGACGCCATCCTTCATGACGAAGTGCAGACGCTGCATCGCCGTGATATCCGCGAGCGGATCGCCGGGCACCGCGACGAGATCGGCGGTCTTGCCGACCTGCACGCTGCCGAGCTGCTCGTCGATGCCGAGGAACTTCGCCGGCAGCGAGGTCGCCGACTGGATGGCCGCCATCGCCGGCATGCCGCCCTCGACCATCAGCACGAACTCGCGCGCGTTGTCGCCGTGCGCCGAGACGCCGGTGTCGGAGCCGAACAGGATCTTCACGCCGGCCTTGTACGCCTTGCCGAAGGTCGACTGGATGATCGGGCCGATGGTCGCCGCCTTGGGGCGGACGATCTCGGGGAAGAAACCCGGCTCCTGCGAGCGGTCGTAGACCCAGCGCCCGGCGGTGATGGTCGGGACGAACCAGGTGCCGCGCTCCTTCATGAGCTTCATGCCTTCCTCGTCCATGAAGGTGCCGTGCTCGATGGTGTCGACGCCCGCGCGGACCGCGCGCTTGAGGCCCTCCGCGCCGTGCGCATGCGCCGCGACCGTGAAGCCGTAGTCGCGCGCGGCGACGACCACCGCGCGGATCTCCTCTTCCGTGAACTGGGGGTTGAGGCCGTTCTTGGCGATGGAAAGCACCCCACCCGTGGCGGTGATCTTGATCACGTCCGAGCCGTCCTTGTAGCGCTGCCGCACGGCTTGTGCCGCCTGCTCAGGACCGTTGACCACGCCCTCGGCCGGCCCGACATCGCGGCCGCCGAGGTGCTCCGCCCAGCCGTTGGTGGGGTCGGCGTGGCCACCGGTAGTGGCGATCGCCGTACCGGCCGCGAAGATGCGCGGGCCCGGCACCTTGCCGGCGTTGATGGCATCGCGCAGCGCGATGCTGGCGAGGAAGGAATCGCCGAGGTCGCGCACCGTGGTGAAGCCCGCCATCAGCGTGCGCTGCCCGTACATCGCGCCGTCGAGCGCCACGTCGGTGCCGTTCTTGCGGAACTCGTCGAGGGCGCTGCTGCGGCTGTATTCGCCGGTGAGGTGGACATGCATGTCCATGAGCCCCGGCATCAGCGTCGAGCCGCGCAGGTCGATGACCGTGTCGCCCGCGCCCGGCGCGCGATAGCCCGGTTCGATGGCGACGATCTTGCCGCCGTCCACCACCACCGTGCGCTCGCGCTGTACCTTGTCGGTGACGCCGTCGATGACGCGGCCGGCGTGGATCAGCGTCGCGGCGGCGACAGGCGGCGCGGCGGAGACCGCGGCGACGATGCAGAGCGCCGTAGCGGCGACGATGCGGTGCGCGGCGGTGCGATGCGCGTCCATCAGCGGATCCCCATCAGTTCGACGTCGAACACCAGCGTAGCCCCACCGGGGATCACGCCGCCCGCACCGCGTGCGCCGTAGCCGAGATCGGGCGGGATGACGAGCCGACGCTTGCCGCCGACCTTCATGCCATCGACCCCCTGGTCCCAGCCGCGGATCACTTCGCCGCCACCGACGCGGAACGCGAAGGTGTCGCCGTGGTCGCGCGAGCTGTCGAACTTGCGGCCCTTGTTCTCGGGCGCAGCGGCGTCCCACAACCAACCGGTGTAGTGCACGACGGCCGTCTGGCCCGCGGTGACCGCATCGCCCGCGCCGGGCACGAGATCCTGGGACTGCAATGTTTCGGGGGGCATGGAGGCTCCTTGAGCGTCGGCGGAGGGGGGATCTTTGGCGTCCGAGGGCGGCGGATCGCCTTCGGGGAAGAAGATGGGCGCGCCGTCGGCGGTCGTCGTCGGCGCAGCGCCCGCCGTCGCGGTCGCCGCCTGCGCGGTCGGCACGACCTGCGCGGACGGGGCCGCGCGCATCGCGGGCGGTTCCCAGAAGAGCTCCGGCAGGAAGCTCCGCGCGAGCAGCGTGAGCGCGATGACGGCGAGCAGGATGGTCGCGATCGCGCGCAGCGTCACGGCGCATCTCCCGATGGGCCGCCGGACGCGGGTGCGAACGAGAGCGACACCGAGTTGATGCAGTAGCGCAGCCCGGTGGGGCGCGGCCCGTCCTCGAACACATGACCGAGGTGCGCGCCGCAGGCGGCGCAGACCACCTCGGTGCGGATCATGCCGTGGCTCATGTCGCGGATCTCGCGCACGCGGTCGCCGGCGAGCGGCGTCCAGAAGCTCGGCCAGCCGGAGCCGGAGTCGTACTTGGTGTCGGAGGCGAAGAGCTCCGCGCCGCAGCACACGCAACCGTAGGTGCCGCGTTCCTTGTGGTGGGTGAACGCGCCCGTGAAGGCGCGCTCGGTGCCCTTGTGCTGCGTGACCTCGAAGGCGAGCGGCGAGAGCCGCGCGCGCAGGTCGTCGGGAGGGGTGCCGGTCGACATGCGCCGATTATGGCATGCCGACCGACGGGGTCAGCCGCCCGGGGTCATCAACTGCCCGAGCAGGCGGTTGAGCCGCCGCACGAACTCCCCAGGGTTGGCGACCGAGCCTGATTCCGCCAACTTGGCCTGGTCGAACACCAGCAACGCGAGATCGGTGAAGCCCTCGCCGTCCGGCGTCGCCTCGAGCCGCCGCAGCAACGGGTGGCTGGCGTTGACCTCGAGCGCGGGCTGGGCCTCGGGTACGGGCTGGCCCGCGGCGGCCAGGATGCGGCGCATCTGCGCGCCGACATCGCCCTCGTCGAGCACGAGGCAAGCCGGCGAATCGGCAAGGCGGGTGCTGACCTTTACCTCGCTCACGCGCTCGCCGAGCGCGTCCTTGAGGCGCTTGAGCAGGGGCTCGGCGTCCTTGAGCGCCGCCTCGGCCGCGGCCTTGTCGTCCTCGCCCTCGAGCCCGCCGAGCTCGAGATCGCCGCGCGCGGCGTCCTTGAAGCGCTTGCCCTCGAACTCGCGCAGGTGGCCCATCATCCACTCATCGACGCGGTCGGCGAGCAGCAGCACCTCCACGCCCTTGGCGCGCAACTGCTCGAGGTACGGGCTGCCGCGGGCCGCGGTCACCGTGTCGGCGATGAGGTAGTAGATGCGGTCCTGCCCGGTCTTCATGCGGGCGATGTACTCGGCAAGCGTCGTCTTCGGTTCGTCCGACTCCTCGTGCGTGCTCGCGAAACGCAGCAGCGGCAAGATCTTGTCGCGGTTCGAGGGGTCCTCGCCCGTGCCTTCCTTCAGCACCGGTCCGAACTCCTTCCAGAACGCGGCGTACTTCTCCGGCTCGTCCTTGGCGAGCCGCGCGAGCAGGTCCAGCGCACGCTTGGTGAGCGCGGCGCGCATCGCCTCGACCTCGGCGTCCTTCTGCAAGAGCTCGCGCGAGACATTGAGCGGCAGGTCGTTGGAGTCGAGCACGCCGCGCATGAAGCGCAGGTAGAGCGGCAGGAACTGCTCGGCGTCGTCCATGATGAACACGCGGCGCACATAGAGCTTGAGGCCGCGCGAGGCGTCGCGCTGGTAGAGGTCGAAGGGCGCGCGACCGGGGATGTAGAGCAGCGAGGTGTACTCGCGCTTGCCCTCGACCTTGTTGTGGCTCCAGGCGAGCGGGTCGGCGAAATCGTGCGCGACATGCCGGTAGAATTCTTTGTATTCGTCGTCCGTGACCTCGCTGCGCGGCCGCGTCCACAGCGCCTGCCCCTGGTTGGCGGGCTCCCAGTCGAGGCTGGCCTCGCCCTCCTTGCGCATCAGCACCGGGAAGGCGATGTGGTCGGAGTAACGGCGCACCAGCGAACGCAGCCGCCAGCCGTCGGCGAAGTCCTTGGCGTCGTCCTTGAGGTGCAACACCACGGTGGTGCCGCGCTCCTCGCGCGGCGAGGGTTCGAGGGTGAAGTCGCCCTCGGCCTTCGAGGCCCAGCGCACGCCCGCCGCGGCCGGCTCGCCCGCCTTGCGCGTGAACACCTCGACCTCGTCGGCGACGATGAACGCTGAATAGAAACCGACGCCGAACTGGCCGATGAGCTGCGAGTCCTTCTGCTGATCACCCGTGAGCCGCTTGAAGAACTCCCCGGTGCCCGACTTGGCGATGGTGCCGAGGTGGGCGATCGTCTCCTCGCGCGTCATGCCGATGCCGTTGTCGCGGATGGAGAGCGTGCCCTGGGCGGCGTCGTAGTCCACCCAGACCTTGAGTTCGGCGTCGCCCGCCATCAGGTCCGGCTGGGCGAGCGCCAGGAAACGCAGCTTGTCGTTGGCGTCCGAGGCGTTCGAGATGAGCTCGCGCAGGAAGATCTCGCGATGGCTGTAGAGCGAGTGGATCATGAGCTTCAAGAGCTCACGCACCTCGGCTTGGAAGCCGTGCTTTTCGGGGGCGGCGGTGTCGGCGGTGGTCGGGTCGGTCATGCGAGGGCTCCGGTCGGTTCGACGCGGAGAGGATGGGGCCGCGCGGCCCGGTTTCAAGGGGGTGCGTCGACCTCGCGCCATCCCCCCGGGGCGAGCCCCTCGAGGCCGATGCGGCCGATCCGCGCGCGCACGAGGCGCAGCGTCGGGAAGCCCACCCGCGCCGTCATGCGCCGCACCTGCCGGTTGCGGCCCTCGCGCAGGGTCAGCTCGACCCAGCTCGTCGGGATCTTCGCCCGGTAGCGGATCGGCGGGTCGCGCGGCCAGAGCCCTGGAGGCTCATCGATGAGCCGCGCCTCGGCGGGACGGGTCGTGAAGTCGCCGAGGTCCACGCCGCGGCGCAGCGTCGCCAAGGCCTCCTCGGTCGGGATGCCCTCCACCTGCGCCCAATACACCTTGGCGAGCTTGTGCCGCGGGTCGGTGATGCGGGCCTGCAGCCGCCCGTCGTCGGTCAGCAGCAGGAGCCCCTCGCTGTCGTGGTCCAGCCGGCCGGCGGGGTACACGCGCGGGATGCGGATGAAATCCGCGAGCGTCGGCCGCCCCGGCTCGGGCATGAACTTGCAGAGCACGCCGTAGGGCTTGTTGAAGGCGAGGAGCATCAGGCGGCGCCCGCGAGGCGCCGCCGGAACTCCGCGCCGCGGGCCGCGGCTTCAGCCGCCTGCGCGGCATCGCCCAGCATCTCGGCCGCCTTCGCCGTCGACTCCCAGTAGGCTGCGCAGGTGTCGACCAAGTTCTCGTCATCACCGCAGGCCCCGGCGAGGCGCTCGGCCAGCGCGAGACCCTCCGCCAGCAACGCTGAGGCCTCGTCGGCCCGATGCATCTCGAGCAGGCTCTCGGACGCGAGGTGCAAGCACCAGAGCACTTGGTTCACGGCGCCCGGATCCTGGTCGGCCTCGTCCATCCCATCCATCGCCGAACGGTAGAGGTCCAAGTTCTCGCGTCGGCGCTCGAAAGCCTCCTCATGGCGGCCCAGCGAACGGCAGATGTCGCCGACCTTGAACAGGCACTGATGCAGACGCCCGCGCGCGCGGGGGGTGCCCTCGTCCTGCGCCAACAAGCGCGCGATCGTCAGGCCTTCCTCGTACAACGCCAAGGCGCGGTGCAACTCGTCCTGCTGCGCGAGGATCCCACCGACCTTGTCCAGGCTCAGGACGAGATCGTCCAGATGCTGCGACGTCCTGTCGTCTTGCACCAGCCGACGCGCGAGCGCCAGGTCTTCTTCGTACAGCTCCAAAGCCCGCAGCGGCTCCCCGCGTTGCGCGAGGAGGTCGCCCATCCTGCTGAGGGAGACGCTCAGGTGGCGCAGATGCACCGGCGTCTCGTCCCGCCGTACCACGCGCCGCGCGATCGACAAACTGTCTTCCTGGCACTTCAGGGCCCGCAGCGGCTCCCCCGACTGGAGGAGCATTTCGCCGACCTTGTTCAGGCTGACGCCCAATTCGAGCAGGTGCACCGGTACGTCATCGTCCTCGACCAACCGTCGCGCGATCGACAGGCCCTCCTCGTAGAGCGGCAGAGCGCGCTGCGGCTCATCGCCTTGCTCCAATATGCCTCCCATCTTCCTCAGGCTCACGGCAAGGTCGCGCAGGTGCCCCGGCGTCTCGTCGCGCTGCGCCAGACGACGCGCGATGGCGAGGTCCTCCTCGTAAAGCTCCAAGGCCCGCAGCGGTTCGCCGCGCTGCGCCAGGATGTCGCCGACATTGGCCACGCTCACGCTGAGGTCGCGCAGGTGCTCTGGCGTCTCGTCCTCCTCGACCAGCCGTCGCGTGATGGCGAGGCTCTCCTCGTAGGATTCCAAGGCCCGAAGCGGTTCGCCGCGCTGCGCGAGGATGTCGCCGACCTTGTTCAGGCTCACGGCAAGGTCGCGCAGATGCCGCGGCGTCTCGTCCTGCATCACCAACCGTCGCGCGATCGCCAGGTCTTCCTCCAACAGCTCGAGAGCGCGCAACGCCTCTCCGCGCTGCGCGAGCAGGTTGGCGACGCCGCCCAAGCTGACGCTGAGATCGCGCAGGTGTTCCGGGCTCTCCTCTTCCCGCAACAGCCGGCGCGCGATCGCGAGACCCTCCTCGTATGTCTCCAAGGCCCGCAGCGGTTCGCCGCGCTGTGCGAGGATGTCACCGAACTTGTGGAGAGAGACGCTCAGATCGCGCAGATGCCCCAGCGTCTCGTCCTCCTCCACCAGCCGCCGCGAGATCGCGAGGCTCTCCTCGTAGAGCTGCAGGGCGCGGAGCGGCTCGCCACGCTGCGCCAGGATGTCACCGACCCTGTCGAGGCTGACGGTCAGGTCGCGGAGATGCTCCGGCGTGGCGTCCTGCTGCGAGAGCCGACGCGCGATCGCGAGGTCCTCCTCGAACAGCGCGAGCGCGCGCAGAGGCTCGCCGCGCTGCGCAAGGATCTTGCCGGCCGTGCTGAGACCGATGCTCAACCGGCGGAGGACCTCCGGGTCGGCGCTGCCCGACGACGACCGTCGCAGCGCCGCGAGCTCCGCCTGCGCGATCCGCTCCGCCGTCGCGCGCGCCCCCGCGTTCAAGGCGGTTTCACAGAGCCAAGACCGGTCCCTCGACGACAGGACGACAGGCGGCATTGCCTCGAAGTCGATGGCCTCGAACAGCCTGCAGAGCGCGCGGACCTTGGACCACAGTCGCTCCCGGTACTCGGTGATGACCGCGAGGTAGACCGCGCGGAACGCCGCCACATCCCGCGGATCCGTCCAGTCCGGCTCGGCGGGCAGCGGCAGCTCGCGCATCGCCATGCCCAGCAGGTCGCGACGCTCGTCCTGCGCGAGCGCCGTCGCGCTGCGCTCGGGCGGCGCGATGCCCTTCGCGGCAGACGGCCAGATCTCGCTGCCGGAGGCGTCGAAGCTGTCGTTGATCCAGCGGACCAGATGCTCGCGCAGCGTGGCGGACAGCGCCTCCCGGTGCTCCTCGCCGTAGTCGGCGAAGTGGCGCGATGCGACCGCATGGAACGCCGAATCGCGGAACTCGCGCGTGTGTTCGCCGGGCTTGCCCAGGATCACGTATGGATCGACGCAGCGCTCGATGAGCGCATCCGGCGCTCGCAGCGCCGCCGCCCGCTGCGCGAACTCCTCGACGACCTCGCGCAGGAAGCGCAACCCGAGCTGGCTGCTCCAGCCGAGCAGGTCCTGCACCTCCGGCTCGAGCTCGCCGAAGCGCTGTTCGACGCGCTTCTCGCGGACCGACTCCCACTTGACGACCTTGCCCTCGCCGGCCCGCGACAGCGCCGACGCGGGGTCGCGGTCGACGAAGTTCGCCGGATGCCGCAGCAGCTCGCCCACGTTCTCGACCATGGTCAGGAAGTTGCCGCCGGCCTTGTCGACCAGCATCCTCCGCTGCGCCGCCGTGAGCCCCGGCAGCCGCGAAGCGAGGTAGGCGTCGAGCGGCGCGGCGGCCGCGTTGGAGAGGTGCAGCAGCGACACTCCGGGGCGGCCCTCGAAGTCGACGAGGTTGCCGGCGACGAGGCGCTCGCGCGCCTCGTGCTTGAGCTCGCGCCACTCGCGCTCCCAATGCGTGACGACCATGAACAGCGGCCAGCCGCGCTTCTCGGCCTCCGCCCAAAGCCTGCGCACGAACTCGAGGCTCTCGGCGTCGATCCATTGCGCATCGTCCAGCCACAGCACGGCGGGCAGCGCGCCCTTGCCCTCCAGCAGCAGGCGCATGCAACCGAGCACCTCATCGACCTCGCTGTCGACCTCGTCGGCCTCGATGTCCTCGTAGCGCTTCGGTCCGGCCAGGCGCTCGGCGGTGAAATCCTTCACATTGCTCGCGACCTTCGAGATGAGCCCGAAGAACGGGATGCCGACCACATCGATCACGACGCCCGTCGCCTCCTCGCGCGCCGTCGCCACGGCGCGGGCGACGGCCTCCGACCAGGCGCTGCCGTGCGAGCGCAGCACCTCGGCGTGCACGGTCACGGATGAACGCAGGTCCGGCAGCACCGAACGCCGCTCGAGCGCGTTGCGCTCGTCGGGCGACTGCCAGCGCGCGCCGAGCCATGCGAAACGCGGCGGCCCCTTCGGCACGTGGCCCTTCATGGAGGGGATCACGGCGAGGTTCACGCCGCCGTCGCCGAAGGCCGGTGGCCAATAATCGGTCTCGGGCGGATCCCAGGCCGGATCCTCGGTGAGCCGTATGTAGAGCTCCTGCACCAACCGGCTCTTGCCGACCCCGCTCTCGGCGAGCACGAACGCCATGCGCGGGCCGCCGTAGCGGCCGTCCGGTCCGCGCGTCGCCGCAGCCTTGAAGAGCGACATCAGCGAGGCCAGCTCGTCCTCGCGGCCGAAGAACCCCTGTCCCATGGCCGCCTTCAGCCTCCCTGCCTGCCGGACTGCCGCGCGGCCAGGTCCGCCGTGTCCCGACGCCGTCGCTCGAGCACCGCGGCGAGGCTCCTCTGGTGCACGGCGCGGGGGACGTGGAAAGCGTCCACGAGGCGCGGCGTACCGTCCGGCGCGTGCAGCGTGAACGCCTCGGGCTCGACGCCCGCCGCCGCCAACAGCGCGCGGTTGCGGTGCATCACGAGGAAATCGTACGGACCGCGATCGGTGAAGAGGCGGATCACGGGCGGCAGCGCGAACAGCAGCCAGACCGCCGCCAGCAGAGCGGCGCACAACACCCGGTTGGTGGCGTAAGCGAAGCCGACCTTGCGGAAGAAGCCGCTGGACTGGCGCAGTGCCGCGGGGCCCTCCAACCGCCGCGCGGCAGGCAGCGGCGAGTCCGCGTCGAGCTGCGATGCGTCCGACAGTCGCGCGCGCTCCAAGGCGCCGGCCTGCTCCTCGACCAGGATGCCGGCCTGCACGTCGCGCTCCACGAGCGCCACCTGCAGCGGCGCGGCGACGGCGACGGCGAGCGTGCCGGTGATGACCAGTATCGCGGCGGCGCGCAGTCCGTCGAGCGAGAGCGGCTCGATGCGGTCGGTGCGCCGGCCCGCGAGGCCGACCGAGAGACGCAGCAGGTTCAGCACGAAGAGCGCGAAGAAGGCCGCGAACGGCGCCGACAGCGCCACCCGCAGCACCGAGCGCAGGGTCCCGCCCGGTCCGGGCAGCAGCACCTGCATCGCGATCATCCAGCCGGCCACCAAGGCGCCGGCCGTGGCGAGCCAGATGAAGGTGCCGAGAGCCGCGAAGCGCACCTGCTCCGAGGTCGGGCAGTCCGGGTCGCCCATGATCGCCTCGTCGACGCCACAGGCCCACCAGCCGGCGCGCAGCGCGGAAGGATGGCCCTGCCCGCTCATCGGACCTCCCCGGCGTGCAAGCCCGCGGCCTTGAGCCATGCGTCGATGGCGGACCGTTGCGGTCGCGTGGGCGACGGCGCATCACCGGCCCAGGATGGCGGCTGCTCGATGGGCCCCTTCCAGTCGAACGGCGTCCGGAACGGCTCGAGCTCGAGGTAGGAGCGGTGTCGGACGGTCGCGAGCCGCCGCCGGACCGCATCCTCCGCGCGCAGGTGGCTTTGCTCGAGCATGCCGATGGCGCGATGGTTGCGGCGTCCGAAGTAATCGGCGAGCTCGCGGCGGCAGCGCCAGTTGAAGAGCTCAGCCGACGCGATGGCGAGCGCGATCAGCAAGGTCATCACGGCGAGCGCCACGGGCGCGGCGGACCACATGTCGGCGAGCCGCTCGCTCAGCAGCCCGGACGTGCGCAGCGAGCGCCGGTAGGCATCGGCGTTCTGCCGGAGCCTCTCCGGGCCGACGGCGCGCCAGTCGGCGAGCATGCGGTCGATCGCGTCGATGCGGCCGCGCAGGCAGGCGCGCACCAGCGCCTGCTGCTGCTCCGGCGCGAGGCCGGGCGGCGTCGGGCAGACCGCAGGCTCACGGGCGGCGGCGACGGACGCCGCGCCTGCGGCGTCGCCGCCGAGCAGCGCTTGCGGCGTGGCGATGGACGGGTCGACGAGCTGCACGTATTCGCTCTGCAGCGTGGAGGTCACCACCGGCTCCTGCTTGAAGTCGCGGCCGCGCGCCGCGGCGGTGACGTCCGCGCTGATGCGCCGGAAGAGCACGTTGATGTCCTCCGGGCGGTCGATGTGGCGCAGGATGGCCTCGGTGAAGAGGCCGTTCGTGCCCGGCGGACCGTCGAGCGCCTCCTTGCCCGGCTGCGCCGCCATCGCGATGAAGCTGTTGGTCCCGCCCTGCAGTTCGGCGAGGCCGCCGGTGGAGGCGCGGAAGCCCTCGCTCTCGAAGCTGCGGCAGGCGTCGAGCATGATCACCTGCAGCTGCGGCGAGCGCCGGTCGATGGCCTCGAGCATGCGGGTGACGCGGATGCCGCCGACCTGACGACCGTCGAAATCCACCGGCACGATGTAGTTGTGGCCGTCGCGCTGGTAACCGTGTCCCGAGTACACGACCACGCTGATGTCGCCCGGCGACAGCGACTGCACATGGCGCGCGATGCGCAACTGCAGCGCGTCGCCCGGTTCGTCCACCGACAACGACACGTCGAAGCCCATCGCACGGAACTTGGCCGCGAGCTCGCGCGCGTCCTTGGCCGGGTTGTTCAGGCGCCCCGCGCGTCGGTACTCCTGCGCGCCGATCACGAGCGCCTTGCGGCGGTTCGTGCCCGCCGCGGGCGGGGCACCGCCGGTGGCGAGGCGCTCGGCGAGCTGCGCGCGCTGCAGCCGCAGGCTGTTGTCGCCCGCCAAGAGGATGTCGCGCTGACGCGCGAGGTTCACGGCCACGCGATCGTCGATGTACGCGTCGAGGCTGCGCCCGGAAGCGCCCCAGCCGAGCGCCAGGAGCATCGGTTGGGCGGCGAGCAGACCGGCGACGAGCATGAAAGCGGGCCACAGCGCGCCCGGGCGCCACGCCTCGGCTGCCGCCGCGCCGCGGGCGACACCGGGACCGCCCGCGCTGACGAGCAGCCGCCCCATGCCCGAGAGCAACAGCCAGGCGACGGCGGCGACCAACGTCCCTGCGGCGAAGCCGGGCCAGCCGCCATGCATGGAGACATGGGCCGCGAACCCCGCGGCCGACGCGATCGCCAGGAACGCGAGCCGCCGCAGCATCGCGACCCGCGCCAAGCGGTCACGCGATGCCCGCGGCAACTCCTCGAGCACCGCGGCGTCGAAGCCCGCGGTGACGAGCGATCCCGGGATCCCCGCCATGCCGGATCAGGCCTGCGAGGCGGGCGGCGGCGGGTCGACGTAGCGCTCGGGATGGGCGCCGATGTCGGCCTCCAATCGTTTCTGGTGCGCCTCGAGCGCCGCGTTGGTGAGATTGGCCTCGACGCGGAACTTGCCCACCTCGCGCGCCGTGATCGCCTCCGCCTGCGCATACCTTGCCGCCTTCACTTCCAGCAGCTCCCCGGGCTTGCCCGCCGCGCCCGGCCGGACGGCGCCCGCCACGTCGATCGCGCGGCGCGCGATGGCGAGGCGCTTCTCGTTCTCCGTGAAGTACTCGTAGGGCCCCGCGATCAGCATCAGCTTGAAGATGATCGGCGCGACCTCGATGACGATGAGCAGGAACTTGAGCAGGTAGGACGCCACGGGCGACACCTCGTGCGCGAGCGTGATGCGGCGCATCAGGCCGTCGTCGCGCTGGGCGTTCTTGGTGTTGATGGCGTACTCGTCGTCGCGCTTCTGCTGCAGGGCGTCGATGCGGCGCTGGATGTCGGCCGCCTCGCGCTGCAAGCCCTGGATCTGCGGCTGCACCGCCTCGCGCTCCGCGGCGAGCCGCGTCTCGACCTCGCGCATGTTCGAGCGCAGCGCGGCGGCCACCGGGCCGTCGCCGCGGACCCGGCCCGTGCCGCCGTCCTGCAGCTCGCGGTTCAGGTCCTCGGTGAACTTGCGCAGCTGCTCCTGCAGCTCGGTGACCTTCTGCTCGCGGTCCGACACCTCGGCGCGCACCCGCGACAGCTCGGCATCGAGGCGCTGGCGGTCGTCCTTGAGCCGGGCATCGGTGAGCGCGTTCAGCTCGGCCTGCTTCTTCGACTGCGCCATCGACAGCGCCGCCTCGATCTCGGTCTTCATGATCCGGACCTCGAGCGGCGCCGCCAGCACGAGCCCGATGAGCACCGCCATGACGATGCGCGGCAAGGCGGTGCGGAACTCGCTGCCGGAGATGGTGTCCTTGCCGTCGCCCGGTCCGCTCGCCGCGACGATGAAGCGGTCGAGGTTGAAGATCACGAGCGCCCAGATGAGGCCGAACACCAGCGCGCCGACGGCCGCGAACCCGCTGCCGGTGGCGCTGGCCATGGCGGCCCCGCCGATCAGCGACTCCTTCGGGCTGAACACCGTGTAGAACGCGTAGGACCCGGACAGGAACGCCAGCAGTCCCGTGGCCGCGACCACGCCGCCGATGCCCTGGATCTTCACGAGGTCCGAGTTCGGGCAGGCCCGCAACAGGCGCTCGTCCGCGCCGGCGCAGAACACCAGGAACCGCGTGATCATGCCGAAGGGCTTGCGGCCCTCGTCTTCCATCGTCATCTCGCTCATGTCTCTTCCCTCCACTCGATGTCTTGCGTGTTCAATGAAACCGTCCCGAGCCGCAGCCGGGGCGTGTCGATGCGGGGTGTCGCAGGCAGCCGCAGCCCGAGGTCGGGCGACGACGGCCGCAGCGCGGCAGGCAAGGACGCGGCCGGCATGTGCGCGACCTCGGGCAGGGGCAGTGCAGCGACGCCCGCCGCCTCGGCCTGCACGGCGACGATCGCCGAGTCCGCGCCGAAGAGGTTGCCGAAGACGACCGTCACCTCGCAGGGCGGCAGCACGTCCACGGAGAGCTCGCGCTCGCCGCCGAAGAAGTACGCCCGCCGCCGGATGACGGTGCCGTCCGGCGCGGCATGCGCGAGCGTGAGGCGTCCCCAACCTGCGAGCTCGACGCGCAGCCGCGTGCGGCCGCCATCCAGCACGGGAGTCGGCTTGGTCACCCGCCGCAGCACCGGTGCGCCGAACAGGCTCATGCCGGCACCTCCGACCCTCTTCGCCACAGTGTCCGAAGTCTTTTCAAGGCGCCCTCCCCCTCAACGCGCCCGCGCCGTCGGCGGCGGGCAGTCCACCGCCACTTCGACGCGGCGGTTGATGCGGTTGACGAACTGCTGCGGCAGCACGGTCTGCACGGCCGTCGACAGGTACCCGCCCTCGTCGAGCGCCGCATCGGGCCGGATCAGCGGTACCGAGGACCCGGCGCCGACCACCTCGATGCGCGATGCGGCGACGCCGCGCTGCACCAGCCAGTCTGCGACCGCCTGCGCGCGCCGCCGGCTCAAGGCGAGGTTGTAGACGTCGTTGCCGGTGGAATCCGCGTGTCCGGTCACCACGAAACGCGCGCCCGGGCGGGCCGTGAAGACCTCCAGCAACTCGCGCAGGCTCGCCTCGGCGGCGGCCGGCTTGAGGCGGTCGCTGTCGAGGTCGAAGAAAGCGTCGTAGCCGAGGTAGATGCTGTGCATCGGGCCCGACCGACCCGAGGACTCCGGGAAGCACTGCAGGTAGCGGTCCGGGTCGCGGCGCGCCTGCGAGACCGAAGCGAGCGTGATGCCGCCGCCCGCGCCGGAGGGCAGACCCTGCAGCAGTTCGGCCGTCTCATCAGGCCGCGCGAGGGCCGTGACCCCGCTCGTCAAGCCGCCCACGATGGAACTCAGCGACCCGGCGAGTTGCTGCGGCAAGGAAAGTCCCGTCGCGGCCGCAGGCGGCACGGACGGCGCGGCTGCGGCGGGTGCAGCGGGCATCCCTTCGGCCGTCGGCATCGCACCCGTCGCGGGCGGCGACGAGCCGGGCGGCGACGAGCCGGACATGGCGGCAACACCGGGCGCCGACTGCAGCGACGGCGCGCCGCAGGACTTGCCTGCGGCGGTGCAGGTCGCTAGCAACGCCCAAAGGAAGAGCGCGGTCACGACCCAACGCGGCCAACGGGCGGGCAGCAGGCCGCAGAGCACCAGCAGCACGAGGAACTGCCAGTACCCCGGGAAGAACCAGCTGCCGCAAGCGGCGAGCGGGGCGGCGGAGAGCGCCCTCTGCAGCGCGAACAGCGCGGACCAGACCAGCGCGAGGCCGAGCACGAGGTTGATGATGGTGCGCCAGGGCCGACGCATGCCGTGGAAGCCGATGCCCCGCCGGCAGAGCCACTCGTGGATGGCGCAGGCGAGCCACAGCGTGAGGCCGGCGACGAGCCCCGCCCGCCACGAGCAGGCGAGCCAGAACAACAGCGCGATGAGCAGGATCCAGCCCCGCCCGCAGACGGGGCAGTCGCGCGCCGCGTCCGGATCGGGACGCAGCGGCGGCGGCAGCGCCGACTGCACGCGCGAGGCGACGCGGCCCGCCGCAGCATCGACGCGCTGCCGCAGCTGCGTCGTCACCGGCGGCGCAGCACCGGGCACGCGCGGCGGTTTGCGCCGCTTGGTCGGCTCGAGCTCGAGGTCGAGCCGCCCGTAGCCGATGCCCTTCAGGCGCCCATGCGTGCCGACGGCGCGGCCGATGGGCGTCTCTTCGCTGACATGCCGCCAGTCATGCAGGCGGAAATCTTTGAGGGTCACCTGGAACGGGCCGCCGGGGTGCTCGGGGCCGCCCGCCCCACCCGCTGCGGGCGGATCGAACACCAGGACGCCGGTCACCGAGGGTTCGCGGATCGGCGGCGCCTCGCCGGAACTCGCCGCCGCGGGCGGCGCATCGATGTACGCAGCCTTGGAGAACGCGCCCTCGAGCAGTGAGACGGCGAACCGGCGCCCCGCGACATGCACGGCGCCGGCGGCGGCGCGGTCGGTGCCGGAGTAGGCGCCGTCGAACTCGACGCGCACCCACCGCCCGGTCTGCTGCGGCAACTCCTCCAGCGCGACCGTAGACCAGCGCCCGTCGGCATCGCGCCAGCCGAACCCTTGGGCGCCGCAGGCCATGCAGCTCGTCGCGGGCAAGACCTCCGCAGCGTCAGGCAAGGCCTGCCGGCAACCTCGGCAGACGAGCGCGCTCGAGTCCTCGGAGCCGCAGCGCAGGCCGACCGTCGGCCCGCATGACGGACACACGAGTCCGACTGCGCTGTCGACGGCGCCGCAGCTCCGGCAGGTCCGGTCTCCCTGGAACATAAACCCCTGACACCCGTGCATGGACGATGGCCACGCCGCCCCTCCGGTCGGCGTCAGCCATTCGACATCTTTGGGACATAATGCACCTTCCGTGCCACCGCGACAGCACCGACTTCACGGTTTGGCGCTTCCGGGCAGGACTCGGGCGGGCCGCGACGGGCCCCCACCCCAATCGTCGAGCGGAACGCGCGGGGCGGTCAGCCCCGCACCACCCGGTAGCAGGGCACATAGGCGGTGCCCGGCAGCTTCATGCGGCCCTGCGCGACGAACGAGGCGAGGAGCTCATCGAGCATGGCCATGACTTCGGGGTCGCCGACGATCTCGAAGGGGCCGTGGCGCTCGATGGCGCGGATGCCGTGCTCCTTCACGTTGCCGGTGACGATGCCGGAGAACGCGCGGCGCAGGTCGGCGGCGAGCTCGTGCACCGGCTGGTCTCGGTGCAGCCGCAGGGTGCGCATAGAGGCGTGGGTCACCTCGAAGGGCCGCTGGAACTCGGGGTCGATGCGCAGCAGCCAGTTGTAGTTGTAGGAGTCCGATTCGCGGCGGCGGAACTCGCGCACCGTCTCGACGCCGCGGTCCATGATGCGCGCGACCTCGGCCGGGTCGTCGACGACGATGCGGATGCGCTCGAGCGCGGCCGGACCCAGCGTGCCGGCGAGGAAGGCGCGGATGCGCTCGAAGTATTCCGCGCTCGCGCGCGGACCGGTGAGCACCAGCGGGAACGGATGCGCGGCGTTGGCGGGATCGAGCAGGATGCCGAGCAGGTAGAAGATCTCCTCGGCGGTGCCGACGCCGCCCGGGAACACCACGAGGCCGTGCGCCACGCGCACGAAGGCCTCGAGCCGCTTCTCTATGTCGGGCAGGATCACGAGGTTGTTGACGATCGGGTTCGGCGGCTCGGCGGCGATGATGCCGGGCTCGGTGAGGCCGATGTAGCGGCCACCGACGATGCGCTGCTTGGCGTGGCCGATGGTCGCGCCCTTCATCGGGCCCTTCATGGCGCCGGGGCCGCAGCCGGTGCAGACATCGAGGCCGCGCAGGCCGAGCTCGTAGCCGACCTTCTTGGTGTACTCGTACTCGACCCGGTTGATGGAGTGGCCGCCCCAGCAGACCACGAGGTTCGGCCGCAGCTTGTGGCCCATCAGCCGCGCGTTGCGCAGGATGTGGAACACGGCGTTGGTGATGGACTGGGGCTTGCTGAGGTCGAAGCGGCCGCTGTCGACGATCTCATTGGCGGTGTAGACGACATCGCGCAGCACCGCGAAAAGCAGCTCCTTGGTGCCGCGGATCATCTGCCCGTCGACGAAGGCCATCGCCGGCGCGTTCTTGATCTCGAGCTTGACGCCGAAGGAGTGGCGCACCAGCTGGATGTCGAAATCGCGGTGACGATCGAAGATCTCGCGGGCGTCGTCGGTGTCGCTGCCGGCGTTGAGCACGGCGAGCGCGCAGCGGCGGAAGAGCGGATAGAGGCCGCCCTGCCCGCTCGACAGCAACTGCTCCATCTCCTCCTGCGAGAGCGTCTCGAGCGCGCCGCGCGGGGCGACGCGCGCGTCGACGGACTCGGGGATGACGATGCTGGTTTCCATGGGGCCTCTTGGACGGCGTGCCGTCAGGGACGGATGTCGATCGGGGTGTTCGAGGGCACGAGCAGCCAGAACTCCATCATGTCGGCGTTGGTGAGCGCGATGCAGCCGTCGGTCCAGTCCTCGCTCTCGTAGTAGCGCGCCGAGCGCTTCGGCTCGTTGGGCTGGCCGTGGACCATGATCAGGCCGCCCGGGCGGCGGCCCATCTTCCGGGCGCGCGCGGTGTCGGCGGCGTTCGGGTAGGAGACATGCATGGAGAGGAAGAACTCGCTGCGCGGGTTGCGCGCGCCGAGCATGTAGCGGCCCTCCGGTGTGCGCGAGTCGCCCTCGAACATCTTGTGCCCGACCGGGTCGCCGCCGAGCGCGATGCGGAACTCGCGCAGCTGTTCGTCGCCCTGGAAGATCTCGAGGCGGCGCTGGGCCTTGTGGACGACGACATGCGTCGCGATCGGCAGGTCGGAATCGCGCAGCCGCGCGGTGCGCGAGTCGAAGTTGGGGGTCGACGACGCGCTTGCGGCGGTCGCCGTGGGCACCGGGCCGCCAAGCGCGAAGACGCAGAGCACGGCCGACAACACGGCTCGCCAGCGCCAAGCGCGTTCAGGCAGGAGGGACGGCAGGTTCATGCGCCGATTATAGGCGCGCCTCAAGGGCTGGCGGCGTCGCCCGCCATCGCCCCCGCCGCACCCACCGCCTCGGGCGTGACGCGCATCACGGCTGCGAGACGCTCTGCGGTCCACGGGCTGTCCGACGGCAGGTGCAAGCGGTAGCCCGCCGGCACCGGTCGTTCGCCCGACCACACCGCCGGGCGCAGCGCCGGGTTGAGCTCGCGCAGCACGGGCTGCGGCAGATCGAGCAGCCGCGCGAGCTCGGCCACGGGCGCGGCGGCGGGCATCGCGAGCTGCACCGGGCGCAGCGGCACGGCGCGACGCACACCCGGGAAGAAGCGCTCGGGATCCTGGTCGATGGTGAGCGCGGCGAGGAACGACGGGTAGAAGTTGCGCGAGGCGAAGCCGAAGGCGGGCCCGCGGTAGCGGCGCGCGATCACCGCGAAATCGTCGGTGCCCATGGTGTCGCGCGCGCGGCGCATGCCGGCGGCGCCGTGGTTGTAGGCGGTGAGCGCGAGCGGCCATGAACCCAGCAGGCGGAAATTGTTGGCGAGCAGCTGCGCCGCAGCCTCGGTGGCGCGGAACGGGTCCATGCGCTCATCGACAGCGCCGTCGACGCGCATGTAGAGCCGCGCGGTGCCCGGCATGAACTGCCACATCCCGGCGGCGCCGACCTTGGAGTACGCGGTCGGATCGAAGGACGACTCGACATGCGGCAGCGCGATGAGCTCCGGCGGCAACTGCGCCGCGGCGAGCACGGCGGCGATGTGCTCGCGCCAAGCACCCGAGCGCTCGACCCCGGCACGGAACCGATCGGCCTGCCCGAGCTGGAAGCGCACATCCGCCAACGCGGCGGTGAGCACCGCCGCATCGGGATCGCGGCCCAAGGCGTCGCGCCATACCTTGGCGACCCAAGCGGCATCGCCTTGCAGCACCTGACCGGTGGCAAGGGCGTCGGCAGCGGCGCGCAGCGCGGCGGACCAGCGGTCGCGCGCGGCGGTGATGGCCTCGCGGCGCGGCTCCGACCCGGGCGGCGCATCGGGCAGCGCCGCGACGCCGTACACCACCGCGAGGTTGCGCGCGTCGTGCACGAAGCCCTGGCGGGTGGTGACCTCGGTGTAGACGCGGATCCAGAAGTCGACATCGCGCTGCAGCTCGGCGTAGCGCGGCATGACGGATTGTGCGGACGCGACGCCCGATAGCCCCGCGCCTGCAAGCAGGAGCGCGAGGACGAGCAGC
>Ga0315900_10003025_pt1 | contig 24977 bp, 29 predicted proteins | sample LakEriMetagenome_FD_203521 | JGI IMG/M metagenome (GOLD analysis project Ga0315900, IMG submission 203521) | Freshwater fungal communities from buoy surface, Lake Erie, Ohio, United States - Buoy 12 MA114 | ecosystem: Environmental > Aquatic > Freshwater > Lake > Lake biofilm | place: USA: Lake...
GTGAAATTGTTGAACGTGAAAAACCTGATGTGGTTTTTACGATCAATGATATGTGGATTATTAATGCGCAATACGAACAAATTAAAGATCTGCACCAGCGGGGGGACTTTAAATTTGTGGGTTATGCGCCCATGGATTCTTATAACTGGATTGGTTGCCTTGCAGATACAGCTAACAACTGGGATGCGGTTCTTTCTTACACGGAATTTGGTGCGCACGAATTCCTTGCAGGTGGTATTACAAAACCAATCTCTGTGATTCCGCATGGCGTGACGCCTGGTCAGTTCTATCCCAAGGACAAGTCCGAATGTCGTAAGAACCTTGGACTGACAGATGACACATTCATTGTGTTTAATGGAAATCGCAATCAATTCCGCAAACGGATTGACATTACTATCACAGCATTTGCTCAATTTGCTGTAGATAAACCTGATGCACGCCTTTACCTACACATGGGTATGAAGGACCAGGGCTGGGATGTTATGAATCTTTTTGGTCGGGAAATGCGTAAGGTTGGCCTTGATCCCAACGGTCGCATTATCATGACAACACAATCGGATGGACCACCTAACGTCTCAGTTGAGATGCTAAATGACATCTATAACGCTGTTGATGTGGGTGTTAATACCTGCAAGGGTGAAGGCTGGGGTCTCGTTAACTTTGAACACGCTGCCGCACGTGTTGCTCAGGTGGTGCCAGACCATACGTCCTGTAAGGAAATTTTTGATGGTTATGGCGAGCTGATCCGTTGCGATCACATTGATGTCGACACCAATTACGCACGCGAAATGCCGTGCCCATCTCCTGAACACCTGGCAGAACTACTGACGAAGCTGTACCACGATCGCAATGAACTAGATCGTGTGGCCCAGAAGTGCTATCAGCGGGCAACCGACGCTGAGTTTGCATGGGACACAGTTGCGTCTCAGTTTGGTGGCATTTTTGAAGAGGTGCTCTCCCAGGAGCAGACCGTTGTTGCTGCCTTGCCGGAACCAAAACGTACTAAGAAAACAAAGAAAAACAAAAAGGGAATGGCACGTGAGCTTGCCGGTGTAAGCTGATCGGGTGGAATATCTTCAGCCCCTGCTCCGGCGGGGGCTTTTTTGTTGGCTATTCCCCCCTGGCTGCCGCCACCGGGAGGGGTGTGTGCAGAAAATTCGCAAGGATAGGTCAATTATCCCTAATGTTGGTGCGGATTACACTTTGGAGTAAAAGTGTATGAAATTGCTTCAGAACGATAGCTTGAGTCTCAGGTTGAGATTACTGATCTCAGGTTGATCTCATTTGAGAATTACTGACAAAACAATACACTTTTACCTTGAAGTGTAATTCGGAGCAACCTTAAGTAGAATTAATACATCCTTGCGAATATTACGCACTCTTGCTTCCCTGCCCCAGGGGCCATCCACCTTGGTACTGTTCAGTCAGTCGTTATCGCACATGGAACAGACGTATCGGGAGCTGCTACCGCTCTGGCACCTACAGGAGAAGATTGCGTTATCAGACCGGTATCCCAGTGGTTTGGAGTGGGTGGAGAGCAATGGCTGGCATCAGGCGGGTGAGATGGCTGGCAAGTACAACAAGCACACTGGTTACTACGCCGTACACCTGGGGGGAGCACCGTATGTCGCACACCGTTTGGTGTACTACCTGCGTACTGGCGAGGATCCAGGGTCTGCAGATGTGAGACACACCCAAGACAACAGAGAGAAAGACAACCGTAAAGAGCTAGTGCTGTACAAACGCAAACCGCCCAAACTCAACAAACGTCTCTATGTCAAAAGCGGTTTGTATTCCAAAAAACTCGATTGCAATTAACCATGGCCAACCTTCCCAAGAAAGCAATTCAAGCTCTTCAGACATTGCCTGGATTTACTTGGATTCCTGATATTGACCGTTTATCAGAAAAACAACTAAATGAAATTGGTTATTACAACGGTTTCCCTTGTGCACACGACCATGTCATTCGCGACAAGCAGTTGCATTGGTGCTACCACTGTGCATTAAAGATTCGAGACAATATCTGTGGTTTTGACATCAACTACATGAACAGTAACTACAAGCACAAATATGCAGATATCTGGAACCAAGTACCGGTAGGTCACTTGGAAGATTGTTGGGATGCGCCGTCTTTAACAAAGAAGCGGTTGTGCATGCCATCATATCGTTCTGATTATGCCACTCAAAATTCTTCCAATGTTACTGTGCACAAAATCATTTACCAATGCGCGTGGGGAGATATCGGTTCAATGTTTGTGACTAGGGTATGTGGCAATAAAAATTGTTTAAATCCACTGCATTTAATCTCTAGCTGGAACCGTACATTCCCTCCTGGTTTAATTAGTCCATTTGAATATGAATTCAAACCAGAAAAGTTAATGCAGTTTGCCAGGATGAAAGAAGACAGAAAACTAAAAGTACTAAGAGAACAGAAATATAAACAGACGATTCAACATCCTTTAGTGCATCGGAATTGTCCCGATTATGATGATGAGTACAGGCAGTATTACAAGATAGAATGTCCAGAAATCAAACCAGCCAACCCCAACGAACTCAAAACAATCCTTTAGTTCTTGGTACGTTTAGTTCAACGGCTTTGCGTTATTTACACGGAAGCCTTGGTCCTAAGCACCAGGTTATTGGTCGTGCTGATACACGTACGCAATCTAATGGTGGCTTTGGTGGCGGCACATATAACCATTGGTTTCAAATTAATTTAGCAAGGCCCGGTTGGATTATTGTCACCAAGGGTCCGCCAAGACCCAAATATATTCAAGTCTCAACTTATGAATTAGATAAAACACCTATCCAAGGTGAATCAATTTTTGATGCTGATTCTGTTACAACAAATGGAGAAGTGTACATCCCGTATTTAAATACGATGATGAGCGCTCAGTCTGATTTATACAATAGTTTTTCACGGTTACGGTTAGACCGTGGTGACGAACGATACTACCCTCTTGGTGTAGGCAGCTATCTGCTTTGTGTATCTACAACACGCAATGAACCTTTAGATTACGGAATTGGTGTTGTTATTGAATTTACGACTACGGAAGGTTTCTTTGAGCTAGAAGATTCAGACGGTAGTTTTGTACTACAAGAAACAGATAATACAACCGAAAGTATTGTTAGTCCTGTAACCGTTAATACGACAATTCCTTTCCCCGGAGCATTTACCCAGTCACTATGCGCAATCAACCCTGGGGTTACCTTGACTGTTGCCGATAATGCTACTTGGTTGATTGGCACAGCAATTAATACTGTTGACTACGATGATTATCGGTTTATCCTGGAGCCAGGAGACGACACGTACTTTGACACCATCCACGATCATTCTTTGTCAGAATGGCGTCGTGCATGGGAGGAATCACATCAAGATACTGATGTATTCCCAGAAATTTTTGTTCCTTTAACCAATAGATCATGATTAAATTTTTCTTACGTTTCTTCCGAAAGAAAACAAAAACTACGGTCCATGACTGGCATCAATATTGTTCTGACCATCCTTATGATGCAGCTTGCCGCATCTATGATGTTTAACTAAGTATTACAACTTTAGAATAATAGAAACAGGAAATAACCATGTCTCACCTCAACCAGTATTTAGAAGTTGCACTTGCTGTTCACGCGGCATGTTCTGCAATTTGCGCATTAACCCCGACTCCTAAAGATGATCGGATTGTGCGTAAAGCTTATCGTCTTATTGAAATCGGTGGTTTGTTAATTGGTCGAGCCAAGCAACGTTGATTAGTCAGGCAACGCCTGAAACCAAAACGTTGTGCCACCCCGTTCTTCAACCCAATCTCTTGTTGCGTAAGCCTCTTCTTTACTGAGGGTTACGCATTTTTTTTCGTCACCAATTTCCCAACAGATATTTACCCTGATGCAGGGCTCTTTATATTTCTTCATTTCTTTAGTAATCCCACCTGACTTTGGGTTTGCCTTGCCTGATACCGACATGAACGAATCCTTTTGGCGCACCATAGCCTAGGCTGTATGGCCAGTTGCGATCGCACCAGTCCTGCAGACTCCATACACTGACACCTTCAATGTAAAAGTCAACTGCGCCAACATCCGGCGCTGAGTATAAATGCTCAGAGTTTGATGCACCTCCTACGGATTTATTAACGGCAGGTGGTCGATTACCACTGGTAATGATCAATGGTTTATTACCGAACTGTGTCCTTGCTTTTTCAAGAAACTGACAAAGTTCTAATGCTGTTTCGCATTGATATTGTTTATTGAAACGACGATTTTCTTGGTTTAATGTCAATTCACCGTATGTAATGTGTGGTGTAATCTTGTATGTGAATGGGCTCCAGGGGTTGAATTCTTTTGTTGGTGTTGGTGCTGGTGTTGGCGTGGGCTTTGGTGGTTCTGTTTTTTTCTCAGGACCAAGCTGACGGTCCATGATCTGCATAAGCTTATTAGCGTATGTAGGGTCAGTTGCGTAACCTTCTTTGACTAATAATTGTGCGCACTCATTGCGATTAGTAGCACGATTAACACCTTTGAATTGACCAAAATCTTTGTACCACCGATCAGCTAAATAAGAGGTACATGTAAGCAGATCAGGGAAATCAATAAAACCAGCTTTAATTGTGATCCATTGACCGTTGATAAATTCTTGCGTGTTGACGTTACTGCCAGATCCTTTCAGGCCATAAAAATTGTTTTTACCTGAGGTGTGTTTTCCCCAACCAGACTCTAATGCCCATTGAGCGCAAACAACTTCTGGGAATTTGGCACCAGCATCTTTTGCTGCTGTGTAAATACCATCCCAATCGTTGTTATATTTTTCAGTTGACTTAGGTGCATTGCGATATTTGACAGCAAAAGACTCCAGGGTCTCAGAAGAAATCTGAGCCTGGAGCCATTCCCATGCATCAATCTGATGTGATTGTTCTTTGAAGTAACGTGCTGCTTCAACAAGTTTTATGGACATCGACCTAGAGCTTTTTATTAACTCTAGATTAGGTGTACCAAATTACTCAACAAGTTCAGTCTTTACTGTCTCAATAGGTTCTTCTGGACCAAACTCAATAGTTTCAATAAGTTGACCAATCAAGTTACCAGCAAAAGAAATTAAATTTCCATCGCCAGTAGCACGTGCAGAACCAAATGAATTGATAGCAGAAATAAGTTCGGACTTTTTGCAGGTCATTTTAAACAAGTAGTTTTACAGATACTATAGCCAAAGGACATCAACCGCTGATGTTGGTTTTGATTTTTACCAAGATTAAGCAGTCTCAAGCACCGAAAGCCTGTCCTCAAGGTCTTTGATCCGATTTTCTTGGCGTTGAACAACGCTAAGCAAAAGGACTGTCAGGCGGTCATAAGCCACGCCGTTTGGCACTTTCTGGGCACCCTGTTTAAGACGGCGCTCTTGTTTGGTGATTTTTTCGGTCTCTTGTCCTGACTCACGGCGAGGGTCATTAGGTTGTAGTTCAACTGTTTCTTTGACATTAACCAGTTCATAAGCATCATCTTGATAACCATAATGAACAAGGCGTGGTTCAATTGCTGCCACCTCTTCTGCGATTAAACCGAACCAAGACCAATCTGAGCGATCTGTTTCGCATTTTGACCTGTACCAAACAGTGCGAAATTGATGGATATTGTCTGCAAGTGCATAATCTAGATCTTCAACATCTTTTTTGTAAACGATAGAAGAAGTAGATATATAAAGTCTGTTTGAATCTGCACTGTCTAAGAAAGCGTTGGCTCCTGATGCTGATGCAGTGATATTGGGGTACTGATTAGATGCACCAGCAAACCAATTTTTTGCGCTGCTCCATTCTTGTCTAATGCCCCAGTTGTTTGTAATTGTTAAGCCGGTGGAAGACGTTGGAGCAATAAGGCGCAAACCATAGAGGTTTGTGATTGTCGCATTTAGTGTTCCCGTTGTTCCAACGACACCCCATGATGAAGAAGTGCTAAAAAACGCGTGATTAGTTATGTTTACTGTCTTTGTTCCGGCGCTAGTGTTAAGAACACTTAGATTACTTACATTATTTAGAGAGTTAGTTACATTGATAGTGCTTGTACCTACTGGTGTATATCTAACTTCTCTGCGACCTTCAAGATTCGCTATAGTTTGGGTTCCGCCATCAGGAGGAGCTAAGTTAATATATTCTGCTTGCAAATAAGAAGAAGTGCGGCCATTTGCGTTGATACCTGCGTAAACAAAAGTATCTTCTATTCCAACGTATTGCTTGCACGTATTTGCGTCACTCCAAAAGAACGTCTGCTTAAAGCCCCCAAAATTAAGCCTTTCAATGTCCTGCGTATTGCCAGTAGATTTTGATAGTTCGTTCCATATTCCATAGACAAAGCTAAAGCCCCCTGGGGTTACGGAATTTATCGTTTGAGCAGTGTCAAAGTCTATTTTTTGTTTAAATCCAAGCGTTATATTAAAGCCGGACGTGGTTGGGTAAGTTTTTGTGGAGGTGTTGTATATAAGAACACCAGTGTCTGCTACTGTTGTAGTAAATGTGGTTGGTGTTTTAACTTGAAGAGGTGCATTTCCAGATGCACTAGGAGTACCGACTAAAAGCAATCCGCTACCGTCAATGCGGGTTACTTCGCTGTTATTAATATTTACAACAAGAGGCGCAGTAGCTGCGGGGGAATTAGCTGTTACAATACCGCCGGTAATAGTTGCACCTGATATTGTTTGTCCTTGAATGGTTACACCTGATATTGTTTGTCCTTGGATTGTATTACCAGAAACAGTACCAGTTACTGTAACATTTCCGCTAAATGTAGGATTTTGTATTAAACCAGAAAGTGTGACGCTTTTATCAACGTTATTATCAGTAAAAGTAACTGTATCTATTTTGATAGTTCCGTACGGCATTTTCTTGTTTCTTTTTGTTTATTTTAACCGAAAAAATTAAGAAAGAATAATCAAAGGTCCTTGAATTACAAAGCCATTTGTACTACCAGATACAATGCCAGAGCAAACAATAGCCGGCGTCACGCCAGATGGTGTTGTGACTCTGAGAGTGCTTCCGGTTATATCGGTAAATGTGCCGGTTGCGCCACTGATAGTACCGCTGACAATAGCGTTGTTTTGAACGACAATTCCACTAAAAGTTGCGTCACTAGTGGGTGCGTAATACTCGTTAAGATATTCTTTAAATTGCGTAAAAGTAATTTTTTTGTTGCGCAGCGTAGGGTCCACTTCAAAAACGTGGACTAGCGTCAAAAGATCTTGTTCGTCAAGATCAACCCCGTTAATAGCTGGAAATTCGCTTATTTTTCGGTTTGACACCTACTTGTACTGCGCAATCTATATGTCAATTATAGGTCCGTTTATTTAGTGCACCCTAACCTCAACACGAGGCAAAACTTCAGATAAACCACGCCAAATCAATTGAATTCCTGTTACAATTCCGCAAGATAGCAAGAGGACTAACAGTAATTCTGCGACAGTCAGGTTACGTCGCACGTAAACAATCCGAGGCTGCTGGACTGGTTGCAGCATTTGCGTTTGTTGTGCCAGGTTCTGCTGGACTGTTTGCCGAACTGCCAGCTCTTTCGCTCTTGCCTTCATCTCTGCAAGTTGCTCAGGCGTGATCTGGGGTTCCAGGGGGGCTTGATAAGCGGGCTGGCTGGGGGGCACTTGTTGTTCTTCCATAATCGCAAATGATTTTCCCACACATTAGCATTTAAAAAACGTTGTTGTTATGCAGTACGGAATACGGAAAGGATTTGAAGATGTCGCACATGAGCTGAAGGGTATCAAAAATATCCTTGCATCTATGTGGCACAGTCGTTATGCGGATGGTGAAACTGACGTTTTAAACCCGGAAGCATTTGCCGACGAATATGTTTCGACAGAAGAATGCGGCAGACGTTTAGGTGTATCTGATCAAACCGTGCGTAACTGGATTGCTATTGGTAGGAAATCACCGGACAAAGGCTGGGTAGAAGGCATCCATTATGTCAATATCTCGCCTGACCACAAACGTAAGGCAGTCATCAGGATTCCGTGGAATATGTTGGTGCGTTCTTTTGCCAGGAACAAGGAAACGGACCTGACTGACCTTAGGGGCAAAGAAAATCGTAATGATAAACAGTATCAGACCAAGCCATTTGGACGTTTAGAGTAATGGCACATCGTTTTAAAGGGTTTGAAATATCGAATGTAACGATTGAAAACCAGGGGGAGGTGCTACCTAAATCCTTGTGCTTACAGGTGGAAATGTTTTTACCTCCCGAGGGTTCGTTTGATGACGATTGCTTGCGGAGATATTTAGAAAACCTTAAGGCTTTTGAGGAGGAAGATGAAAATTCTGGTATGACATTGGCGAATCGATTGCGTTTAGCATTTCGTGATATGGAACCGGACACAATCTGTGGTAAATTCCCCCAGGCTGAATTGCCCTTAAAGAGGAGATTGCGTTGTGTTGCTGAGTATTTAATCAGATCTGGTGAATTTAGTAAGGTGCGAGATCAATGTGGGAAGTTGGTTAAAAAACGAGGTGTACTCGGCAAGTTAGTTGTGATGTATCAGCCAACCGCTAAACTCATGGAAGCACTTTATAAGCAAGGATTGATTGAACGATGAGTCGTCGCGAACAGTTAATTGCATCTGTCATTGGTCCCAAGATGGATCAAACGAAAGCCAAGATGCTTGATGCCACCGTAAAGCTCGTTCTTGGTGACATGGGACAGCAATACTGTAAGTTTTGGGAGCTGGAAGGTCCAGGGGTGATGGTGTTCCAGCCAGAAAGCGGGGAGCGCTCCATGTTTTTTCTGACGCTAAAAGAGCTGCATGCGGCACAAGAAGAATGTGAACGAGCCAATGATGGTGACATGGCGGAAAGCTTTAGGCGCATCCTGGGAGCAGCGCAAAAGATTAATCCACAAGAAAAAGCTGGATATGTTATTAACGATTCTGACGGGATGCGTTATTTTGAAGTGGACTATAACAAGGTAAATGACAGTATTTAGCGCTGGTTTACGTAATGAAAACTCTGAATTGATTACCAGTACAGATCTTGTCAATTCAGCCAATGCCTTAATGGAAGGTATTGATTTGGATGTGGCAAGTTCTGCGCTGGCAAACAAGTATGTTGGCGCAAAAGCGTTTTACACACCATCGGATGATGGCTTGAATGTACAACCATGGTACGGAAAGGTTTATTTGTTTCCGCCCAGTGGTTGTTATTTTTGGGAAGAGAAGAACCAAAGGTGGAAAATGACACGGTCATCATCTAATACTTTGACATCATCACATGCTGTGTGGTTTCGGCGTCTTTACCGAGAGTGGATGGCTGGTGAAATTGAACAAGGTTTATATTTCTCCAATTGTCCTGACATGATTCGATACGAACAAAAAATCTTTGATCTTCCTTTATGCATTCTTAAGATTGCACCTATTTTGTTGCGTCGTGTTAATGACGAGGTAAAAAACCATAAAACCTGTACGTCAATCTTGGTATACTTGCCGCCCACAAACGATACTGCAAATGCGATCGATCGATTTGTAGACATCTACTCAGAAAAAGGTCGTATCCTCTGTTGATTTCTGTATACTGAAAAACGATTACAGGCAATCATGAGCATCCTTGCAGACTGGGAAATTCGCGAGCGGGCACTTGAGGATGGCATGATCGAGCCATTTGTTGATCACTTGGTCAGCAAAGAAAACGGACGTAAACTTCTGAGCTACGGTCTTAGCTCATACGGTTATGACATTCGCTTATCTCCCAGCCAGTGCTTGATTTTTGGTCGTGTGCAAGCTGGGGATTGTGATCCAAAGAACTTTGATCCTGAAATCTTAAAGCCAGCTGAGCTTCAAGAAGACAAGCGTGGGCAATACTTTTTGCTTCCTCCGTATGGCTATTGTCTTGGCGTTGCTTATGAACGATTAAATTTGCCTGGCAACGTTAGTGTTGTTGCCGTTGGGAAATCTACGTATGCACGATCGGGAATTATGGTTAATATCACACCAGCAGAAGCTGGCTGGGAAGGATACCTTACGCTTGAAATCAGTAATTGTACTGGTTTATTCAATCGCATTTATGCGAATGAAGGTATTACACAACTCTTGTTTCATTCAGGAAATCCTTGTGAGGTTACTTACCAGGACCGGAAGGGCAAGTATCAAGACCAACCTAACAATGTTGTGTTTTCCCAGGTTTAAACGAAGGGTTTACCAAATTGTGGCTTAGGGCTGCGTGCATATCCAACAGTGCCCGTACGCCCTCCAGAATCTCCGCGAGTAGGTAATTCAACTCCGTCAATCTGAGCACCAGCACGCGGCGTCCTGCCGTTAATCATTGGCTCATCAATACTTGCACGTTGTTTATATGCGCCAGCGGTCTTGGCTGCACGCATAAATTTACCGACACGCTCTTGATTGTCGTTTACAGATTCAGCAGATGAACGTTCTTCTGGATCTAAACGCCTTAAGTCTGTGTCATAAGCCTGTTCCGGACGAAGATCTGATACTTCAGCTCCAGAGGTACCAGCGTTAATGCTGGGGTCGTAATTAGGTCTATATATGTTTGCCATCTTATTATTGTAGAAGCAATAAATCGTTGTATTAGCTGTGATGCATTCCGCTGCCGGGTTTCTAGATTCTTTTGTACAAGATGAAATTGATTGTCGTTGTCTCATGGAAGACAGCTTTGGCGCACCGTTAGACAATGCAGAAAACGATGTGCCGCTGTACGATATGTATAATCGCGGGTTAGTTGCATGCGAACAAGGACTGGAGAGGAATCCACTGAATCTAGAGGGGGCACGGCCCGGAATGACGGGTTACATTCCTTCGATGGAGCAGGGCTTACAGATGGGGGCGTCACCGAAGCCCAGGGCATTAGTGCTGGACCTGGAGGGTCCCAACGAGGGGATGCTGGAACAATCACGCAAACGTCGTGGTTTGACTCGGTAGAACCAGTGCCAATGCCGTTTTTCAAACCGGTAGAAGAAGATTCCGGTTGCAAGGACGGTGTTTGTCCGGTACCCTGGCTAACAAAAGAAGAGGCCCCTGTGCTCCAGGAAGATGTGGTTAATCATCCATCGCACTACACAGATGGAAGCATTGAATGCATCGAAGCAATTGAAGCGGCTTTAACCACTGAAGAATTCCGTGGTTACTGCAAAGGAAATTGCATAAAGTATATTTGGCGTGAGTCGCATAAAGGCGGGACAGAATCACTCAAAAAAGCACAGTGGTACCTCAACCGCCTTATTGATTTAGATGAGATTCAAAAAGGTTGAAGCTCATCTTCATCTTCGTCCTCGTCGTCGTCAATACAGGCGGCGGCGAGTTCCGCTAACTCAATTTCTGTTGGGATATCAAAATCAATGGAGATGTTCTCATCTTCCATCAAAGATTTAATTGCGTACCATTCCATCAGCCGCTGGTGGTACAGATTGAGGAGTGCGCAGTAAAGTTCCTCCCATGTCATCTCTTGCGCAGAAAGTTCTGCCTTACGCATTGAGAACTGCAGTTCTAATGGAAGTTCAAATTCCCTTGGCTCTACTGAACGCTCCATTCCGCTCTGCATGTTCTAAATGCAATTATTCTAAGCCTAGCCGCTAAATACAAGATCTGCGTCATCGTGGCTGAAATCAGACCAGGGGTTTTCGTCAATACAAAAATCGTTGGCAAATTGCGACAGGATATAAGGACTGATGCTTTCTTCCAACTGTCTGATGGCACGTACTTCGTGTGGCGCTGCGGTGTAATTGCGGAATGCCGTCAGCAAAATTTCGGTTGAGGACCAGGGATTAGCATCAATTTCTTGGAGGAACAAGCTAATTTCTTCGCGGCGACGGTCCAGAAGACCGCCAACAACCCTGTGTTCTGCGTTAAATATCCAACGTCCCATTTCTTCAGTTACATTACAAAAATCTTCGTGTTCAATTGCATCGATAACATGGCTGTAAAGGAAAGATTCCCAGCCGATGGAATGAACAAAAGAGATCAATGCTTGCCTCATGGAAACATCTAATCCCAAATTAAGTTTTAAGAGTTGAGTGTCAATGACGCTGACTTCGTGAAACAAATACTCCAGTGCTTTTTGTTTACTGCAACACTGTCCTTTTTTAACGGGAGAACCATCGGGATAGAATTGGCTTCCATACCCGATGGTATAAGGTTCTGCACCAGTGGTCGGATCTGCGTAAGCCTTCTCGTTAAATCCTTCGTATTTACGAATGATGTTGATAGCTGCAGAAAAATCCGACATGGAAGTAACTGTAATTACTTCCAATCATACACAATTTATTTACCTTGGCCGCGATTTAATTTGCGGCCATGGCTTGCTTTTGAGTGCTTGCCGTCTCCCTGTCTCGTGAGCTTAGGCTTGGACTCAATTTTAATTGATGAGGATGACTTGGGCTTCGCCATGAATCTAGATGATTAGCCCTACCACTTTACACGGTGACTCCAGTATCTGGCAGACATGATGCTTGGGTTTGAATCTTGGGCATTATGCCTGGCATAGTACGATTTTTTTCTTGCTTTATCTTTGGCGCTCTGTGGATTTTTGCCAGCGCCTTCTACACCCTGCTGTCCAAAACGGATAATTTTTTCCTCCCTACCTTTACACGCTTTAACAACATGCGATTTGGTTGAGTGCCCAGGGGTACGCCTGGGCTTATTGCAAGACATTGAGTCTTTGTGTATTTTTGCGGCTTTTGATGCTTTACGTGCTTTATCAGACATTATTTAAAACCACTAAACATAGATGTGAACTCATCCAAGATGTTTTGCCCTGACTTGGATTTTGTCGTAGTTTCATCTCCAAATAGTCTAAAATAAGAATCCGTTGTATCCTCTTCTTCTTCTGTTGTTGCTTTTTTTGTTTTAGGTTTTGTTTCTTCTTCATCCTCAAGCAAACCGGAAAAACTTGTTACAGCTGCAAAGGGATCAGAGGTGTCAATTTTTGTTCCTATTTTTCCACTCGTAGCTGCTTGCGTTAAAGTAACTTGTTCTTTCCTGTCAATATCTGGGAAAAACTCAGTATAAAATTCATCTTCCGTACCGCCATATCCTGCATTTTTAAATACTGAATATAGTTGCGTTTCTCCTTTGGCATCTATTGTTTTGTAGTCTTCAGGTCGTTGGATATATTCAATACCCAACAATTTCTGTGTAGGTTTTTTCTTTTGTTTGTTTAACTCTTCAATTGAAGAACGGATGGTTTCCGCTGGGGCAGTACGCACTGTTTGGATAAGAAGTTTTTTCACTTCTTCCACAGGCTGCCCCACATCGCTGATGTTGTATTTTTTTAAAGTTTCTTTCCATTGTTCGGGTGTTTTAACTGGGTCTATATTTCCAAGTAACCCTTCTGCAATCTGCTCTGGAGTAACAAATTCCAAAAATACATTTGAGCCGTATGTTTGATCTGCCGCTGTTAATGCAGTTGCCAAATCTCCTTGGATAAAATTGACTAAATCATCACCTGTAACAGTGTCAGAAGCACCGTCATAATTTTGAGTTTTACCTAGTGTTTCATAGTGTAACTTGGCAAATTGATCTTTATTATTCAAGTCAATTCCATATTGATATGCCAACTGTCCCCAAGTGCGCCCATCTTCTCTTGATGCTTCTGTACCCGTATTAACCAAAGTATCGGGATTTGTTTTTGCTTTTTCCCATGCCGTGTTAACATCTTGCGCCTGACGCGAATACGCATCTTGTTTATTTGGATTCCCAGTGGGATTGAAATAAAACTCTGGATCAAAATAACGTAACGAACCCTGTGCGCCTAAGTTGCCAATATATGACTCCGCTTTTATTGTCGCAAGTTCTTTCAATTTGTTTGACACTGTTTGTGTTTGCAAAACGTTCTCTTCATTTGCCTGTACATCCATGTAGCTTATAAACTCCGACATGGATTTTGATGTATTAAACCTAGGCTTTAGGTAGTCATTGACATATTTAGTTGCAAATTCTTTATCAAGTTTGTATTGAGTATTGACATCTCCAGGATCCGCAATTGATTCCATGGTTTCATATCGTTTTGCCAATGCGTTGTCAAACCATTGTTGCCAGTTGTACTCAACGTTATTACCAAATCCAATTGCTTTTGAAATACTGGTTTTAAATTTTTGCTCAGATTCTGCCCCTCCAGTTAGGTTTAAATAACCTCCAATGCCCGAATCTCCCATGATGGAGTCAGTCAATGAAGTATTGAGGTTATAAATCTCAGAAAATTCAGGCATGGTTTTGAGCATGTCATATTGCGTTTCCTTTGCTTTTGCTTTTTTTAATTCCTTGATTGTTTCTTTTAACGAGTCAGAGACGAGTGAACGAAAACGTACTTCTCCTGATTCGTCAACATATTGTTGAACACTTTGCTCTAATAAAGAAACACCTGTTTCTGTAGGTCGAGCCAATGCATCACGCATCAACTGTTGTTCACGGTCTGTTGGTACCCAGTTTTCTTTATATGCTTTAGCCGCTGCTGTTTCCTGCACTGGATTTGCCCTCAACCCATCGTATTTTCCGGTTGTTGTGTAATGGTATTGAAGGTATGTATTTGGATCATACCGTTCCGTAATATCTAAATCAGGCAACTCTTGGCCGCCAAATTTCACTGACTTCTGTGCATCATTCCAACTTTGTACAACTTGTGGAGCCTGCTGTCCGTAATAAGTTGAATCAAATTCGCCGGCAGGGGGCTTTGCCGCCTGGGACGGGTCCCATTTAACCGATACATTCTTTTGTTTGTAAAACTGATTGAGCGTGTTTAGTGCACCTGTATCAACATATTTTTTAACTGTTTCTTCTCCATATTTATTTTGAATACTTGACAAGATTTGTTTGTATGTACCAGGGGTCGAATTATTTAAACGTGATACAAGTTCAGAGGCTATTGCATTTTCTTCCGCGTCTTCTGTTTCGACGTAAGTTAATAATGGCTTCTGGTCAGTAGCTGCGATATTAAAAGAGGCCATTATCAAGCAACGTGATAAGAAATGAAGCTAGATAGATCGATGATTTCATTTTCTACCCAGTTTTTTATTTTAGCGAATTTTTCTTCTGTAAAGAACTCTTGTTGTTTGTACCATGCTTCCATTGCATTAGATGCTTTGTTTGCATTGCATCTCCTACAGCAAGGAATTAGATTATTCCGATTAGAGGACCCTGATTTAAACCTGGGAATAATGTGGTCCAAACTTGTGGCGGCACTTTCGCAATATCCACATTTATGGTCCCAGGCTTTATATATTTCTTCACGAAATCGTTTCTTGGCAAGACTTGGTTTTAATTCAACTAGCAGGGCGAGAGGCTCATGCTGGCTGCAAAACATACTCTGGGTTGCCGTTAATTTATTCTAATTTCACTTCATGTTTCCTTGCATAAACAAAGAGATAAAGCTTTTCTTAAATCCCTTGACAAGATGTTGACGGGCTATAGGGTATGCAAGTACACAATGCTTACCTATGGCGAAGCATCCCGGCTGGGTCTCCATCCAGCAAGCCGAAGAACTTCTCGGCATTGACAAAAAGACCCTGTTTAAGTACCGGGATGATGGCACCCTTAAGCTGGGGCCCCATTATGCCGCATTTCCTGAGACTCGCTCCAGGGACAGCTACTGCTGGAATGTAGCAGCAGTGAGGAAGCATCTGCGTAAACAGCAACTGCAAGCAGAGGTTACTGTCTGAACCAACTGGTTTACGATGGGAATCGAGGGAACTAAACGGTCTTGTGTTTGCAAGGCCGTTTTTTATTTGCGATAGACCAAAAGGTTTTGAATAAACCAACCCATGTGATAACCTTTCTCAATAAACGAGATCAGTTCGGTTTCAATCTCTGGTTCGCGAATCAATCCAGTGTTGTCTAGCATTTCCGCCCAGTATTCTTTGGTTTGGCAGTTAATGTGACCAACACCTCCCTGGCCAGGTTTGGCGGCAGTCCAAATTAACAGGCCATCAGGTTCCAGTGCTTGATGCATTGTGTCAACAATTTGCTGGTTCTTACTTCCATCAATGTGCTCTGCCACTTCCATGCAAAGGACGACAGGTGCAGAATGCTCAAGATCAAAAAGACTTTTGCAAAGAAGGCGATCTTTACCTTCGACACGAATATCAGTGTCGTAACCAATGCAATCGACTCCAAGATCAGTAAAACAATCAACATAAGTACCTGGTCCGCATCCAAGATCTAATACGTGTGATGGATAAAGGTTGTCGTTAATCCAACTTGCCAAACGCTTGGCGAACGGACGTTCTTCTACATCAAGATCATCGTAATTAATCTGTGATGTAGCACGCAATTCATACCATCCTTTACGCCATAAAGTATTGATATCCTGGAAAATCTTGTCATACTTTCTGCCGCATGCTTCCAGGCTGTACCGGTTGCGTGCAGCAAACGAAACAACGGTGCGATCTAGGTCATCAACTTTAACAATCGCATCAAGCCAGTCCTGGAGCGTATGACACCTAAATCCGGTAATGCCATCTGCAATTGTTTCAGTAAACGCACCATAATCAACTGCAATCAACGGTGTGCCACATAGCATTGCTTCCACGCCACTGCCACCAAATGGTTCGGTAAAGTTTGTTGGCATTAACGCAGCTCGTGCATTACGCAGAAAGTCGGAACGCGCTTTACCGGAAATCGGGCCACCGTAATGAATGTTGGGATGACTCCAAGGGGACGGATCACCTTGACCATGGATAACAATTGGCCATGGGCTGTGTTTGGCAATTTCTAGTATGGTGTCCATCCCTTTAACGGAACAAATGCGTCCAAGGAAAGCAAGGTATTTACCCGGTTCATGCTTTGGTTCCCACTCATCAATGTCAAAGTAGTTTGGAACAACCCACTCATAATTTTTTCCTTGTCGGTTTTCTTGCCCTTGGTGATGATGCATCCAGGCGTATGACTCAAAAATGCGAAAGCTATTTGGCATAAGAGTCGGATATCCAATCCCTGTTTCTACGTGATGATTGTTAGGGAATTCGGACATTAAAATCTGATGTGCATGGCCAAATGGATGGCAGATGATATCTTCTTTTTCCACATATTGCTTCATCTCTTTGATTAATTTTGTTTCAAACACTTGATGAGCTTCGCTTCCAACCGTAGCGTCATCTCCATAGAAATCTACTTTCTTCCTTTCGCCATAAAAGAAGTCATATTCATCGTGTGTAAGCATGGTGATGTGCTTTGTGGCACCAGCTTCACTTCCTTCGTTTGCGTACTCAAAAACTTCATAGCCTTGCGCTTGCATCATCTTTGGAAAGCGCAATGCTTTTCCCGTGAATGCACAGTGAGAAAAAGCAAGTTGTGCTTTGGTATGAAAAATACCAACCAAATGCAAACGCGGTTTTGCCATAGCTACAAATCAAGTAGCTAAAACATAGCGCTTCCGAACGTAAAATGCAGCAGCAACCATGACATGACGGGAGGAGTTACCTGCCGTACATATGATGTTGCCTGTGCTACCTGTTGTTGCTTTCACACCATCTGCAATACCTAAAGCAGTGTCAGCACCTGTGGCGGTGTTGCTATCAGCTCGTTCGTACCAGTTACCTGCCGTTGGTGGAGTCGTTGTATCTGTTGCTGCGCTCGCAGTAGCTGGATCTGTAGCATCAAAAATGGATACTGTCGTGTTGTCTGCTCCGCAAAAACCAGCAATGATCAACGTATCTTTACTGATTACGTTAATAGCAGCAGTTGATAATGCGGTAGCGTTTGCTGCAGCAGTACTGGAAGATGATGCCATAAAAACAGGCCTTCCATTGCTTGCTCTATAAATTAGTATGCGTCCCAAGGCAACATCACCCGCTGTTCTTGTAAAGACATTACCAGGTGCAGCGTCACCTCTAACAATTGAGGCAATCAAACCAGAGCCAATCGATGTGTTTGTTGTTGTGCTTGTATTACCTAATGACTGTTGTTGGTGGATTGTCCAGCCTGCTGGACCTGTAAATGCTGGCGTGCTCCTATAGGCAATCACCGCCACATAAAGATCTCCCTTTTGACCACCTGCTGGCAGTGTGATGGTTAAGTTACCACCAACAGCGGATGTTGATGCGGCACCTACTGCAACTAACGTCCAAGCTGTCATAATCAGAACAGTATAGTGACATGTAAAAGATCAACTGTACCAGCAGTCGCAGAAGTTGAAATCCAGACAAAGCTATCCCCTGTAATTGTTGCATTATCAAATGCTGTTGTCGATAAGCCTGTCGTCGTATTTGTAACTGTGATGCCGGCATTTACAACCTGTGTTCCAGTGACACTAAAGTCTGGACCATGGCGCACAGAGAAGGTAACACTGGGAGATGTTCCAGAAACCAGAGATTCAATGCGACTAATTGTAATGCCTGCTGCAGTATAAAAAATTGGTAGTTTTTCAGATGTTGTGGGGTTTAAGATTGTAACCGCTTTAGGTGATGCTGGACCTGTAGCACCTGTTGGTCCGGTAACACCCGTTGCACCTGTGACACCTGTTGCCCCAGTTGGTCCTGATGCACCCGTGGGGCCTGTTGGTCCGGTAGGGCCATCAACACCAGCGACACCAGTGGCACCTGTGATGCCGACACCTGTAGCACCGGTAACACCCGTAGCGCCTGGGTCTCCTGTAACACCTGTGGCACCTGTAATACCTACACCTGTGGCACCCGTAACACCTGTAGCACCATCGCTGCCGGCAACACCAGTGGCACCCGTAATGCCTACACCTGTAGCACCAGTAGCACCAGTAGCTCCATCATTACCAGCGACACCAGTGGCACCTGTGATGCCGACACCCGTGGCACCGGTGACACCTGTAGCGCCCGTAATACCAGCAACACCTGTAGCACCGGTAATACCTACGCCAGTAGCGCCAGTGGGACCGGTAATACCTACGCCAGTGGCACCTGTAACACCTGTGGCACCAGAAGGTCCGGCAACACCTGTAGCGCCAGTAATACCAATGCCTGTAGCGCCAGATGGACCGGTGGGGCCAGAGGGGCCATCTACACCTGTTGCACCTGTTGGGCCGGCAATACCAGTGGGACCGGTAATACCAACACCTGTAGCTCCAGTGATACCAACTCCAGTGGCACCTGTAGGGCCAGTGGGTCCTTCTACACCCGTAGGACCCGTGGTTCCTTGAACACCAGTGGCACCGGTAATGCCTACCCCCGTAGCACCTGTCGGGCCTGTTGTTCCAGTAACACCTGTAGCACCTGTGCTTCCTTGGACACCTGTAGCACCAGTGATACCAACACCCGTAGCACCTGTCGTACCTTGCGCACCAGTAGCGCCGGTGACACCAGAAGGACCTGTGGGGCCCGATGCGCCAGTGGGTCCTGTGGTACCTTGCGGTCCAACGTAACCCAAGGTAATGGCTGTCAGCCAGGAGCTTGGTGTATTACCGGAGTGCAAGAAGTGTGCAGTGACATTAGATGCGTTAGTTGTCTTGGCATAAACCTTGGTAACAATACGGTCAGTTACAGAAATATCGGTATATGGCGTTGTGAGAACAGCAAGCTCAGTGTAGTAACTACTGGATGTTGCATTGATCTCTGGTGATTCAACTACAAAAATTTCTGTTTCAGTGCCTCCTGTGCTTCGTTTGTATACACGAAACACCAGTCGTGTATCACCGGTGGTATCAGATACGTAAGACCAGAAACGAGCTTGGTATTCGCCCGGAGGCAATTCCTCAATACCTGGATCGCCTGTTTCAGTAGCAAACTCTTCAATTAAAACTTCACCAGCTCCACTGTTTGTAACAGCGGTCATGTCATCTTGCGGAGCACTATCCGGGATATCAGGAATCAAAGATTCGTAACCTGAAATATCAGAGTTGGTTTGACTGAAATACCAAATGCGACCACTGGCTGAAATGCCGGCAGCACCTGTAGCACCTGTTGTGCCTTGAGGGCCTGTAACACCAGTGCTACCTTGTGTGCCGGTGGGGCCAGAAGATCCGGTGGGGCCTGCAATACCTGTGGCACCCGTAATACCAATGGGACCCGTTGCTCCTTGTACGCCTGTAGCACCAGTAGGGCCTGCAACACCCGTCGCACCTGTAATACCAATTGGACCGGTTACACCTTGAGGACCGCTTGGGCCTGTAGGACCAGAGGGACCCGTTGTTCCCTGGCTGCCAGTTGCACCAACGGGGCCTGTGGGGCCAGAGGGGCCTGTAGGACCGGAGGGGCCAGCAATGCCTGTAGGACCTGTTGTTCCTTGGTCACCTGTAGCACCTGTGGGGCCTTGTGTACCTGTAGCACCTGTAATACCGATGGATCCAGAAGGGCCTGTGGGTCCAGAGGAGCCTGTGGGGCCTTGAATACCTTGGTTACCTGTAGCACCTGTAGCACCTTGGATGCCAGAAGCACCTGTGGCACCTTTAACACCAGTAGGGCCTGTAGGTCCCGTAGGACCTGTTGTGCCTTGGTCACCAGTTGGTCCCGTTGAGCCTTGAATGCCTGTTGCTCCGGTAGATCCTCTGGCACCTGTAGCACCGGTAGGACCTGTCGTACCTTGCGCACCAGTAGCCCCCTGGACACCTGTAACGCCTGTCGCACCAGTGGCACCGTCTGTACCTGCTGCGCCCGTAGCACCGGTAATGCCTACACCTGTAGCACCTGTAGTACCAATGGCACCAGTAGGGCCTGCAACACCTGTAGCGCCAGTGGTTCCTTGTGTGCCTGTAGCACCTGTAATTCCGATACTTCCGGTAACACCTACTGCACCGGTGGCACCAGTGGGGCCTGCAATACCAGTGGCACCCGTAATGCCTTGTGCCCCCGTAGGTCCTGTTGAACCTTGAATACCTGTTGCTCCGGTTGCACCGCCTGGACTACCTGCTGGTCCCGTAGGACCAATCATGTTGTAGTTCTTTTCTAAACCAGACAGGTCATAAGAATGCCAGGTACCTTCCTGAGAAAGGATTGCTTCTTCACCAGCAGATAGGTTTCCGTACCACAGCGTGACAGTCGCTATGCCATTTGTATGCTCAACACGTACGTTATTAGAACTAGATGGATCGTCATTACGAACGACCATTGTGCGAATATTGCGCTCAACGCCTTCCCCTGGTGCAGTAACAACTGTTGCAGTACCACTTGTGGTAACAACGATGTTTTGACGGCCAGGAGTAACGACACCAGATGCGTTGTCTGCATAAGACGCATGGATCTCTAACTTAGTTGCATCTGTTGCAACAATCTGAATAACATCTGTGGTTGAAGTTAGGAGGAGCATTCGTACTTATTGCGCTAATTACCCATTTAAACCATTTTAGTGGAAAAAGCTCAAGTGCTGGGCTTCTCTCCAAGTGATGGCACATAAGGTAATCCGTTTTTGTCATACATGGTAAATCCGTCAATCTTGATATACGTCAAAGGTATGTTAAATAAACGTTGCAACATTGGTTGCATGGCTTGTGCTTGACAGTTATAGGGAGGTACATCCATATAAGACAAAGCTTCTGTCGATAATGAACGAGATGCTTTCTCTTGATCATTCTCTGTTTTATCGACCAAGTTTTGTTCCCAATTCACCATACTGCCATTTTCCACGGGGAAATCAGAAGGCTCGGGCGGGAATACATCATCCTGGAACCGCATCGCATAAATGTGTTTGCAGTAACGCATCTCATCCAGGACTGGGGACCAGAAGTCGTTAAGGGAGGTGATTTCTTTTTGTGGTATTGATTGAGAGTCTGGGTTTGTGATCAAAGATGTGTAATCTTCGTAGCTTGGCATACCCTCAGCAGAAGATCCGGTTAAGCCTGGATTGTCCGTGGAACGCAAATAGATATAACCAAATTCTGAATAAACACCAGGATTGTCTCGTCCTGCATTTAAATCAATGGCTGACTCTGTGGTAATGGAATCAGGTAAAACAAATTGTGAGCCAGGGGAAATAATTTGCAAGATGCGATTCACATCTGCATCTGTCATTGAAGAGTTATCGACAATGCCGAGACGTTTTAGTATTTCGTAACGACCTGGCTTGATACTACCAAGACCAGCACGTGGGAAAGCGCGTTTGTTAGATGCGCCTAAGTTACGCATATAACTGTACTGTCGCCTTGTAAAATCCTGGCAAGTACAACAATATCGCGGGCCTGTAATTAAATACCTACCAATAAGTGGTGGCCTGGTCGCAGGAGTAACGAGAGCACGATCAGGAGTGGCCTCAACAGAACCCGCCTTCTTTAATTTCAATATACCAGTTTCTTCATTGGTATCAACAAGAACAGCTTGAACGTAACCGTAGCGTTTTTGCGTGAGTGGGTTAACTGTATCCCGGTCAATGATGGCACCATTCTTAGTAAGAATCCGGTCTTCCAGAATTTCGCCATTTAATGGTTTGAGTCCTTCCAGTGATCCCCCCATGTCAATATAAAAAGGTGGAGGAAGCTTGTTGGCTGGGGACCAAGTACCATGTAATTTCACGTACCAATAACTAGCATCTTCAGTAACAGATTCAACGTATAAATCTGAGTCATATGCCAAGGTATCTTCGTCTAACCAATATCCAATATTCTCATAATCCTTAAATCCAGCATCAATCCAATCGTCACTAACTAAACGTGATGCAGGACTAATTTGATCTGAACGTACGCTACCTTCTGTTTTTTTTGCTGCCCAATGAACACGAAATTCCTTGTTTAGGGTGGGGAAACCCTGGAACACGCCAAGGATGTCTGGATATGACGTACCAGCGGGCAGGAACCCTTCCTCAAAAGGTACTGCATATTGAAATGGATAAACGTAATTATTGCTGTATGACGTAGCCGTAGCTAGCTCATAACCTCGTCGCCACCTTGTCCAAGCTGATTCTCTGTTGATTGCATACAGAGAGTTTGGTACTGAACCTTTTGAAAATTCAGTGGTGATTGGTTTTAATCCGTTGATCTTATATGAAGTATTACCCTGAAAAGTACCAAAGGAGTTTCCACCCTTTGTTGCCATGATCAGAAGAATCCGCCTTCTGCAATCACGTGAACGCCAGGGGTGTAACCAGCTGAATTAACAGCATCTGGGAAAACACCAACGTAAATACGGTCGCCACGTTCTAAATAAATACCTTTATTACGTAATGGAGAAGTTGGCCCAAGACCATTGGTATTACCTGCACTAACAACTGGAGTTGCTAATTGTGGCATCACATCAGAACAGTCGACAGTGCCACTGCCGGCAGGGATGGTTTTAGCGAACAACACCTTGTAATCACCAGAGGCTGGAATAGGTACTGTTGTATTGCGTGTGTGATAAAAAACAAAAGTTGCAGCAGGTTGTGCACCGTACGCAACACCTTTGTAATCAAAGCCTGTTGCAGTGCCACCAGAGTAAAGCAGCGCAGTATTAATGCCTGTTAATGTTGTCGCACCAGTGTATGCGTAGTAGCCATAACCACTTGCAGCGGCAGTGCTTAGGACCCCAGTGGCAGCAACAAAAACAATCTGACCACTGACAAGAGATACAACAGTACCAGAAGTTGAAGCATTAACCGTGTAATCTGCGGCCCTGTAAAAATCATTCCGTGTAATTGTGATGGAATCAACAACACCGCCATTATTGTTATCTTCTTGTAAATTGGCATCCATATCCACCAAGATCGATGGTGCCTGGCCCCCCTGCACAAATAGTGTGTTGGATGAGGCACTACCCACTGTCTGCGTTGTGACTCTTACAGCATCAAACAATGGGCGGTCAACCAGCATTGGTTGTTTATTTGTAGATGTCGATGCCAATGTTCTATGTCCTGTTTTTATTTATTATAAACCTTGATTGAGCAAACCAGGGATTATGTCTGAAAGAATAGACTGCCTTGGCCTGAACATTTCTTGCATTAAATAGTTACCAACAAATTCTTGTGGCGTTGGCTGAGCTGGTCGTAACATTGCAGAAATTTGATTTAATACGGCGTTTGTTGATATTTCCGTAGATGGTTGCTGTGTGGGAGTTGGAGCTTTAGACGCATCAGTTGGAATATCTCCAAGTACACGTTGCGCATTCTTGTAAAGATCCCCACCTTTTCTAAAACGTGGCAAAGCACCGGCAACTGACGTACCAAAAGAATCTTTGGCGTTCAAAGAAACATTCGGATTTCCGCCAAGAACTGTTGCATATGCACGATCAATTCCCATCTGACCAGGCTTAAAGCCTCGATCAAGCAAGAACTGAACAGCTTGGGGCATTTGTTCAGCACGGGTGTACTTACCAATCTTGTTTGGATCTAAATACTGTTGGCGTTCAGTGGGGCCAAATTGAATCATGCCGTAGTAATTTTTACCAGCACCGCCACGGATATTAGGATCCATGTTGGGGCCAGATTCCAAAGACAAGAATCCGCCTAGTTCATATGGATCTAATTTCAAGCGTTTGGCAGCATCAAAAATTGCTGTCCGATCAGCTGAAGGAAGAATACCAACGCGAGGTGTTGCCATATTAGTTTCCGGTTTATCAATCTCCTACCCAATTTGAACTTGCCTTGAGACCAGGGATAAATACTGTTTGCAGCGTTAACGCAGCTGCTAAGTGCGTCAAGGTTCGTTTAACAAATTTCGGGCAGAGAATCATTGGTTTAAAGCAACAACGCTGGTCTCCGTAGATCGTTGATCTGTTATCCAGCTGGCTGGGCTTACATGCAATGCAATGCCAGGATTTTTTATTTTACCCCACTTAATAATGCGCTCTTATACATCTCAGCCATTTGGCGTGCTTTATCTGTTTTAAATGCTTCGTCTGTTACTAGACCGCCAATAGGTGCAACAGAGCTTCCATAACCAACTTGACCTAAAGAACCAGTGTCACCAAGTGGGGAAACTTGCAGTGGTGTTTGGTTTAAAAAGGTTTGAAACATCCCTGGACGCACATTACCAAATGCATTAGTTGGTAATGCTGCGCCAGGGGGTAATTGCGCTGGTGTGGTGCTGCCATATTCAGCTGTTGCTGGTACTGGTGTAGTGCTTAATGGATTTGATGTATTGAATGGCAAGTCAATGGGGGCACCCATTTGCCCTGCATTTAGTACACCT
>Ga0315900_10003026_pt1 | contig 24973 bp, 24 predicted proteins | sample LakEriMetagenome_FD_203521 | JGI IMG/M metagenome (GOLD analysis project Ga0315900, IMG submission 203521) | Freshwater fungal communities from buoy surface, Lake Erie, Ohio, United States - Buoy 12 MA114 | ecosystem: Environmental > Aquatic > Freshwater > Lake > Lake biofilm | place: USA: Lake...
CACCGTCACCAACCAGGGGTTCCCGGCGATCAACCAGCCGTACACCTACGACCTCGCCGACCAGGTGACGAAAGCGGGCGCCGAGACCTTCCAGTACGACCCCAACGGGAACCGCAACAGCGGCGGTGTGCAGACTGTCAGTCTGCACCTACATAAACGGGTCGCAGCCGCTTGCGTTCGTAGCCGCAGAGTGGCACTCTGCGGAATGCGGGCCGGTTTTGGCCTTCGAGCTCCGGCCCAGGGCACTCGCTGATTACACCCCGAAGGCCTTGCGGAGCACCGCCAGTGACTTCTGGCCATGCTCGGCGGCGACGACGACGTTGAGCCGCACCTCGCTCGTGCTCACGAGGTCGATGTTGATTCCCTCGTCGGCCAGCGGCTTGAAGAGCCGGTCGGCGACCCCCGCGTGGCTGCGGATGCCGACGCCGGTGATCGACAGCTTGGCGACGTGCGGCACGTCGGCCACCTGCGCCCCGCGGGCGGCGGCGATCCGCTGGGCGACCTCGGTCGCGCGGTCGCGGCTCTCCGCCGGCACCGTGAACGACAGTTCCGCCCGACCCTCGCGCGGATGGCTCTGCACGATCATGTCCACGAACAGGCCGGCTCGCCCGAGTTCCTCGAACACGTCGGCGGCCACGCCCGGCGTGTCGGGCAGCTCCGTGAACGTGACGAGGGCCTGCGACGCGTCGAGGATGCAGTCCTCGATGGCCAGGTCCTCCATGCCCTCCAGCCGGCGCACGACCTCGAGCGGCGACGATTTTTCGGGCTTCACGACGCCGCCGTCGGCCTCGCCGTCCACGGTCTCGGCCTCCAATCCGAAGGCCCGATGCACCGCCTTCACCGCGGCCGGGCCGTCCTTGCGATCCACGAGCGCGGAGATCTTGATCTCGCTGGTGGTGATCATGCGGACGTTGATGCCTTCCTTCGCGAGCGCCGTGAACATCCGCCCGGCGACGCCCTCGGCGTTCGCCATGCCCACGCCGACCACCGAGACCTTGGCCAGCTCCCCGTCGTGCGAGACGCCGGTCGCGGCGAGCGTGGTGGCCACGTCACGCGACAGGTCGAGGGCCTCGGCGAGGTCGTCGGCCGGCACGGTGAACGAAATGTCGGCCCGGCCCCCCTGCCCCACGTTCTGCACGATCATGTCCACGGCGATCCCCGAGGCCGCGAGCCGGGAGAACAGCGTGTGACTCGACCCGGGCTGGTCGGGAACGTTCTCCAGCGTGATCCGGGCCTCGTCCTTGGCGAGCGCGACGCCGCTGGCCGGCCGCGGCGTGGCCTGGTCGGCGGCGAGGATGAGCGTGCCGGGCACGTCTTTGAAGCTCGACCGCACGAGCACCTTGACGCCGAACTTCTTGGCGAACTCGATCGACCGCGAGTGCATCACGCCCGCGCCGAGGCTTGCGAGTTCGAGCATCTCGTCGTAACTGATCGAGGCCAGCCGCCGGGCCTCGGGCAGCATCCGCGGGTCGGTGGTGTAGACCCCGTCGACGTCGGTGTAGATCTCGCAGACGTCCGCTTCGAGCACCGCCGCCAGGGCCACGGCGGTGGTGTCGGAGCCGCCTCGGCCGAGGGTGGTGATGTTGCCGTTTTGGTCGATGCCCTGGAAGCCGGCCGCGATCACGATCGCCCCGTCGGCGAGCAGCTTCCGCACGTGGTCCGTGGAGATCGACTTGATCCGCGCCTTGGTGTGGGTCGAGTCGGTGCGGATGCCGATCTGGGCGCCGGTGAGGCTCACCGCCTTGTGGCCCGCCGCCTGGATCGCCATCGCGAACAGGGCCACGCTCACCTGCTCGCCCGTGGAGAGCAGCATGTCCATCTCGCGGGCGCTGGGCCGCTCGGAGATCTGCCGGGCGAGGTCGACGAGGATGTCGGTCTGGTGCCCCATGGCGCTGACCACCACCACGACCTGGTCACCGGCCGCATGCCGGGCGATCGCCTTGGCGGCGGCAGCCTTGATCTTCTGGGCGTCCGCCACGCTCGTGCCACCGAACTTCTGCACTACGAGGGCCATCGACTGCTCTTCTCCCGCGCGTCACGCGCTGTTGGTTCCTAAAAACTCGCCCATCAACGTCCACCCGGGCAGGATCATGTCGGCTGCGGCGGCCGCCGTCGGCTCGTCGTAGGCCGCCCGCCCGCCCGCCGCGATCCCCGTGCCTGCCATCACGAAGGGTACGGGGCCCCGCGAATGCGTCTTGGTGGACAGGAACGTCGGATGGTCGGGGCAGACGAGGATGCGATGGTCGCCGCCGGCCGCGAGGTACGCGGCGATCGGCGCGACGATCTTGGCGTCGATCTCTTCGATGGCCTTCACCTTCTCGGCGGCGTCGCCCTGGTGGCTGGCCTCGTCCGGGGCCTCGACGTGCACGCACACCAGGTCGCTCACGGCGAGCTCCGCGATCGCTGCCCTGCCCTTGGCCGCGTAGTCGGTGTCGAGATATCCCGTGGCGCCCGGCACGTCGATCCGCTTCCAGCCAGCGAGCGCCGCCAGGCCGCGGAGCAGGTCCACTCCCGTGATCATCGCCCCCTGCGGGCCGTACTTTTTCGCGAACGGCTCGAAGGCCGGCGCTCGGCCGGCGCCCCACAGCCAGACGTGTGTGGCCGGCCGCTTGCCGGCGGCGACCCGCGCGGCGTTGACCGGATGGCCGGCGAGCCAGGCCGCACTGGCGGCCATGATCTCGGCGAGCAGCCGGCTGCCGGTGCCGCGCGGAAACGCGCCGGCCACGGGCTTGTCCATGAGATCGTGCGGCGGCGTGGCCTGCAGGTCGCCGCCCAACGGCGGCGGGCTGTCATCCCCGCGATACAGCAGCAGGTTGCGGTAACTGACGCCCGGCACGAACCGCCAGGCGGCGGCCAGAGTGGGGAAGTCGCGGGCCAGCCCCTCCTGCGCGGCGGCCAGCAGCACGGTGGCCTCGGCGGTGGTGACGTGGCCGGCGGTGAAGTCTTCCATCACGCCGTCGCGGACCGTGACGAGGTTGCAACGCACGGCCCAGTCGCGGGGCCCGAGCGTGATCCCCTGGGCCGCGGCCTCGAGCGGGGCCCGGCCTGTAAAGAAAGCGAGCGGGTCGTAGCCCAACAGGCTCATGCAGGCCACCTCCGATCCGGGCGGCAGCGCGTCGGGCACGTGATTGGTGAGGCCGACACGGCCGCGAGCGGCGAGCGCATCGAGGGCCGGCGTCCGCGCGGCCTGGAACGGCGTGCGGCCCCCGAGCGACGCCTGCGGAGCGTCGGCGGCACCGTCGGGGATGATGACAACGTATTTCATGACCTGTTCACTCATCCAGCACTGAGAGGCAGACGCTCGTGCCGGCCACGACGTCGCTGGCGTCGATGTGGGCCACCGCCTTGGCCAGGGCCGCCGCCCCGCAGGCGTGGGTCATGATCACCAGTGGCACGGCCGCGCCCGACGATCCGGAGGGCTCGTGCTGGATCATCGAGGCGATCGAGATCCGGTGCTCGCCCAGAATCCCCGTGATCCGCGACAGCACGCCCGGACGATCGCTGGCGGCCACGCGGAGGAAGAACCGTTCGTGCAGGTCGCCACCGTCGAGGCGGGCCGCCGATCCCTCGGCGTCGAGCACGCCGGTCGTGCGGAACGTGATCGCGGCCCGGCCGACCACCGTGTCGATGATGTCGGCGACCACGGCCGACGCGGTCGGCATCTGCCCGGCGCCGAGGCCGTGGAAAAACATCCGGCCCACGGCGTCGCCCACGATGCTCACGGCGTTGTAGGCGCCACGGGTCTCCGCCAGGGGCGTGCCCGCCTTGACGAGCGCGGGGGCGACCCGCATCGCCAGGCCGTCGGCGGTGCGGGTGGCCCGGGCGACGAGCCGCACCCGATAGCCGAGTTCGCCGGCGTGGGCGATGAGCCCCTGATCCACGCCCTCGATGCCCGTCCGCGGGATATCAGCCCACGGCACCCACACGCCGAACGCCAGATGCGCGAGGATCGCGAGCTTCTGCGTGGCGTCGGTACCGTCCACGTCCATGGCCGGATCGGCCTCGGCGTAACCTTTGCGCTGGGCGAGGGCGAGCGTCTCGCCGTAGTCGGCGCCGTCCTCCTCCATCTTCGAGAGAATGAAGTTGCTCGTGCCGTTGAGGATGCCGCGGATGCTCTCGATGCGGTTGGCCGCCAGACATTCGCCGATGGCCGCCACGATGGGGATGCCGCCGGCCACGGCCGCCTCGAAGGCGATCGACCGGCCCTTGCGGCGGGCGAGCGCGAAAAGTTCCGGGCCGTGTTCCGCGAGCAGCGCCTTGTTGGCGGTGACGACGTCCTTTCCGCTCTCGAGCAATTCCACCATCATCGACCGCGCCGGCTCGAGGCCGCCCACGAGCAGCACGGCCACGCTGATCGACGGGTCCTGGGAGATGGTGCGGATGTCGGTGGAGATCCGATCGGCCGCGAGCCTGATGCCGCGCTCCTTGCCGACGTCACGGCACACGGCCCGCTCGACCACGATCGGCCGCCCGGCGTGGCGGGTGATGTGGTCGGCCGACTCGACGAGCAGCCGGACGACGCCGGAGCCGACGGTGCCGAGGCCGACGATGCCGACGCGGACGGGTTCGTTCATGGTGCCTGTTGTGCAAATGGGGTGAGTGGGTCGTCGATCCTACTGTGCCTCGCGGAACGCGTGAAGAAAACACCGTTCCGCCGCCGCACCGGCGTCCGGTCGTGCGGCCTGGCGCGGTTGTGCGGCTTCGCCGACTGTCCCGAGCCGCCGCGATGCCGTACAACAGCCGCGTTCGACCTTACACCGGGAGCGCTGCATGGAACCGTTCGCCCGCGACTTTCTCTTCCGCCTCCTCGAGACGCCCAGCCCGTCGGGCTACGAACAGCCGATCCAGCGGCTCGTGCGCGAGTATCTCGGCCCCGTCGCCGACTCGGTCACGACCGACTCCCACGGCAACGTGATCGGAGCCAAGAACGCCACGGCCACCACGCGCATGCTCCTGGCCGGGCACTGCGACCAGATCGGGCTGATCGTGCAGTACATCGACGGCGACGGGTTCATCTCCGTGCAGCCGATCGGCGGCTGGGACCCGATCCAGCTCGTCGGGGCCCGGGTCACGATCTGGACCGCCGCCGGTCCGGTGCCGGGCGTGATGTCGCGGAAGCCGATCCACCTTCTCACCGAAGAGGAGCGGAAGCAGGTTCCGAAGATGAAGGACCTGTGGATCGACATCGGCGCGGCCGACAGGGCGGATTGCGAGTCGGCGGTGCGGGTGGGCGACTGCGTGACCCTCGAACTGAAGGCGCAGGAACTCCGCAACGGCCGGGCCTGCTCGGTCGCGATGGACGACAAGGTCGGGCTCTGGGTGGTGCTCGAGGCCTTTCGACGAGCGGTCGCCGCGGGCCCCCTGCCCTGCGGCCTGTTCGTGGCCTCGACGGTGCAGGAGGAAATCGGCCTTCGGGGCGCCCAGACCAGCAGCCACGGCGTCGATCCGCACGTGGCCATCGCTGTGGACGTCACGCACGCCACGGATTGCCCGACGATCGACAAGAAATCCGAGGGTGACGTCTCCCTCGGCAAGGGGCCGGTCGTGTTTCGCGGGCCGAACATGAACCCGCACGTCGTCGAGCGGCTGCTCGCCGCCGGCAAGACGCGCGACATTCCGATCCAATTGGCCGCCAGCGGGCGGGCCACCCCGACCGACGCCAACGTGCTCCAGACCACCCGCAGCGGCGTGGCCACGGGCCTCGTGAGCGTGCCGAACCGCTACATGCATTCCGCGGTCGAGACCGTGGCGCTGGCCGACGCCGACCGGGCGGCGGATCTGCTGGCCGCCTTTGTCCGCGGCCTGGAGGGGCCGATCGACTGGGCGCCGTGACCGCCCCTGCCAAAACGGCACGCCGGCGATCGCCCGGTCGGCCGACAGCCGCGGCGGGCACGCATTTCTTCCGGGAAAAACGCGGCCCGGCCCGGAGCCTCGGTCCACGGCACGCGGGTTGCTCCCTCCGAGGGCATCCGCGGAGCGGACTGCCAATCACCTGACCGAGCCGTCGCCCGGGGACGGCCTGACACCGACTTGCGAAGGAGTTTCTCGTGGCAAAACAGATGGTGTTCGACGATGAAGCCCGCCAGCCGCTGCTCGCCGGCGTGTCCAAGCTCGCCCGGGCCGTGAAGAGCACGCTCGGCCCCCGCGGCCGCAACGCCGTCCTCGACAAGGGCTGGGGATCGCCGAAGGTCACCAAGGACGGCGTCACCGTCGCCGAGGACATCGACCTCGAGGATCCCTACGAGAACCTGGGCGCGCAGCTCGTGAAGGAGGCCGCCAGCAAGACCAACGACGTGGCCGGTGACGGCACGACCACGGCCACCGTGCTCGCGGAAGCGATCTTCCGCGAAGGCATCAAGATGATCGCCGCCGGCGCCGACCCGATGGCGCTCTCCCGCGGCATCCACAAGGCGGTCGAGGCGGTCTCGAAGGCGGTGCTCGCGATGGCGACCCCGATCAACGAGAAGAACAAGAAGGAACTGATGCAGATCGCCACGATCGCGGGAAACAACGACCCGACGATCGGCAACGTGCTCTCCGACGCCTTCCTCAAGGTGGGCAAGGACGGCGTGATCACCGTCGAGGAGGGCAAGCAGGCCGAGACGACGGTGGACGTGGTCGAGGGCATGCAGTTCGATCGCGGCTTCCTCTCGCCGCACTTCGTCACCGACGCCGACTCGCAGACCTGCGAGCTGGAGAATCCCTACATCCTCATCTACGAGGAGAAGATCTCCAGCGCCAAGAACCTCGTGCCGCTGCTCGAAGCGATCAGCAAGTCGGGCAAGCCGCTCGTGCTGATCGCCGAGGATGTCGAGGGCGAAGCCCTGGCGACGCTCGTGGTCAACAAGCTCCGCGGCATCGTCCAGTCGGTCGCGGTGAAGGCCCCCGGCTACGGCGACCGCCGCAAGGCGATGCTCGGCGATATCGCCGTGCTCACCGGCGGCCAGGCGATCTTCAAGGACCTGGGCATCGCCCTCGACGCCGTCAAGCTCTCCGACCTCGGCCGAGCGAAGAAGGTGATCATCGAGGCCGAGAACACGACGATCGTGAGCGGGGCGGGTACGAAGTCCGCGATCGACGGCCGCGTGGCCCAGATTCGCGACGAGATCGGCAAGACCACCAGCGACTATGACCGCGAGAAGCTCCAGGAGCGGCTCGCCAAACTCGCCGGCGGTGTCGCCCAGATCAACGTCGGGGCCGCGACAGAGACCGAGATGAAGGAGCGGAAGGCGCTCATCGACGACGCCAAGAGCGCCGTCCAGGCGGCCTTGGCCGAGGGCATCGTGCCCGGCGGCGGTGTGGCCCTGCTGCGGAGCGAGAAGGCGCTCGAAAAGCTCGACCTCGAGGGGGACGAGAAGATGGGCGCGGCGATCGTGAAGCACAGCCTGCGGTATCCGCTGGAGGCGATCGCCGACAACGCCGGCCTCGACGGCTCGGTGGTGGTCAACCGCGTGCGGCAGATGAAGGGCAAGAACGACGGCTTCGACGCCGACAAGGGCGAGTATTGCGACCTCGTCAGTGCGGGCGTCATCGATCCCGCCAAGGTCGTGCGCACGGCCCTGCAAAACGCGGCCAGCGTGGCGGCCCTGCTGCTCACGACCGACTCCCTGATCACCGAGATCCCCAAGGAAGAGGAAGAGGCTGGCGGCGACCATCACGACCACCACGGCATGGGCGGTGGCATGGGAGGTATGGGTGGCATGGGCGGGATGGGAGGCATGGGTGGCATGCCCGGCATGATGTGACCCGCGGCCTGTGTCGTTCGTTCGATCCAATTCGTATTTCCATTTCTCGTTTCCGGAGACCTAACCATGGCAGCCAAGAACCTGAAGATCCGTCCCCTCGATGACCGCGTCGTCGTCGAACCCGTCGAGGCCGAGGAGCGCACCGCCGGTGGCATCGTGCTGCCCGACTCCGCCAAGGAAAAGCCGCAGCGGGGCCACGTGGTGGCGGTCGGTGCCGGCAAGCTGCTCGAGAACGGCCAGCGGGCACCGCTGTCGGTGTCGATCGGCGACGAGGTCATCTACGGCAAGTACTCGGGCAGCGACATCGAGGTCGAAGGCCACGAGGTGAAGATCCTCCGCGAGAGCGACATTCTCGCAAAGGTTCTTGCTTGATCGCGGAGCGGCTCCGCGTCGGGCGGTGCCGTGAGCAAACCGAATTCAACGCAATCATTCGAAACGATCTGACGCCAATCCAGGAGACTGTCCCGTGCCCAAGCAATTGATGTTCGACGACAACGCCCGTGCCAAGCTGCTCAAGGGCGTGGAGAAGCTGGCCGGCGCCGTGGCGGTGACCATGGGCCCGACCGGGCGGAACGTCATCATCGACAAGTCCTACGGCGGCCCCACGGTCACCAAGGACGGGGTCACGGTGAGCAAGGAGGTTGATCTGGAGGACCCTTTCGAGAACATGGGTGCCAAACTCGTCAACGAGGTGGCCTCGAAGACGTCGGATCTGGCCGGCGACGGCACGACCACGGCGACGGTGCTCGCTCGGGCGATCTTCCGCGAGGGCACGCGGAACGTGGCGGCCGGCTCGAATCCCACGGCCGTGCGTCGCGGCATCGAGAAGGGCGTGGCGGCGGCCGTGCAGCGGCTGATGGAGATGGCCCGCACTGTGTCGCGGCCCGAGGAGATCGCCCAGGTCGGGTCGATCAGCGCCAATAATGACCGCGCGATCGGCGACCTGCTCGCCGAGGCCCTGCAGAAGGTGGGCAAGGACGGCGTGATCACCGTCGAAGAGGGCAAGACGACCGAGACGACCGTGCGGTTCGTGGATGGCATGCAGTTCGACAAGGGCTTCGTGTCGCCGTACTTCGTCAATCGGCCCGCCGAGATGGAGTGCCAGCTCGACGACGCCCTGATCCTGATCCACGAGAAGAAGATCTCGAACCTCCGCGAGCTGGTGCCGCTCCTCGAGAAGGTGGCCCAGTCGGGCAAGCCGCTCTTGATCATCGCCGAGGACGTGGACGGTGACGCGCTGACGGCGCTCGTGGTCAACAAACTCCGCGGCGTGCTCAACATCTGTGCCTCGAAGGCGCCAGGCTTCGGCGACCGCCGCAAGGCGATGCTCGGCGACATCGCCACGCTCACCGGCGGCACGCTGATCAGTGAGGATCTCGGCCTCAAGCTCGAGAACCTCGACCTGTCGCATCTCGGCAAGGCCAAGAGCGTGACCGTCGACAAGAACGAGACCACGATCGTGCAGGGGGCGGGCAAGCAGGCCGACGTGCAGGCCCGCGTCCAGCAGATCCGCACGCAGATCGAGGGCACCGAGAGCGAGTACGATCGCGAGAAGCTCCAGGAGCGACTGGCGAAGCTGACCGGCGGCGTGGCGATCATCTCCGTGGGTGCCGGCACCGAGGCCGAGATGAAGCAGAAGAAGGCCCGGGTCGAGGACGCCCTGCACGCCACCCGGGCGGCCGTCGAGGAAGGCATCGTGCCGGGCGGCGGCGTCGCCCTGCTCCGCTGCCGCGAGGCGGTGGAGAAGGCCCGCTCGCAGGCCAAGGGTGACGAGAAGATCGGCGTGGACATCATCCTCCACGCCCTGGAGGCGCCGATCCGCCAGATCGCCGAGAACGGCGGGATCGACGGTGGCGTGGTCGCCGACGAGGTCGCGAGCAAGGACCTCAACGTGGGCTACGACGCCAACAAGGGCGAGTACGTCGACATGCTCAAGGCCGGGATCATCGATCCCGTCAAGGTGGTGCGTGTCGCCCTGACGAATGCGGCCAGCATCTCCGGCCTGCTGCTCACGACCGAGGCGCTCGTCACGAACCTCGACAAGGACGACGCGAAGAAGCGGAAGGCGGAAGGCTCCGTCCGGTGATCCTGCATGGTTGATCAGCGCGATTACTACGAGGTGCTCGGCGTGGAACGCCGGGCCACCTCGGCGCAGATTACCGACGCCTATCGCAAACTCGCGATCCGCTTCCATCCCGACAAGAACCCGGGTGACCAGGAGGCCGCGAGCCGCTTCAAGGAGGCCGCCCGGGCCTTCGAGGTGCTCTCCGACGAGGGGCTGCGGGCCCGGTACGACCGCTATGGGCACGCGGGCGTCCAGGGGGGCGCCCGGCACGAGTTCAACGACATCTCCGACGTCTTCGAGGCGTTCGGCGACCTGTTCGGTGGCGGCATCTTCGGCGAGGCGTTCGGCGGACGGAAGCGTGGGAATCGTCCCCGCAAGGGCCGCGACGTCTTCTGCCAGGCCACGCTCACGCTGGTCGAGGCCGCCCGGGGAGTGACGAAGACCGTCGAGTTCACGCGGCACGAGACGTGCGTCGAGTGCGACGGCAGCGGCGCTAAGAAGGGCACGAAGCCGCAGACCTGCGAGTATTGCGGCGGCCAGGGGCAGGTGATCCAGACGGCTGGTGTGTTTCGGCTGCAGACGACCTGTCCGTCGTGCCGCGGAGCCGGCAGCGTGATCCGCGACAAGTGTCCCGCTTGTGGCGGTGACGGCGTCACCGACGAGCACGTCGAGCGGCGAGTGACGATCCCGGCGGGCGTCGACAGCGACGTCCGTGTGCGGCTGGCCGGCGAAGGGGAGCCGGGGGGCAACGGCGGGCCGCCGGGCGACTGCTACTGCGTCATCGAGATCGAGGAGCACCCCTTCCTCACCCGCGAAGGCCGTGACCTGCACTGCGAGGTGCCGATCACGTTCACGCAGGCCGCCCTCGGCGCGACCGTCGAGGTGCCGACGCTCGACGGCCCGAAGCCGCTGCAGGTGGCCCGCGGCACCCAGGCGGGAGACGTCGTCCGCGTGCGGGGGCTGGGCATGCCCGAGGTCCGCGGCCGGGGCATCGGCGACCTGCACGTGCATCTGCACGTCGAAGTGCCCAAGACCCTGTCGCCGCGGGCGGAGGAACTGTTGCGGGAACTGGCCAGCGAGGAGCACGCGGCCGTGAGCCCGAAGCGATCTTCTTTCTTCAGCCGCTTGAGCGAGTATTTTCAGGGCAAGGAATCCCCCGAGCAGCGTGAGGACGAGCGATGACGACGGACATGCCGGAAGAGCCTGAATCCGCGGCCCCGGCCGCCGGTGACCTCGACAGCCTGCGGGCCGAACTCGCGGAGGCGAACGACCGCACCCTGCGCACCCAGGCCGAACTGGAGAACTTCCGCAAGCGGTCGCGCCGCGAGTACGAGGAGGCCCAGCGCTACCGCGAGATCGACCTCCTCCGCGACCTCCTGCCTGTGCTCGACAACGTGCTCCGGGCGATCGAGGCCGCCGACAAGACGACCGACGTCGAGAGCCTGCGGTCCGGCTTCCGGATGACGGCCCAGCAGATCGAAAAGGTGCTCGGCAGCCACGGCTGCCAGACCATCGAGACCGACGGGACGGCGTTCGACCCCACCGTGCACGACGCCATCCTCCAGCAGGATGCTCCCGGCGTGACACCCGGGACGGTGGTGGGAACGGCGAGCCGCGGCTACCGGCTGCACGACCGCGTGGTGCGGCCGGCCCAGGTCATCGTGGCGAAGGGAGGTTGAGACGATGCCGACGTACGACTACGTGTGTGACGGGTGCGGTCACGCGTTCGAGCTGTTTCAGTCGATGACCGACAGCGTGAAGAAAACCTGCCCCAAGTGCGGCAAGAAGAAGCTTCGCCGTCTGATCGGCGCCGGCGGCGCGATCATGTTCAAGGGCTCGGGCTTCTACAAGACGGACTATCGCAGCGACTCCTACAAAAAGGGCGCCGAGGCCGACAAGGGCCCGTCCGGCAAGTCGGGCGACGGCGGCTCCAAATCCGATTCCAAGGGCAAGGGCGAGGGCTGACATGCCGCGCTGCCCGGTCTGCGACGCCCAGGTGAACCTGCAGACGACACCCACGGTGCCGTTCTGCAGCGACCGCTGCCGGCTGATCGACCTCGGCCGCTGGCTCGACGAGTCGTACGGCGTGCCCCAGAAGAAGCAGCCGGCGCCGGACGAAGCCGGCGACGACGACGAGGACTGATGGTTTTACGACCGTCGATGGGGCGGGGGTATCCCCAAAGCAACCACCCTCGCACTCCCGACATTCCGCAGGACGGCCGGCGCTGCCGGAATCGGCCGCGGACCCTATACTCGCCGCCCGAGCCGTAGTGATCCGCGCACGCAAGGGAAGCAGCATGTCCACGCCGAACGAGCCGGGCGGCGCCGTCGTCCATGAAATCCGCTGGAGCGACGCCCTGCCCTGGTGGCTCCTGTTTCGTGCCGCCGGGGCAGCCTTCTCGCCTACCGTGATCCTGCTCGCCGCGGCCGGAGCGGTGGCGACCTGGGCCGGCTGGTCGATGGCCGACCGACTGGGCCTCGCGGGCGTCGATCGGGCGGCCGACGTGATCGCCGCGGCCAAGGCGGCCGACGAGCTGCTGCTGCCCGGGGCGGCACCGGCCCAGGCGTTGATGGCGGGCGGCCCCTCGGCCTGGCTGCCCACGATCGTGGACCGGCTCCCGCCGGTCGTCGCCGACATGGCGCGCCTGTTGGCGATCCCCTTTCAGCCCACGGCCTCGCTGCGGCAGGTGGGCGGGGCCGCGGCCCGCATCGGCTGGTTCGTGCTCGTGTGGTCGATCTTCGGCACCGCGATCGCCCGACACGTGGCCCTGAAACTCGTGGGCGAGGATGCGCCGGGGATCGTCGGAGCCACCTGGTTCGGATCACGCAAGTGGCTCCCGGCCTTCAACTCGGTGCTGTTCGTGCTCGTCGGCGTCTTCGCCTTGAGCGTTCCGGGGGCGCTGCTCGGCCTCGCCATGCGCACCTCGTGGGGGCTCGCCTTCGCCGGCGCGGTCTGGCCGCTGGTGCTGCTCGGTGCCGTGGTGCTGGCGATCCTCGTCGTCGGCGTGATCGCGGGCTGGCCGCTGATGGTGGCCTGCGTCGGCGTCGAACGGGGCGACAGTTTTCAGGCCATCTCGACCGCCTTCTCCTACCTCTACCAGCGGCCGCTCCACTACGCGTTCTATGCGGCCGTTGCCCTGCTGGTGTCGATCCCGACGCTGCTCGTCGCCGGCCTGTTCGCGCATGCGACGGCCGACCTCGCGATGTGGGCCACGAGCTTCGGGATGGGCCACGACCGCACGGCGGCCGTGCTCGACGGGCTCGCGGCGGCCGGCCCGAATGCCGATGCCTGGGGCGTGAGGGCCATCGGGTTCTGGACCCGCGGCCTCGAGACGCTGCTCTCGTCGTTCGGCTGGGGCTACTTCTGGGCGATCGCGACGGCCGCCTACCTGCTCCTGCGGCAGGACGTCGACGGCACGGAACTCGACGAAGTCGTGCTCGACGAGCCGGCCGGGGAAGCGGCCTGAATCAGGCCTATCCGCACCAGCGGCGGACGAGCGTGGCGAACGCGCCGAGGAGTTCGCCGCGACTGACCACGTCGTCGGCGCCCGCGGCCCGGGCCTGATCCAGGAGGTCCGTCGCCACGTGCGGCCCGAAAGCGACGATCCGCAGCGGCCGATCCGCCGGACAGTCGGCCCGCAGCCGGGCGAACACCGCGGCCGGATCTTCCGTCAGCGTCTGCACGTCGACGATCGCGAGGTCGAACGGCCCGCCGGTGGAGTCGGGCAGGCGGCGCTGCTCGACCGTGGCGCCGCACGCCCCGGCCAGCCCCACGATGCGGCTGCCCACCATCAGGTCCGCCGCGACGAGCAGGATGCGCGGACCGTTCATACCGCCTCCGGGCCGCGGACGCAGCGATAGATCTGCACGGCATCCTCCATGGGCAGCACGAAGATCCGCGGCGGCTCGGCGGCCCCGCCGGCGCCGAGGGTGGCGGCGAGCGTGCCCACGGTGCGGTCGACGAAGTCGTCGTTTACGGCAATCTCCACCATCACTTCCTGACGCACCTGGTCGGGGGCGTCAGGGCCGTAGCCGTGGGTGTCGCACACCGTCAGTCGCGTGACGTGCACCGCGGCCAAGGCCTGCCGCGTGCTTTCCAGCTGCGCGGGTCTCACGACGGCGACGACGAGCCGCATGGCGGGATCTTGGGGCGGGAAGGTTCGCGACGCTCGAACGGACGTCGAAAGCGTAGCATGACGCGATCCCGGGAGCCATTGCGTGACCGCCTCGCCGACGACCTCGACGCCCGCCACGATGCGGAAACTGGCCGCGGCCTGGCTCGGCGACGCGCCGAGCGACCTCGAGCCCCTGTCGGGTCAGGGTTTCAGCGGCGCGCCGGTGTGGCGCGTGCAGACGGCGACGGGCCGGTTCGTGCTCAAGGCGTTCGCCGTGGGCACGGCACCCGAGCACGCGGCGTGGGTGCATGGACTGATGCTCCACCTCCATCGCGTGGGCTGCAACGCCGTACCCGCGCCGCAGCGGACGGCTGCGGGCACGACGCTCGTGGCCGACAGGGGCCGCTTGTGGGAACTGGTCGATTTCGTGTCCGGCGGCCCGACTGCCGCGCCATCGCCGGCCCAGGTGACCGCGGCCCTGGAGACGCTCGCCCGAGCGCACGTGGCGGCGGCGTTGCTGTCGGAGGCGGCGCCTCACGCGGTGCCGGGCCTGGTCCGGCGGATCGAGCAGGCTCGCGTCCTGCTCGACGACCCATGGCGGGCGCGACGCGACCGACTCCCGCCGCCGTCCGACGCCCTGACGCGCGGCATGCGCGAGCGGCTCGAGCGGGCGATCGCGAGCTACGACGCGGCCGATGGCAGCCGGATGCTGGCGGGATTTTCGCGCCGGGATACGCTCCCCTTGGCCACGCAACCGGTGTTCCGCGACGTGTGGGCGGACCACGTGTTCTTCGACCGCGAGCAGCCCGGCTCCGTGACGGGCTTCATCGACCTGCACGCTGCGGGCATCGACACGCCGGCAACCGACATCGCACGGCTGCTCGGCAGCTGGACGAGCCCGTGGCGTGGGGCGGGTGGCTGGCTGACCAAGTGGGAGCCGGCCATCGCCGCCTACGAGAACGTGCGGCCACTCGCCCCCGGCGAGCGGCAGTCGCTGCCGCTGCTCCACGCCTCGACGGTCGTCCTCGGCCTCGACAACTGGTTTCGCTGGGTCCTCGAGGAGGGGAGGTCGTTTCCGGTCCCGGCGGCCCTGGAACGGGCGGACCGATTGTTGAACGGGCTGCCCGAAGCCCTACACGAACTCGCTGTCCGTGGGCAAAGCCCTCCATGGCCTTTGTTCACTTGATCGACCACAGGAAACGCCGAGGGTTTCCTGGGTCGATGGCCCGCGCATCCTGCTCGGGCAGACGTATGCCACCGTCAGCGAGCCATGGATCGCGAGACCGCGGGTTCCAGGCCGGTTTGACCCGCGGAAATTGCAGTTTGTAGACTGCAAGGGTCGAAACACCCCGAGGGAACGGGGGCCGGCAGGTGGTGACGGAACGCATGGCGCTTTCGCTTTATTGTCCGTGGAAAAAGCCCTCCATGGCCTTTTTCCACTCGATCGGCCGCAGGAAACGCCAAGGGTTTCCTGGGTCGATGGTCTTCGCGTCCTGCTGTCCGTGGAAAAAGCCCTCCATGGCCTTTTTCCACTCGATCGACCGCAGGAAACGCCAAGGGTTTCCTGGGTCGATGGTCTTCGCGTCCTGCTGTCCGTGGAAAAAGCCCTCCATGGCCTTTTTCCACTCGATCGACCGCAGGAAACGCCAAGGGTTTCCTGGGTCGATGCTGGTCTTTTTCGTGATCCTGGGCGTCGTGGCCGGGGCATCGGTCCGGGCCGAGGACCTGGCCGATCGACTCGGGGCCTTCGGAGGGGCGGCCGCCGATCCGTTGGCGGCCGTGAATGCGGCCCTCGGTAGCCCTGTGACGATCTCGGCCGCCGTCGAGCCGGGAACCGCCGGCAAGCCCGACGTGCTCGCCGTCACAGCCACGCTCGAGGAGGGCTGGCATCTCTACTCGGTCACACAAAAGCCCGGTGGCCCGACGCCGACGCGGATCGCCCTGGCGGCCGATTCGGCCCGCAGCCTCGCCGGCGCGTTCGTGCCCGATGCGCCACCGTCATCCCACGAGGCCGAAGACGTGCCGGCGTGGAAGGGGCTCGTCATCGAGGAGCATGCCGGCACCGTGACGTGGCGGGCTCCGCTCGCACCGGGAGCCGCCGGCGAGGTTCGGGGGAAGGTCAGCCTCCAGCTCTGCCGCGACAACTCCTGCCTGCCGCCCGAGACGCTCCCTTTCACCGCGACGGTCGCGGCGACGGCCTCTCCCACCGGCGCCGCGAACCCTGCCGCCGTGGCCACGCATGTTCCGGATCGCACGCACGCCCGCGTCGAGGTCACCGCCGACGCGGGCCGCTCGGTGGCGATCCGGCTCGTCCCCGAGGACGGCTGGCACCTCTACGCGCCGTCGTCCACCGGCACCAGCGGCATCGGCCAGGGCAAGCCGACGATCGTGTCGCTCGGTGCCGCGACGACGGCCCGCGTCACGGCCGTCGAAGCCCGCGACGTGGAGCTGGCGACCGCCGCCGAACTGGCGGCGGCGGGGGCGGTGGAAGGGCCGGTGTCGCTCGATCTCCGTCTCGATGCGGCAACGCGTGAGGGAGTCGTCGAGGCGCTGCTCGGGTTTCAGACGTGCAGCGGCGAGTCGTGCGATCCGCCCACGGGCCTGCGGGTGACCGCGCGGCTCGGAGCCGGTCCCGCTGCGGTCGAGTTCGCCGAGGCCCGTTACGCCGCGGCGGCTGCGTCGCCGGCGACGATCGCGGCCCCGGCCCGGCCGCTGGCGGGCGTCAGCGCGACGTCTCCCATGGAGCCCGCGGCCCCACCGTCTTCTGCGGCGTCGTTGTCTCTGCCCATGGCGCTCCTGTACGGCCTGCTGGGCGGCTTGATCCTCAACTTGATGCCGTGCGTGCTGCCGGTGTTGGGGCTCAAGCTGATGTCGTTCGCGCAGCAGTCGGGCCGGGCCCGCCAAGAGGTGTTCGCCATGAACCTCTGGTACTGCGCCGGGGTGTTCGCCGTCTTCTTCGCGTTGGCGACCGCGAGCGTGGCCGCCAACCTCGGCCTCGGCGGCACCAATCTCGGCTGGGGGCAGCAGTTCCAGTTCGTCGAGTTCCGGATCGCGATGATCGGGATCGTGTTCGCGTTCGCGCTCTCGTTCCTCGGCGTGTGGGAAATTCCGATTCCCGGCTTCATCGGCGAGCAGGCCGGCCACGTGCAGACCAAGGAGGGGCCAGCCGGATCGTTCCTCAAGGGCGTGCTCGGCACGGTGCTGGCGACCCCGTGCAGCGGGCCCTTCCTCGGCCCCGTCTTCGGGTTCACGCTCACCCAGCCGACGGCCGTGACGTACGCGGTCTTCGCGGCCATCGCCACCGGCATGGCCCTGCCCTACATCCTCGTGGGCCTGTTCCCGGCGCTGGTCCGGTTCATGCCCCGACCGGGAGCGTGGATGGCAACGTTCAAGGAGCTCCTCGGCTTCGTGATGCTCGGCACGGTGGCCTATCTCTTTTCCATGCTCCGGCAGCAGCCGGCCTGGTTCGTGCCCACGTTCGTGATGCTGATCGGCATCTGGATGGGCTGCTGGTGGGTGGGCCGCCTCCAGGAGCGACAGGGCGCCGTGGGTTTCGGCCGCTGGGTTCAAGCCGCCACGATCGCGACCGCCATCGGCACGGCGGGCTTCTACTGGCTCGGCCCGCATGCGGGCGGTCACGGCCAGCTCATCGACTGGCAGCAGCCGTTCTCCGTGCGGCAGTTGGCCAAGCACCGCATGGGAGGCGCCACGGTGCTCGTCGACTTCACGGCCGACTGGTGCCCGACCTGCAAGACGAACCTCGCCACGGCGATCGAGACGACCAAGGTGGCGGACACGATCCGGAAAAACAACGTCGTCCCGATCCTCGCCGACTTCACCGACCGCTCGCCGGAGATCGATCGCTTCCTCGCCAGCATGGGAAGCCGTTCGATTCCCTTCCTCGTGATTTTCCCCGGCAGCGAGCCGGGCAAGCCGCTCCGCGACCCGATCGTGCTCCGCGACGCGATCACCGAGTCGCAACTGCTCGCCGCCCTCGAACAGGCCGGCCCCTCCTGCTGCCCGCCCCCCACCATCCGCGCAGCCCAGCTGCCGTAACGGAGGGTCGAGGTCGGGGTTGCTCGTGCCCTGAGAGCCGGCGTATCTGACCAGCGGAGCCATGGATGGCGGAGCGCAGGCAGATCCGAGTGAGCGGAGCCCAGGATGGGCGCAGCGAACGTCCGGCGACGGGGCACGGGCAGCCCCGGCCGGATATTGCTAACGGATCAAGACGCGGTCTTCGTCGGCCTGGGCGGCTCGGACGCGGCCGATGATCCACGAGTCGTGGCCCTGGTCGGCCAGTTGCTGGCCGACCTCCGCGGCGATCTCGGGCGCGACCACCAACACCATGCCCACGCCCATGTTGAACACCCGCTCCATCTCGTCGGCCGCGATCCGTCCCAGCCCCTGCACCCAGGGGAACACCGCCGGCACCTGCCAGGAGCCGCGGTCGATCTCCACCTGCACGTCGGCCGGCACGATGCGGCCGAGGTTCTCCGCCAGCCCGCCGCCGGTGATGTGGGCGATGCCATGCACGGCCTCCGCCTCTCCGTGCCGAGCGAGCACGGCCTTCACGGGCCGGGCGTAGAGCCGCGTCGGCTCGAGCAGGATTTCGCCCACCGTGCGGCCGCCGAGGGCGGGCACGGCGTCGCTGCAGGCCAGACCGCCCATCTCGAAGACCGCCTTGCGGACGAGGCTGTAGCCATTGGAGTGGAAGCCGCTGGAGGCGATGCCGATGGCGACGTCGCCGGGCCGGATCCGCGTGCCGTTCACGAGCCGCTTCCGCTCGACCACGCCGACGCAAAAGCCCGCCAGGTCGTATTCGCCGGGGTGGTACATGTCGGGCAGGATCGCCGTCTCGCCACCGACGAGCGCGCACTGACACTCCACGCACGCGTCGGCGATCCCGCGGACGATCCGCTCGAGCAGGTCGGGGTCGTCGTGCGACATGGCCACGTAGTCGAGGAAGAACAGCGGCTCGGCGCCGGTGCACAGGGCATCGTTGACGCTCATCGCCACGAGGTCGATGCCGACGGTGTGGTGGATGCCGGCCTGGACGGCGATCTTGAGCTTCGTGCCCACGCCGTCGGTGCAGGAGACGAGCAGCGGGTCCTCGTAGCCGCGGGAGAACAGGCCCTTGAGATCGAGCTGAAACAGGGCCGCGAATCCCCCCTCGGCGCTCATCACCCGCGGGCACTGCGTCCGCCGCATGTGGGCCGGAAGCCGCGCCATGCCCTCGCGGTAGAGCTCGAGGTTCACGCCCGCGCTGGAATAAGTGGCTCCCGACACGATGCTGCGACTCTCGCGAGGATGGAACACGGGCCGCGACCGGCGTTGCGGCGGCAGAGTATCATCGCACTCGTATGCCACCTCGCAAGACCAGGCCGAAGCCGTCGCGTGCGCACGGGGAAAAGCCGCTGCCACCGCTGCAGTTCAGCCAGCCGCTGCCGTACGGCGCCGTGCTCCACGACAAGGGAGTGCAGTTCGTCGTCTACAGCCGCTCGGCAACCGGCATGCGGGTGCTGCTCTATGACGGCCCGGATTCGCCCGACCCGGCCGAGGTGATCACGCTCGACCCGAACAGCGACCGCTGGGGCGACATCTGGAGCGTCTTCGTGCCCGGGGTCCGCCCCGGCCAGCTCTACCACTTCCAGGCCGACGGACCCTTCGACCCCGAGCGCGGCCAGCGGTTCGACGGCCGGGCGAGGCTCATTGACCCCTACGCCCGGGCCTTGGTCGGCGAGTTCACACGGGGCGCGGACGGCCTGCTCTTACCGCCCCGGTGCGTGGTCGTGGACGACTCCTTCGACTGGCAGGGCGACCGGCACCTGCGCCGTGATCTCGCCGACACGGTGATCTACGAACTTCATGTCCGCGGCTTCACGGCCAGCCCGACCAGCGGTGTCGAGCACCCCGGTACCTACCGGGGCGTCATCGAAAAGATCCCCTACCTGCAGAGCCTGGGGGTGACGGCCGTCGAGCTGATGCCGGTGCACGAGTTCGCCGTGTCGATCCCCGCGGCGGACGGAACCTCGCGGAGGAACTACTGGGGCTACGACCCGCTCGCCTTCTTCGCCCCGCACTCCGGCTATGCCGCCGGCACCGAGCCGGGCTGTCAGGTTCGCGAGTTCAAGGAGATGGTGCGGGCCCTGCACGCCGCCGGCATCGAGGTGATCCTCGACGTCGTCTTCAACCACACCGCCGAGGGCAACCAACTTGGCCCCACGCTTTCCTTCAAGGGCCTGGAGAACCGCGTCTACTACATGCTCGGCGACGGTGGCTCCACCTACCGCAACTACACCGGCTGCGGTAACACGATCAACGGCAACCATCCGATCGTCCGCGAGCTGATCTTCCTCTGCCTGCGGCACTGGGTGCACAACTACCACATCGACGGTTTCCGCTTCGACCTGGCCAGCATCCTGTCCCGCGACCGCAACGGCGACATCCTCCCCAACCCGCCCGTCGTGGAGGTGATCACGGAGGACCCGATGCTCGCCGACACCAAGATCATCGCCGAGGCCTGGGACGCCGCGGGCGCCTACCAGGTGGGCTCGTTCGCCAGCCTCCGGTGGGCGGAGTGGAACGGCCGCTATCGCGACGACGTCCGTCGCTACTGGCGGGGCGACTTCGCCCAGACCGGCCATCTGGCCACCCGGCTGGCCGGGTCCAGCGACCTGTACGCAAACAACGGCCGCCAGCCCTTCCACAGCATCAACTTCGTCACCTCGCACGACGGGTTCACGCTCCAGGACCTCGTCAGCTACCGCGAGAAGCACAACGAGGCCAACGGCGAGGGCAATCGCGATGGCGACAACAACAACTTCTCCGACAACTACGGCGTCGAGGGGCCGACGAAGCGGGCCGACGTGAACGCCGTCCGTTCGCGGCAGGTTCGCAACCTGATGGCGACGCTGCTCGTGAGCCAGGGTGTGCCGATGATCCTCGCCGGCGATGAATGCCGCCGCACGCAGCAGGGCAACAACAACGCCTGGTGCCAGGACAACCCGGTCTCCTGGTTCGACTGGCGGCTCGTGGAGCAGGAGGCCGACATGGTGCGGTTCGTGCGCGAGCTCGTCGCCCTGCGACGGAGCAATCCCACGCTGCGGCGGCGGAACTTCCTCGTCGGCGGAACGAGCGCCGCCGGCGACCTGCCCGACGTCGAGTGGTTCTCGCCGGAGGGCGCACACATCGACTGGTATGCGGCCGACGGCAGCCTCGCCTGCTTCTTCGGGGCCCCCCCGGCCGACCAGAGCGCCGACGGCGTGCCCCGGCACGTGCTGGTCTTTGCCCATGCCGGATCGGCTCCCAAGACGTTTCACTTCCCCCAGGCCGAGGCGCTGCGATCGCTTCCCTGGAGGCTGTTCATCGACACCGGCCGTAGCCCGCCGGCCGACATCCACCCGGCCGGAGCGGGCCCGCTGATCGACGTCGGGCAGCCGCTGGAACTGTCCGACCGATCCCTGGTCTGCCTGCTCGCCGACGCCAAGCCACCGGTGCGACGACGCATTGCCGGGCCGCTGACCTGAGCGGTAGGCTTTCGGGGGTCCCGCCCGCCCCTCTCGGAGCCCTCCCCATGCCATCCGCCCCCATGTCTGCGTCGCTGCTCGCACTGACGGTCGTGCTCGGCCTTGCCGCGTCGGGCTGTAGCCCCACGGCGGTGAAAACCGCTCCGGCACCGGCAACCACGCACGAAGAGTCGCACGACCACGATCACGGCCATGACCACGGGGAGCACGACCACCCCGAAACGCTGGCCGAGGGCGTTGCCCAGCTTGCCGCGGCTGCCGCCGCCGTCGAAAAGCACCTCGCCGCCGGGGCGACGGACGCAGCCGACGACGTCGTGCACGGCGTGGGGCATATCATCGAAGACATCCAGGGGCTCCTGCCGAAGGAAAACCTGTCGGCGGAGGCCAAGGCGGCGGCCGCCAAGGCCCTCGACGAGGTATTCGAGTGCTTCGACAAGCTCGACACGGCGCTTCATGCTCCCGCCGGCAAGGCAGAGCCGCCGGCCGAGGTGCACGCGGGAGTGAAGGATCGGATCAATGCTGCACTCAAGACGCTCGGGGATGCACGGTGATTCGCGGCCGACGGCCGAACGAGGAGATTCGCTGATGACGATGGCACGGACGCTGGTGTTCGGTCTGGTGGTGGCGGTCGGTGTCTGCCGCTCGGCGTGGGCCGCGGATCCCGCCGCCGGCCTCGTCCTCGCCGCGGAGCCGGCCGGTGCGGTGTCGTTGGCCGAGGCCAAGGCGAAGCTCACCACCACGCCGCAGCCGATCGTGATCGCCGGTCGGATCGGTGCCCGGGGCATGGAACCGTTCCTCGAGGGCAAGGCCTCGTTCTCGCTGCTCGAGATCCCGGCCGACGATCATGCCAATAAGCCGGGACACGTCGCCGACGACTGCCCGTTTTGCAAGAAGCGCAACGCCAACTCGCCGATGGCAGCGGTGCAGTTCCTCGGGGCCGACGGCAAGCCGCTGCCCGTCGACGCCCGCAAGGCGTTCGGCGTCCAGAAGGGCTCCGACGTGGTGATCCGCGGCACGGCTGTCTTCGACCCAAAGCTCGGCATCCCCGTGATCCAGATGACGGCCGACGGCATCCACGTCCGCAAGCCCGCCAAATGACTCCGCCCCGACCCGCCCTGCCGGCATTCGCCTTCAAGGAGTGGGCGGCCATCTGTCGGGCTCTGGCGGCCGGCCGGCAGGACGTGATCCTGCGGAAGGGCGGGATCGTCGAGCCTGGCGGGGCGTTCCGCCCCGACCACGCCGAGTTCCTGCTCCTGCCGACGTTCGTGCACCAAGCCCCGGAGAGCCTCGTGCCCGAGGCCCGAGACCTGCTCGTCGACATCGACGCCGACCGGCCACCGGAAGAAACCGTCGTCCTGCGGCACGTGGCCCGCGTCCGCGACGCCCACCGGGTGCGGTCGCTGGCCGACCTCGCCGAATATCGCCCGCGGCACGTCTGGAGCGACGCCGTGGTGGCCGAGCGGTTCCATCGCTGGCAGGATGAACTGCACGTCCTGGAAGTGGACGTCACTCCGCTCCCGGAACCGCTCATGCTGCCCTGGCACGAGTCCTTCGGCGGCTGCAAGTCGTGGGTGGAACTCGCGACGCACCGATGAGCCGGCCGGCCGCATTCAGCGACGCCCTGCCGCAGACCGCGGCCGTGACCCCGCCATGAGCCCGTCACTGGTGGTCTTCCTCGTCGGCGAGGTCGCCCTGCTGCTCGTCGCCCAGGCGGTCGGCGGTGCCCCCTGGACGTTGGTCGCGCTGGTAACGCTCGTCACGCTGTCGCTGTCGGGTCCCGACGTCGAGTCACTCGCCTGTGCGGCGTCGGCCCTGATCTGGCTCGGGGCGTTCCATGCGACGGGCGACCGCGAACTCTTCTTCCCCTATTCGATGCACCTCGCCGCGGCCGCGATCTGTCGGACCGGAGGCCGCGGGGCCACGGCCGCGATTGTCGCCGGGGCCACGGTGGCGGCGGCCTTTCTCGGCGTGCGGGTCTGGCAGCAGGCCAGTGCGCAGGTCTTGGCCGTGGAATGCGGCGTGGCGGCGGCGATCGTCGGCGGTGCCGTGCTCCTCCGCGGGCGGCTTCCGCGCACGCGTGCCAACCAGGCGGCGATCATCGCGGCGGCTGCGGTCGCCGCCTACGCCGGGCTGGCACTGTGACAGAGGATCGAGTCGCGCGCCGTTCGTCGCGAGTCGAGTTGCCGTGCCGCCCACCAAGGGTCAGCCGATCAGCCCGGCGGCCTGGAGGCGGCCCTTCATCCACCGGGCCTCTCCGAGCGTAAGCCCTGGGATCGTGCACACCTCGACGTTCGCCCCGTCGGCGACGAGCAGGCCGTAGTCCGAGCCAGTGGGCACCACGTGGCTGCCGATGCCCATGCCAAACGGCCCCCGCGGCTTCACGTCGTCGCGCACGGCCGCCGTGGCCAGGCCGTCGTGCGGATACCGGCGGTTCCATCCCACCGGCAGGCCCGCCCGCGTGGTCACCCGCGAAACGGCATCGTGACCAAACCGCCAGCGTGTGACGCGGACCGGATCGAGGACCGCCGCGATCAGGCCGACGACCATTCCCACGCCGATCACCTCGAACGGGATCAGGAACACGAACACGGCCCACCACGCGGCATCGCGAGGCGCCGCTTCGGCACGGTCGAGGCCGGCCAGGGACGCGACGAAAAATGCGACGCCGCCATTCCAGAACAGGGTGGCGAACAGCATCCCGAGCACCGTCGCCAGGTCGAACCGTGCCCGCTGGACGAAGTGTGGGCCCTCGAAGTCATCCTCCAGCGACCACGTGCTGTCGGTGGGCAGCGCGAACGTGCGACAGTCCGGTTGATCGATGTCTGTCGGCAGTTCGAGCCCTGCCTCGGCCTGCAAGTCCACGCGATGTCGATCGAGCCGATCGGCCAGCCAGTCACGTTCGAGCGGCGGCAGACCGGTGCCGATCGCGAGGCTGCGGCCCAGGGTCTGGATCTCAATTCCGTGGGTCACGCCGTTCTCGGAGTCGACGTGGAACACCCGCGATTGGATGCCGCGAAGCTCTGCGAGCGGCACGAAGCGTCGCGTCACCATGCCAGGCAGCCAGCGCTCGTATGCCAGGCCGGTCGCGTCGAGGACGAACGTCACCCGCGTGAACACCAGGTTCACGAGCCACCCGGCCACGAAGAGCCAACTGACCCAGAATGGAATCCCGAAGAGCACCAACACAAGCTCCCGCTTCGTGAGGCACACCTGCACCAGCAGCCCGCACGCCACGGTCCAGCCCGCGAGCCACAGGGAAAGAAAAGCGGCCGTTCCCAGACTACCTTCGCGCATCGAGACGGCAATCGCATCGCCATCCTCGGACACGGTGGACGTGAGCGCTCGCGGTCGCGTCGGCCTGGGCAATTCCGTGGTCATGATTCCTCCCGTGCGAGGGTTTGTAGCAGAGCAAGGGTTGGGGCTCGGAGCGAGTGTCTCACGGAAGAGTGGTACATCGGCATGACGCAGGTGCGGATTCAGCGGGAAGAGACCGCCACACGAGGGGAGATGGAGCATCAATGC